>Ga0209166_10000406_pt1 | contig 49315 bp, 49 predicted proteins | sample Coa_R1_3_FD_187151 | JGI IMG/M metagenome (GOLD analysis project Ga0209166, IMG submission 187151) | Surface soil microbial communities from Centralia Pennsylvania, which are recovering from an underground coalmine fire - Coalmine... | ecosystem: Environmental > Terrestrial > Soil >...
CGGCTGCTCTATCAGAAGGTATTGCCCCAGGAGCCCGTACTCGTTGATTACAACGCCCGACTAACAGCTCGCGAAGCCTATCATCGCGCCGCAGATGCAACTTGGCCTAGCCACCTCTTCCCCGCTCAGGTCTAGCGTTCCGCCTCGCGTCGCCGCATGCGACCGCGCGAACCTGGGCGCGCGACATCGGGTGCGGCTTAGTTAACGGGACCTTCATCGCGGCTCACCATCGTGGAGGCAGGAGCAGAGATGGATCTCAACCTCTTCCAATCGGGACTCGCATCCGGGCGCGAAGCGCTTCTCGCGGGCGATGGCGCTGCGGCGGTCGCGATCTTCGAGCGGCTTGCAATGGCGACGGTTTCTGACGCCGAGGCGCGCTACTGGCTTGCCAGTGCGCTTCTGGCGATCCGTGATACGCAGGGCGCAGCCATCGCCATGGACGATGCCCGCATCCTCCACACCCTCGCGCTCGCCCGTGTAATGGGCGCTGACATTGACCGGTGCCGCGCCGACGCCAGCTACGCAGCCGACATTGCGACCCGGCTATATCAGCAGAACCATGTGGCCATGTCCGGGGTCGTTCGCGCCCTGGCGCTATCGTCCGGCGGGATCGAGGCCAGCGGTCTGCTGAGCTACGGGCTCACCCTGCAGCACCAGGGCCGCACAGAGGAAGCGAGTGAGGTCTTCCGCGCCGCCGTCGAGACCTTTCCTTCGTCCCAGCTTCACCAATTCCTCCTCTATCCGCTACTGCTCAGCGATGATGGTGACGCCCGCTATGCCGCCGAGGCGCGGGAATGGGCTCGCCTCTACGCGCTGGCGCTGCCGGCCGAGCCGCACCCAAATCCATGTCGCGACGGTCGAAAGCTGCGTGTCGCCTATCTTGCACCCAGTTTCGCCGGAACCCAGGTGCGCCAGTTCATCGCCCCGCTCCTGGAGCACCACAACCGAGCCCAAGTTGCGGTGACGCTCTATCCCGCAATCGCTGGGACGGAGAAGGACTGGCCATCCTGGATCGATGTCCATCCGATCGGTCATCTCAGCGACGCCGACGTCGCCGACCTGATCCGGCGCGACCGCATCGACGTGTTGGCCGACTGCTGGGGCCACTCTGCTGGCTCGCGCCTGCTGGTGTTCGCGCGCCGCCCCGCACCGGTCCAGGTGGGCTGGATCAACTTCATTCAGACCACGGGCCTCGGACAGATTGACTACATCATGCACGCCGATGCGCCAAATTTTCTGCCTACGGATGGATTGTTCACGGAACGAATTTGGCGGATCGGGCCGGTTTTCAACGCGTTCCGCCCCCCAGACGGTCGGCTGGCGCCTACGCAGACACCCGCGCTGAGGACGGGCCAGATCACTTTCGGCTCGTTCAATCATCCGGTGAAGCTGAGTGACCGAACCTTTGACGCCTGGGCCGCGATCCTGCGCCAGGCGCCCTCGTCGCGCCTGCTGCTCAAGTACCGCTACTTCGACGATCCAGTGCTGCAGCGGGTCACCCAGGCGCGCCTGGCCGCACGCGGTGTCGCGCCCGAGCGGCTGATCTTTGCCGGGCACTCACATGGTGCGGACTATTTCCGAGCCTTTGGCGATGTCGATCTTATGCTGGACGCCTGGCCGGCGCCGGGATCGACGACAACGCTCGACGCACTTTCCAACGGCGTTCCGGTGCTTGGGCTCGGCGGACCGACGCTCGCTGGCCACTACACCAGCTCGATCCTGGTCGCCTCCGGTCTTCCGGAACTCGCGGCGACAGACCCAAGCGACTTTGTCGAGCGCGCCCTCGATCTCACGGCTGATCCAATGCGCCTTGACGCATTGCGCGCCCGCGTCAGGCCGAACTTCGAAAAGGGCCCTGTCTGTGACGGTGCAGCCTATACGGCCCGCGTGGAAGTCGCCTTCGGCGAAATGTTCGACCTTTGGCGGCGAAACCAGCGACCTACCGTTGGCGACGCCTGAGCTATGCTGCGAATGTGGCGACCCATCCGGATCGTTCAGGCGGCAAGCCCGTCCGTCGCGATCTGACGACATGCTGCAACCCTGGCGCAAGCTCGGCCGAGTTCTGCAGGCCTCCGGCGCCTCGCTCAGCCGCACCCACGCAATGCTTCCCACGCCCTGGGTGATGGCCGACCGGGTGCGGGTATTCTACGCCTCGTGTGACGATGATATGCGCGGCCGCATCTTCTTCGCCGACTTTGCGTGCGAGCCGCCCTTCGGCCTCATAGCAGTGAGCCCTAACCCGGTCTTCGATGTCGGCCTCGCGGGCGCATTCGACTGCGATGGCGTGAACCCTTCGCAAATCATTGAGACGGACGATGGGCTGGCCCTGCTCTATATCGGCTGGCGGCGGGCCCCAACCGAGGCGCCTTACACACTCTTTGCGGGCCTCGCCGTCTCCGATGACCAAGGTTTGAGCTTCACCCGCAGGTCCACGCCTCTGCTACCACCACGGCCTGGCGAGCGCCTGTTCCGCACTGCGCCCTTCATTTACCGCGACGATCACGGCTATCGCCTGCTCTATATCGGCGGCGACGCCTTCATGGACGGCGGGGACGGAAGGCGGACGCCGGTCTACAGCCTCATGGAACTGCGGGGCGCCAGCCTGTGGGACTGGGACGGTCCAGCGCAGGTCCTTATGGCGCCCGACGTGGCTGCTGGAGAGGTGGGCTTTGGCCGACCCGTGATCACCGCCGACCGCAGGCTGATGGTCTCGCTGCGGAGCCACGCCGGCTACCGGCTGGTGGAGACCGACCTCGCGTTCGCCTCGGGGACCCGGCCGCCGCTGACGCCGGTCGTCCCGCCGCCGCTCGAACCCTGGGAAGCGCGCATGACCTGTTTCGGCGCTCTCTGCACGGTCGGGCCGAACGAACTGTTGTTCTATAACGGCGATGGCTACGGCCGCACGGGCGCGGGTCTGGCCTGGCGACCGAGAAACTAAAGCGCCACCCGGTAGAAGTCGTGGACGACTGCGCCGCCGCCGAACTCCTCCTTCTGGCGTATCAGACCCTGGTTTAGCGCGCGGCCCTGGTCGGTATTGGAGATGCCGAAGTCGAAGTAGCGGTGGCTTTCAGCGTGCATCCCGATCAGGTGTTCAAACAGGCCATCGAGGGCGCCGTTCTCCCGACCGGTGTCGCCGACTGCGATGTACTGGGCGTGGGTCACCTGGTTTGAGCGGAACATCACAACACCCGCCTGCAGATCGTCGCCCAGCGTGGCGGTGAAAAGAGCGATCTCCTCGGGGAAGCGGCTCGCTAGACGCTGGATTTCGTCCAGGGAATGAACTGGCGCCACGCCGTGGCGCTCTTCCAGGACGTTTTGGAGCAAACTCCAGAAGCGCGGCCAGCACTGCGAGCGGGCGAAGGTCAGTCCCGCCTTTTGCGCCTTCCGCGCGCCGCGGATTCGGCGGCCGGAGATCGATCCGCGGGCGCGGTAGTCGATGGCCACGCTCACGTCGCGCCGGATCAGGGTCGCGCCGCGTCGGAACAGCCAATAGAGGTCTTCCTGCGCCGGCGCGCGGGGATAGATTGGCGGCAAGGCTTTGTAGGTCAGATGAGCCACGTCCTCGGCGCGCAGGTAATCCGCGCAGGCGTCCAGCGTTGTCATGACCTGGGTTGCGCCCATGTCATCGATGATCAGTCCGCCAAATGTCAGGCCTTGATGCGACCATGCGCCATCGCCGGTGCGATTGAGCGGCAACAGGGCGACCGGTGCGCCGTCCTCCATCGCCATCAGGGAGGCGTCAACGAACCGATCGGCGTGATAGTCCATGAAACCGCGGTCGAACATGAAATGACCGTTGCGGGCCTGACCGTTAAAGGCGTTCCAAGCGTTCGCCATCTCCGCACTGTAGCGGCGGATCTCCACGCCTAATCCCGGACGCGGCAGAACCGCTTGGCCGAGATTGGCCGCCGCTCAGCCGGTTGACCCTGATAGACCCCGTCGGGCTCGGTGGACTTGGTCACCGCCGCGCTCATGGCGATAAAGTTGTCCTCGGCGATCGCCACCTGGTGGGCGATCGCGGCGTTCACACCCACGAAGCTGCGCGCCCCGATCCGACAGAAGCCAGAAACCACGACGTGCGAGGCTATGAAGACGTCGTCCTCGATCACCGAACGATGCCCGATATGGTTGCCGCTCCACAAGGTGACGTTGTCGCCGATGGTGGTGAAGGGTTGCAGGACGTTGTGCTCGAGGATGAAACAATTCTCTCCTATGGCGACGTTGCGCCAGACGAAGGCTTTGGAGGAGACATAGCTCGCCAGCCGGTAACCTGCGGCCCTGCAAAGGTCGACGTGCCGACGGCGTATGCGGTTAAGCTGGCCATCGCCGATGGCCACGAAGGCGTCAAAGGCGTCCGGCGGGTAGTCTTGCACCAGGCCCTCAAGCGCGACGACCGGCCGGTCGTGGAGGGTGGGCTCTTTGATGTACTCCGCCCCGATCGCAAAGGCAGCCACTGTGCGGTCGCTATCATAGGCGAAGTATTCGCAAGCCATTTCGGCGATTTCGCCATTGCCGATGATCACGAGGGGCTTTGCGGAGGGCATGGTCACGGCCTGACAATCAGGAGGTCGTCGCGGCGGTTGGCCATCGGCAGCGCCTGACCCTGCGGCAGCAGATAGGCATCGCAACCTGCAGTCTGGGCGCGCGCGATCAGGCCGCTCAGAACCGCGTCGTCGATCTTCCCCGGCCCTGAAACGTCCTGGGTGACATCATAGGACTCGGTTGATCCAGTGAACCTGCGGTGGAAGGCCTGGCCTCGCTCTGTGGCGAAGAAGCGGCGGCGTTTGGAGAGATTTGGGATATCGCCGATCAATGCGTGACCGCCAGGCGCCAGGAGCGCCACAGTGGCGTCGACGAACTCTAGTGAGCTGGCGTCGATGTGGATGTAGTGCAGGACGCTGTAGCACAGGAGGACATTGACGCCGCGGCCGGCCGCTTCGGCCACCGCGCCTGCGCTATGAGGGAAGGGCCCGGTGCACTTGCGGGTCACCCCATCGACGTCTGGCAGCAGGGCCAGCATCTCAGGGCTATCCACCAGCACGAGCGTGTGGTGTCTCTCACGGCAGACTTCGATGAGCCGTTTCGGCAGGGCTGCGCAGCCGGGCCCAATGTCGACCACCATCTGGCCCTCGCCCTCGATCAACATGGGCAGCTTGCCGATGATGTCAGCCCAGATCGCGTCGTCGAAACCCTCGCGGTAGGACGGCGGGAAGCCGATTTTCTCGTGATCGCTGAGCTGGGAGTCCTGCGCCAGGGTGCGGAAGCCTTCGTAGTCCAGCGCGATTGTGGCGAAGTCGATGCGAGACGATTCGATCGACGCGCTCATTGTGCAAAAAACTCTCGCACCTGGGCGACCACGAAATCAATTTCGCGGTCAGTGTGCAGCGGCTCGAGCGGCAGGCTGAGCAGAGATTTGGTCAGGGCCTCGGCGACCGGGAAGTCGCCTGGCCGCCAGCGACCCGAACAGTAGGGTTGCAGATGGACTGGCGTCGGATAGTGGATGTTGGTGCCAACGCCGCGCTCCGCCAGGAAAGCTTGCAGTTCGTTGCGCGCGCCAGGGGCTCGGATCGGGAAGACGTGCCAGACTGGCTCGGCCCAGGCGCGCACGCCGGGCAGTTCCAGACCACGAACATTGGCGAGGCCCAGGAAATAGCGCATCGCCAGCTGGCTTCGCCGGGCGTTCCAGGCGTCCAGGTGATCAAGTTTCGTCGCTAATACTGCGGCCTGCAGTGGATCGAGGCGCGAGTTCCGTCCAGGGATCTCGTGGCGATACTTCTCCCGAGAGCCGTAGTTGGCGATCATCCGAATTGTTTCGGCCATGCCGGCGTCGGGCGTGACCAGCGCCCCACCGTCGCCCAAAGCACCAAGGTTTTTGGTTGGATAGAAACTGAAGGCGGCGGCATCACCCAGGCCGCCGCAGCGGCGGCCTTTGTATCGTGCGCCATGCGCCTGGGCGGCGTCTTCCAAGATCTTGATATCGCGGCCGCCAATCACAGCGGCGAGCGCATCCATATCGGCCGGATGACCATAAAGATGCACCGGAACGACGGCTCGGGTCCGCTCGGTGATCGCCGCGCTCACCTGACCCATGTCCATCAGGCCGGTGTCCGCCTCAACGTCGACCAGGACGGCGCAGGCGCCGACTTCTTCCACTGCGAGCGAAGTGGCGACGAAGGTGTGCGCTGGAACGATCACCTCGTCGCCGGGGCCAATCCCCCAGGCGCGCAGCGCGATGACCAGGGCGTCGAGGCCGTTCCCCAGCCCCACCATATGTGCGGCCTCGCAGTAGGCCGCAAAGCGCGCCTCGAAGTTGGTGAGCTCCGGTCCACCGATCAGGGCGCCGGACTTCACCACCCGACGGATCGCCAGCTCCAGCTCGGCGCCCAGAGCCTCGGAGGTGCGGCGAAGATCGAGGTATGGGACCTTTGTCACCGGCTCGCCGCCTGCGTCCCAGCGGACAAAGTCGTCATAGTCGCGAATATAGTCGGCCTCGTCGTATTCCTCCGACGCCAACACAATGACCACAGAATCGTTGGAGAAGTCGCTGAGATCACGCCAGCACCCCGCCGCCACCACCGCCGCCTGCGAAGGCCGTGTCAATTCGACCGTCTCCGTGCGCCCGGCCTTGGTGATGCTGAGCCGCACGCTGCCACGCAGGCAGAGGAAACATTGCCGCAGCGCCTTGTGTCCGTGCGCGCCGCGGCTCTCGCCGGCCGGGACGTCGCGGATGTAGTAGGCCCGGTGCACTGGAAAGCCGATATGCTTGGAAACCTCGGCGACGCCGAGGATGCCGTTAGCCATGGGAATCGTCTGAAGCTCGACGAGGCTGACGAACCGACCTGACTCGTCGGCGTATAGCTCGGCCGGCTGCAGGCTGGCGGCTCGCTGTCTCAGTCCTGCGGTCATCAGAGCTCCTGCGCCGAAACGAATGGACGCCCGTCAGGGTAAGGAATGTGGGCTTGGAAAATGGTTAATATTTTCGAAGACGGTTCCGGTCGGCCGCATCGGGCCGCCGTCTACGAACAGAAGATCGACCTGCCTGGCTTCAATTTCAGCTTTGGCGCCTTTGAGGACATGGTGGGCGTGTTGAGCAGCGTGCTGAGCGAGCGGGAATTCCTGCTGGGCGAACGCTTCTCTGCGGCCGATGTCGTTCTGGGCGGCGCAGTTTCGCGGCTGCTCTATCAGAAGGTATTGCCCCAGGAGCCCGTACTCGTTGATTACAACGCCCGACTAACAGCTCGCGAAGCCTATCATCGCGCCGCAGATGCAACTTGGCCTAGCCACCTCTTCCCCGCTCGGGTCTAGGGAGCTTTCACAAGCTTCGGCAGTTTCGCGGCATCGGCAGGGGCGCTTACCTCAGCGGTGTCCAAGGTCATGGAGACCAGATCGTAGTAGCCGCAGAGCGCGATGAGATCGACAATCCCCGGATCTCCCAAAAGGCTCTGGGCCGCGGCATAGGCGGGGTCGCTGACCCGATGGGTGCGGCGAAGCTCAGTCACGAAGTCATAGATGGCGCGCTCGTCCGCGGCCATGTGTCTGGGACGCCTTCCAGCGGCCACATCAGCTGCGATTGCAGGGCTCAGTCCGGCCTTCACAGCAAGAGGATAATGCGCCGACCACTCATAATCGGCGTCCCAGGCGCGCGCGGTGAGCAGGATGGCGAACTCGTTCAGTCGCGGCGGCACGCTGGAATGGAAACGGACATGCTCACCGACCTGCTGCAGCTTGTCGGCGAGCTCGGGGTTGCGGAGCCAGGTATTGAACGGGCCTCCCAGGCTCTTGCGGGGCCCCGCTGCGATCGCTTCGGCCACCTTTCGCTGCGCAGGCGTCATCTGCTCTGGGGCCAAGGTCGGAAAGCGATCAACGGCGGTGGCCGAGGTTGAAAGGGCCAGGCCAATTCCAAGGGCCGCCACAGCGATCGTCTTGGGCGTTGGCGTCATGACCTAGGCTCCCTCACCACTGATGCTGATGATTGCGCCCTTCAGCTCAGCAGGCTGCGGCGGCTCATAGACCCCTTCGATGAAATCAAAGAGTTCAGGCGTCACCTCTATGGCGAAGCTTTCGCCTCGCACGCGGTTACGGTCCACCACGCGCGCGCGTCGAACCTGCGAGGGCGCGTCGACAAAATGAAACTGCAGCTTAAGCCCAGTCGCCTCGGCGATGTCGCGCACGCGGCTGCGGTCGGCCACACGCATCAAGCCAATATCTAAGATGACGCTGGTCCCGGCGCCGATGGTCGCTGCGGCCACCGACCAGATCTGGGCTTCACAGCGACCCACACGCTCCAACATCCAGTCGTACTGCAGCGGCTCGGGCATATCGGGGCCGAACATGCGCGCCATCCAATCATCCAAGATGAAGGCGACCGCCTTTTCTCGGCGCGCGAAGGCGTGAGCATAGGTGGTCTTTCCCGCGCCACAGGGGCCGAAGATCACGTTCAGGGTCGCGCTCATGGGGCTTGCTAACGGACGCTCAGTCCGCCGTCGATCACCAGTTCCGCGCCCGTCACATAACGACTTTCATCGCTTGCGAGCCAGAGCACGCCGTTGGCGATGTCTTCGGGATACCCCTTGACGCCAAGCGGGACCCCGAGCGCCGACAAGGCGTCCAGGTCCGGCGGCGCATTGGAGCCTGGTCCAGCCTGAACCGGTATGCCCAGCCAGATCGGCGTTTCAATGATCCCGGGGTGAACCGAATTCACGCGGATCGCGTCCTTGGCGTTGGCGCATTCCAACGCAACTGATTTTGTGAAGAGCCGCACCGCACCCTTCGTGGCGCAATAACCCCCGAGGATCGCAGAGCCCTTCAGACCCGCGACAGAGGACATGTTGATAATGCTGCCTCCTTCACCTGATGCGCGCATCAGTGGAATGGCATGTTTTGTCCCCAAAAAGACGCCGTCCAGGTTGACGGCGGTCTGCCTGCGCCAATCGGCCAGGGTCATCTGCACGACCGAGCCGCCGATGGCGATCCCGGCGTTATTGACGAGGATGTCCAAGCGGCCATGACGGGCCTTCACCGCTTCGATCACGCTTTCCCAGGCGCTCTCATCGGTGACGTCATGACGCAGGCTCCATGCCCGGCCGCCGGCGCTGGCGATCGCGGCCGCCGTTTCGGCGCCCTTATCGTCCTGAATGTCGGTGACGACGACGATCGCGCCTTCGGCGGCGAGTTTGTCTGCGCACCCACGCCCAATACCGCTCGCCGCGCCTGTAACCAGCGCTACCTTGCCTTCAACGCGCCCCACCATAAGGCCCTCCCTTTATCCCCATTCAGGGGACGGATGGGGGAGCCCTATCCCACAGCGCCAGCCATCGCCAGTCCCCAAGGCTGACGCAAAACACCTCGGATCCGGCGCCGGCGGGGAGACGCCGGCGCCTAGGGTTTCACTGAGGCATCCAGGTCGGCGGCCTATCGCCTGTCGCGATGGCGTAGACCATGCCGATCGCAAGTACGACGATGGCCACGATCATCAGCGGCCCAAGCATCCCCTCGAACCGTTGCATGGCGGGCTTATGTTTGTGCGGCCGAATCTCAGGATGATCGGAGTGCATAAGACGTCCTTCCCAATCTGCTGGGGGTTCTACGCCCCCGCCAGACTGCTGCAGACGCCACGCGGCGCCGTCCCGGCCGTCTCTATTTGGGGCCGCCGGAGCGCACCCGCGAGCCTGCAACAATCAGGCTTCTATGTGGGAATCTGCGCCTCCAAATAGCGTTGGTCAATGAAAACCCTGAGCGGGGAGGCCCTGGAAGGCGGCGGCTTCAAGCGCACCCTTCACGCCTCCGCGCCGCGCCGCGGCCTCGATATCACCTCAAGTCCTCAGACGGTTCGGGAGAGCGCAGCAGTCATAGAATGCCTCCGAAAAGCTATCGCGTTCTCAACCTGAAGCTCGAATTGACCCTCGGTCCTTGCCATGTCGACGCTCGATCAGGCGGACGCTATTCGGAGAGTTCGCGCGTATGCTGGATTGGCAAGGCGGGCGTCGAGGACTGGAACCGGTTTCCCTTGATCGGGCGGGGCGACGGCCTCAAGTCGCATCCTTACCTCGGCGCGTTCGTGGAGACCAATGGCGGCCGCGGAACGCCGTCGGCTAGGCCCATGCGTCGACGCAAAGCCTCGATCGCGGCTTTCTGAGGCGCGAAACTGGTGTCCGCTGGCTGCGGCGCCAGCACATGGGCGGTGAGGAACCGGAACCCGTCGCGAAGACGTGGCCCTAGCGATTTCCCTAGGTGATCGGCTCCATGCACCAACCGGTATTCGTGGGGAATTTGGTGGTCCCACAGGACCCGGTGCAGGAACTCGTTGCCCTCATCGAGATGGAACATGTCGAGATCGCCGACTTCGAGGTAGATTTGCAGGTCCGAAGCCAGGATTTTGTCGCGGTTGTCGATCGCCATGTTGGCGGGGTTGGATTTCGCCCAAAAAGCCTTGTCGACCGGGTCGCCGAAGATCGAATTGAAGAAGCGGTCGTTGCGTTGGAAGCGATTTCGCATTTTGACATCGTCGAACTGCAGGGCAGGCTCGATCCCGGCTTCCAGCGACGCCAACCCGCCAAACACTTCGGGATGGTCAAATCCCAAGCGAAGTGAGCCGAGGCCTCCCATGGAGACCCCGCTGACGACTGTTTGGCGACGGTCAGAAGACACCCGATAACGCTTGCGAACCTGCGGTATCAATTCGCTGACGATGAAGCTTTCCCATTTCTGAGAGCCGTCGCGGTAGTCCATATAGAGCGAGCGTTTTGCATCTGGCGTGACGACGACGACCGGCGGCAGATCGCCCGCCGCCCAGGCCTGCTCAATGACCGGGCGCATGCGGGCCAGAAAACCATTGTCGCCATCGCCGCCATGCAGCAACAGCAGTAGCGGCAGCGGCGCCTTGGCCTGATCATAACCGGGCGGCAGGAGCACGGTGTATCTGTCGGGAGACGGGACGAGCTTTGTCTTGAGCTCCGCAGTTTCCAGCCGCGCAGCTTGTGGCTGGGCCACAGCGGGGCGATCGCCGGCCACGGCGAGGGTTAACCCCAAAAGCGCCGAAAGGATGGTGCGCCCCAAAAGTCCGCCTCCAAGGATCAAGGTTGGCGTGGGCGAAGCTGAACCCCCCGCGCCGTCGCAGCTAGCCGTAACTCTGTAGGGGCCTGACTTCGAGGGCGTCTTCTACGGTCGCGACAATCGCCTGGGCGGCTGCAAGAGCTCCGGCTGCGGTCGTGTAGTAGGGCGTCTTCATCATCAGGGCGGTGCGTCGCAGTTCGAAACTATCAGCCAGGGACTGACGGCCTTCGGTGGTGTTGAACACCAGCTGGACTTCGCCGTTCTTCATGGCGTCGACGATATGCGGTCGGCCTTCGAGCACCTTTTTGACAGGCTCGATCTGAAGTCCCTGGGCCTGGAGGTAGGTGGCTGTTCCGCCGGTCGCCATCACCTTGAAGCCCAGGGCTTGCAGCAGCTTGACCGGCTCCACCACCCAGGGCTTGTCGGCGTCTTTAACCGATACGAACAAGCAACCCGATTTGGGCAGCACCGTGCCTCCGCCCAGTTGGCTCTTGGCGAAGGCCCGTGCGAAGGCAGGCGCCAAGGTTTCGCCAGGCCGAACCCAGTCAAGGCCCATAACCTCGCCGGTCGATCGCATCTCTGGGCCGAGCACCGTGTCAACGCCTGGGAAGCGGGCGAACGGGAAGACTGCTTCCTTGACTGCGATGTGATCGTAAGGCGTCTCTGTAAGGTCGAAATCAGCAAGCTTCATGCCCGCCATCACCTTGGCGGCGATGGCGGCCAGGGGCCGTCCAATAGTCTTGGCGACAAAGGGCACGGTGCGGCTCGCCCGTGGATTGACCTCCAAGACAAAGATCCGGGGGTGTTCGGCGTGCGGCTCTTCGATCGCAAACTGCACGTTCATCAGGCCGCGAACCTCGAGGGCGCGGGCCATGGCTTCAGTTTGGCGCTTCAACTCGCAGATTGTCTCGGGCCGCAGGGAAAAGGGCGGCAAGGAGCACGCGCTATCGCCGGAATGAACGCCTGCTTCCTCGATATGCTCCATGACGCCTGCGACGAACACCTGACCGTCGGCGTCACAGAGCGCATCGACGTCAACTTCGGTGGCGCGGCTGAGATACTGGTCGATGAGAACAGGGGAATCCCCAGAGACCTGCACGGCGGTGCGGATGTAGCGATCGAGCTGTTCGTCGTCGCGCACGATCTCCATCGCCCGTCCGCCTAAGACATAGGAGGGACGGATCACAACCGGATAGCCGACCTCATGGGCGCCGGCGAACGCCTCGTCGCGGGATCGGGCGATGGCGTTGATCGGTTGTTGGATCTTCAGGCGGTGGAGCAGCTGTTGGAAGCGCTCGCGGTCTTCGGCCAGGTCGATCGCATCTGGGGTCGTGCCGAGGATCGGAATTCCAGCATCGGCCAAGGGCTGGGCCAGTTTGAGCGGTGTTTGGCCGCCGAACTGAACGATGACGCCCAGCAGGGTTCCCTTCGATTGCTCCACATGGATCAGCTCGAGCACATCTTCGGCGGTCAATGGCTCGAAATAGAGCCTGTCGGAGGTGTCGTAATCCGTCGAGACCGTCTCGGGGTTGCAATTGACCATGATCGATTCAATGCCGATCTGGTCGAGCGCGAAGGCGGCGTGGCAGCAACAATAGTCAAATTCGATGCCCTGTCCGATTCGATTTGGCCCGCCGCCCAGGATGATCGCCTTGCGCGCGTCGGATGGCTCGCTCTCGCAGTCTGGCTCCTGACCAAGGGCGCCGCTTTCGTAGGTCGAGTACATATAAGGGGTTTCGGCGCGGAACTCGCCTGCGCAGGTATCGATGCGCTTGAAGACTGGCCGCACATTCAATGCGCGGCGCTCGGCGCGCACGCGCGCCTCAGTCGACCCTGTCAGAACCGCGAGGCGCGCATCTGAAAAGCCTTGCGCCTTGAGGGCGCGAAACCGCTGCGCCGAGCTTGGCAGTCCTTCAAACCGGACGCGCGCCTCTTCTTCCACGAGGGCCTCGATCTGGCGCAGAAACCAAGGCTCATAGGCGCAGGCGGCGTGGACGTCTTCGACGGAGAGCCCGTGGCGAAAGGCCTGGGCGATGACCCGTAGCCGGTCGGGCGTCGGTTGCCCCAGGGCGCGCACGACGGCGGCGTGGCCCATTTCGGGGTTCCCGGCGTTTTCGATTTCGACTTCGTCGAGACCTGAAAGGCCGGTCTCAAGGCCGCGCAGCGCCTTTTGAAGGCTCTCGGCGAAGGTGCGGCCAATGGCCATGACTTCGCCGACCGACTTCATAGATGTGGTGAGGTAGGGTTCGGATCCCGGATACTTTTCAAATGCGAAGCGCGGGATCTTGGTGACGACGTAGTCTATGGAAGGTTCGAAAGAGGCCGGCGTGGCGCCGGTGATGTCGTTCATCAGCTCATCGAGCGTATAGCCCACCGCCAGTCGCGCCGCGACCTTGGCGATTGGAAAGCCTGTCGCTTTCGAGGCCAGCGCAGAGGAGCGCGAGACCCGCGGGTTCATTTCGATCACCACCATCCGGCCGTCCGCCGGATTGACTGCGAACTGCACATTCGACCCACCGGTCTCAACGCCGATTTCGCGCAGCACCGCGATCGAAGCGGTGCGCATGCGCTGGTATTCTTTGTCGGTGAGGGTCAGAGCTGGGGCCACGGTGATGGAATCGCCCGTATGCACCCCCATAGGGTCGATGTTTTCGATCGAGCATACGATGATGCAGTTGTCCGCCTTGTCGCGGACGACCTCCATTTCGTACTCCTTCCAGCCGAGCACGCTCTCCTCGATAAGCACTTCGGTGGTCGGAGACAGATCCAGGCCGCGCTCGACGATTTCGCGAAATTCCTTGGCGTTATAGGCGATGCCGCCGCCGGTTCCGGCCAGGGTGAAGCTAGGCCGAACAATCGCCGGCAGTCCGACGAACTCCAGGCCCTCCAGGGCCTCATCCATGGAGTGGGCGGCTTTGGATTTCGGGCTTTCGAGACCAAGGCGGTCCATGGCGTCGCGGAATTTCTGACGATCCTCGGCCTTGTCGATAACCTCGGCCTTGGCTCCGATCATTTCGACGCCGTACTTCTTGAGCGCGCCTGACGCATCGAGAGCCAGAGCCGTATTCAACGCCGTCTGTCCGCCCATGGTGGGCAGCAGCGCGTCGGGCCGTTCCTTGGCGATGATCTTTTCGACCATCTCAGGGGTGATCGGCTCGATGTAGGTCGCGTCGGCGACGTCGGGATCGGTCATGATCGTGGCTGGATTGGAGTTAACCAGCACGATCCGATAGCCTTCGGCGCGAAGCGCCTTGCAGGCCTGTACGCCCGAATAGTCGAATTCACAGGCTTGGCCGATCACGATCGGCCCCGCGCCGATAACCAGGATCGAAGAGATGTCGGTCCGTTTGGGCATTCACTCTCGCGCGCAAGGGCTCGCACGTGTTCGCACGTGAAGGCCCGGCCAATTCTGCAGGTTAAGCCGCCCGTTTAGAGAGGGAGTCGAAGCGGCGCAACCCGGAGCATATCGAGTCGCGCCTGGGAGAACGTACCGGATGGGATTTTGTGTGGTCGCGCCGGACGCCGGCGCACCGTCTTGCGTCATAGGCCGCAGCGTGAAGAGCGCGCTCATTTTTAGCGCAGCCGAGCCAAACCCTTCTGCGGCTGGCGCTTGGCCGTCGGCGACGCAGTTCTCCAGGCGACCGCTCTGATCGATTGTGTGGGCTCGCCACAGGCTCGGGCAAAGCCCGAACACGCCAAAAACGAAAAATGGGCCGGCGCGCGCGCACCGGCCCATCATCGTGGCTTGGCGAGGTCTGACCCCCGCAAATCTGCGTCCTAGGCTTGCAGCTGTCCCGCTGCGGACTTGCCGCTGCGCGGATCCTTTTCAAGCTCATAGGTGATCTTTTGGCCTTCGTTCAACGAACGCAGACCCGCGCGCTCAACCGCGGAGATGTGCACAAACACGTCAGGACCGCCTTCATCCGGTTGGATGAAGCCGAAGCCCTTCGCGCCATTGAACCATTTGACGGTGCCGGTAGCCATGTAAATTCAAGTCCTTCGATAGGTTATTGCCGACCGGAGCAAGCATTTGCGCCGACGATCAAAGTTCGAACGGGGTCGGAAGGCAGGTCCGGCGCCCATAAATACGAGCGGCGAAAGTCGGCCGAACCGGGGCGAATTCGATAAAGATCACCGTGGATGATTTCGATACGCGAAGCAAGGCAAGCTATTTTTTTGATTGAAGCTCGAAACCATTTGGCGCCCCACCCATATAGATCTTGCGATGTTACGTGCATTTGCGCGGCCAATGCTGGAAGGGCGGTCCATGAGCCTCATCGAAAAGCTCCCGACGATGACAGACGCCGAGGTGCTCAATTTACTGGCTAACGCGCATCGACTTCAGGCCTCGGGCGATGAGCGTCAGCAGGCCGCTGCAGCCGAACTTTTGCCAGCTCTCGAGGCCGAAGCGCGTGAGCGTAGCTCCGAGCGGTTGGCGGCCGCCCAAGCCAAGCGCTCGGCGGGGCGCAAACCCAAGGCCGCCGCCGCCTAGACGATCACGCTCGCCGAGCTTGCTCAGTCCAACGGCGTTATCTACGCCGGTGCGGTCAACCGCTTCACCGGGGACCGCTGCGGGCGCCAAGCCAGCCTAGTAAGGACCGGTCGGGGCGGCTGTCGGCTCAGTCGAAAGGCCCGGATGATGGTGGCGGCGATGGCTGGAGACGCCACTGGAGCCGGCGATGTGATTGCGAATATTCATTGCCGGATAGCCCTCAGGATGGGTCCCGGTCCTATCTGTGACCACGACGGCCGACCCGTTCGTGACGGTGGTCCCGATGTGCATTCCAACCTGCTCGTTTGGGGTCGGACCAAGCGTTGACTGCGCAAGAACCGGCGCGGCGGCGCAGGTAAACGCCATGGCTGCAGAAACCCATAAAAGCGACTTCAGCATCAACAAATCTCCGAACATTGTCCGCAGATCAAACGGGTAGCTGGGAGGTGGAGTTGCAGGGTCTACCTTGCCGCGTCCATCAGCCCCGCGAAGCGCTGGAAGAGATAGAGGCTATCGGTGGGTCCGGGAGAGGCCTCGGGGTGATGCTGAACAGAGAACACAGGACGGCCCTGCAATGCGATGCCGGCATTGGTCCCGTCAAAGAGTGAAACGTGCGTCTCAACCACAGGCGCCGGAAGGCTGGCGCGCTCCACCGTGAAGCCGTGGTTCATTGAAACGATCTCGACCTTGCCGGTCGTCAGATCCTTCACGGGGTGGTTTGCGCCATGATGCCCCTGATCCATCTTCACGGTCTTCGCCCCGAGCGCCAGCGACAACATCTGGTGCCCAAGACAAATGCCGAAGACGGGTGTTCCGCTGTCGATCAGCTTGCGGATTATTGGGACGGCGTATTCTCCGGTCGCGGCCGGATCGCCCGGGCCATTCGACAGCAGCACGCCATCGGGCTTGCGCGCCAGAATATCTTCAGCGCTCGTCGAAGCCGGCACCACGGTTGCGCGCGCCCCGACGCTGGTCAGCGCCCTTAGAATGTTGCGCTTCACGCCGTAGTCGACCACCACGACTTCATAGGTTGGACGTCCCGGCTTGGCGTACCCTTCAGGCCAGGACCAAAGCCCTTCGTCATAGACGAATGGCTGCAGGCACGATGCTTCCTTGGCCAGATCCAGACCTTCAAGCCCGCCCCAAGATCGGGCTGCGGCCACAAGCGCCTCAAGATCAAACTCACCAGAGGGCGAATGGGCGATCACAGCATGGGGCATGCCGCCTTGGCGGATCGAGCGGGTTAGCGCGCGGGTGTCCACGCCGGCCAAACCCACCACGCCCCGAAGGCGCATCCAGGTCGACAGATCGTTGTCGGCGCGCCAGTTGGCGGGTCCTGTCGGCAAGTCTCGAAATATCGCTCCGCGCGCGGCCGTCTGAGCTGAGCCGGCCATCTGCTCGAGATCCTCAGAGGTGGTGCCGGTGTTACCGACATGTGGGAAGGTGAAGGCCACGATCTGGGCCATGTAAGACGGGTCGGTGAGGATCTCCTGGTAGCCGGTCATGGCGGTATTGAAGCAGACTTCGCCCACGGCCTGGCCCACCGCGCCAACGCCAAAGCCTTGCAATATCGCGCCATCGGCCAGGGCCAGCACGCCGGTGCAGCCGGGCATTAGGTCTCGGCTCATGACGGCAGCTCCCTTTTGGCAAACGGCGGCGTAGGTAGTAAGTCCCGTCTCGCCGGTCAATGTTCGCAATTGGCGCGGGCGAGATGGCGAGGAGGACGCTTGATGGCCGATGGCTATATAGACCCTGATCGCGAGGCCTGGGAGATATTCAAATCTCTTCCGAAGGATCGCCCGGTGCAGATGCTAAATCTGATCAGGGTCAAGCCGAAGGCTGAGTATCCGCCGGATCATCCCGACCACGGCAAAGACCTAAGCGGCCTGGACGCCTATCGCGCCTATGGGCGCACGACAGCTCACATCTTTAAGCGCGTAGGCGGTCGCCAGGTCTGGGTCGGCTCACCCCAAGTCATGGTCACCGGTCCTCGGTCGGAAGATTGGGACCTGGCGTTCATCGCCGAATATCCGACGTCGCAGGCCTTCATCGACATGGTTCGCGATCCGGAATATCGCGAGCTCGTCAAACATCGCACCGCCGGCGTCGCCGATTCCCGGCTGCTCAGGCTCTCGCCCATCGCAAAACCTGGTGAAGGCTTTGGGGAATAGTTGACAGGAAACGAGGCAAGCACGTCATTTTCCCCTGGCGAGGCGTTTGGCAAGCTGCGGCGGTGAAAATCAGGAGCTCCAGACGTGCTCGTCCTCAAGCCGAACTGCGAATGCTGCGACTGCGACCTGGCGCCGGACTGCCCCGACGCAAGGATTTGCAGCTTCGAGTGCACCTTCTGTGCGGCCTGCGCGCAGAGCCGTTTTGAGGGGGCGTGCCCCAACTGCGGGGGGAATTTTTCAGTCCGACCGATCCGTCCCGCCGAGCTGCTGGCGAAATATCCAGCCTCGCGCGAGCGTGTCACCAAAGCGCACAAGGCATGTGCGGCCTAGGAGCCATTGGCCTGGGTCATGGCGAAGACCAGGTCGGCAAGGCGACAGGCTTTGCGATGCGCGCGGTGGCTGGTGGCTTTGGCGGCCTTTGCGAACCTGCGCGAGGTATCGGCTGAAAGGACGACAGGTGCGCGAACCCGGGTTTTGAACCTAGGCCGGACGCCGCTCAGACTGCTAAGACCACCCCATGCGCATCACGACGCTTGGCCTCGACGCCGACGACACCCTTTGGCACAACGAGACAATTTTCCGCCTCACCCAGGATCGCTTTCGAGGCTTGATGGCCGATGTCGCCGATCCCAGCGTTCTGGACGATCGGCTGGCTGCCGTGGAGCGGCGTAATCTCGCCCTATATGGATATGGCGTGAAGGGCTTTACGCTCTCGCTTATCGAGACCGCCATGGAGCTCACCGCCGGCCAACCCGATGGCCGGGTGATCGCCGACATCCTGGCCGCCGGCCGCGAGATGCTGGCCCATCCGGTCGAGCCCTTGCCTGGCGTTGAGGCTGCGCTGGCTGAGCTCTCGCAAGACTATCGGCTCGTCCTGATCACCAAAGGCGACCTCCTGCATCAGGAGCAGAAGCTTGCCGCGTCTGGACTGGGGGAGTTGTTCACGGCGGTGGAGATCGTCAGCGAGAAGGATGCGGCGACCTATGCGCGCATCTTCTCGCGGCATGGAGCCGAGCCTGGTCAAGCCGCGATGGCGGGAAATTCGGTCCGCTCTGACATTCTGCCTGCGCTCGAGGCGGGCGCCTATGCTGCTCACATTCCATATCCCCTGACCTGGGCCCATGAAATGGCTGAGGCTCCTTGCGGAAATCCCCGGTTCGCAGAGCTCGCCACGATCGATGATCTGGCCGCGTGGCTGCGAACCATCGGCTAGGCTGGCGTGCTAAGGGCGTGGCGCGCGCGGTTGGGAGATCGCCCGTTTCAGATGGCCCGCCCAGCGTCGGGCGGCGGCCAGCAACGCGGTGGCCATCACCACGAAGAAGATCAGTAGCCAGAAGATTTCTCGGCTTGGGCCATAGGCCGCCGAAGGCGCGTCGTCGGGCGCGCGTCCTCCCAGGATACGGCTGACCCCGAAGTATTCCAGCGCGCCGATGGCGGCCAAGGTCACGAGAAGGGCGCCTATCAGGCGGAGCCACATAATCAAGCGTGCACCCCCCAAAAACCGACACACCAAAGGACGCATGACAATCGGCCTTGAAGAGCTCTGCGTCAAATCCGCAGCGCAATCGAGTTCGCAATCGAGGCGGCCGACAGCGCCGCTGAGGAGCCAGATCAGCTTAAGGTTGCTTCGGGCTGATTGCGGGCTCGCCGCAGTTGACGCCCTTATCACATCAGCTAGAACAAAGATGGAACTCACAAGTTTTCCACATTCAAACGCCGATTGATCCACTCAGCCTAAGGACAACTGTGGAGGAAACGTGAGAAGCCTTGAGCGGGTGGCCCGCCCGGAAAAATGGGATCCGAATGAGCACCTTTGGCTGTGCCGCCCTTGGCTGCGTATTTCGGTCCAGGTGTTGTTGGAATGGTCGGACGATTTGACGAACGATTTCTAGACGAAATCAAAACGCGACTTCGCCCGTCCGATGTTATCGGAAAGACGGTGAAGCTGCGCAGGCAGGGGCGTGAGTATGTCGGCCTTTCGCCCTTCACAAAGGAGAAAACGCCCTCGTTTTACGTCAATGACGACAAGGGCCAGTTCTTCGATTTCTCTTCGGGCAAGACCGGCGACATCATTTCGTTCCTGCAGGAGACCGAGCGGCTGAGCTTTGTCGAGGCCGTGGAGCGGCTGGCAGGGGAGGCCGGCGTGGCCTTGCCGGCGGTTGATCCGCGCGCGGCGGAACAGGAAAAGGTCCGCCAGGACCTGTCCGACTGGCTGGAGGCGGCTGGCCAATGGTTTGAGGCGGAGCTTCGCCGGCCTGCCGGCCGCGACGCCCGGGCCTACCTTGAAAAACGCGGCTTGCCGGAGACGGACTGGGCGCGTTTTCGGCTAGGGTTTTCGCCGCCTGGGCGCACGGTGTTGAAGGACTATTTGATCACCAAGGGGGCCCGGCCCGGCGAGTTGGTCGAAGCGGGGCTTTTGATTGCGCCCGAGGAGGGCGGCGCACCCTATGACCGGTTCCGCGACCGAATTATTTTCCCGATCAGCGATGCAAGAGGTCGCATCGTCTCGTTTGGCGGCCGCGCCATGGATCCACAGGCCCGCGCCAAATACCTGAACGGACCCGAGACGAGCGTCTTCCACAAGGGCCACCACCTTTATGGACTGGCCGAGGCGCGCAAGATCATCGCTGCCGGGCCGGCCGGAGAGACCACGCCCTTGGTTGTCGTCGAAGGCTATATGGATGTGATCGCCTGTCAGCGTTCGGGAGTAGCCGCCGTTGCGGCGATGGGAACTGCGCTGGGCGAAGACCAGATGGAGGTGCTTTGGCGCCATCATCCCGAACCAACGATTTGCCTTGATAGTGATCGGGCCGGTCGTCAGGCGGCTCATCGACTGTTGGATCGCGCCCTTCCGCTCCTCAAGCCCGGTCGCAGCTTTCGATTTGTTCTGATCGAAAGCGGTAAGGATCCCGATGAGGTGCTGCGAGAGCAAGGACCCGCCGCACTCAAGGCGCAGCTTAGCCAAACCACGCCCTTCGCCGAGGCCTTGTTTCTTCGTGAACGCGACGAGGCCGCGCCGCTGGACACGCCCGAGCGGCGCACCTCGCTCAAGGTGCGCCTTCGCAAACTTGCAGCCGCCATCGCCGACGCAGACCTGGCCCAAGCCTATAGGGAAGACCTGCTAAACCGCTTCGAAGAGCTGTGGCGGACACAAAAACCCGTCGCCACCCTGGGCGCAGCTGCGCGCGAGATGTCGCGCCGGCGTTGGGAGAAGGATCGGACTGGGATTTCCCAGGAACCGGCTTCCCCGCAAGCCAAGGACGCAAGCCGCCGGCTACGCGCCTCACCTCGTCCGTTGGCCGCAGCGCTGGCGCTGGCCGCACTGCGCGATCCCGGCGTCATCGATGAAAAGATCGAGCTGGTCGGAGCCAGGGGTTTTGGAGATGAAAGGCTGGACCATCTGGCCAGCGAGCTTGTTCGTCGGCGCTATGAGGCCGACGGTTTGGAGCTTGATGGCGCGTTGCAGGCGCGCGGCTTTGAACCCGCCATGCTGGCGCTTCTGGAGGAGGATGCTCGCCGCGCGGGCGTCAGCGCGCCTTTTCTCCAGGCCAGCGGAGAGCAGGCGCGGGAGCTTTGGCGCCAGGCTTTTGATCTGATGATGCAGCTGGAGAGCCTGGAGCGCGCCGTTGAGACCGCCGCGCGCAACCTTGATCGCGACTCATCGACCCTGGTGAGCCTGAAGACCGAACGCGATAAGCTGCGCAAGCTGGTCAACAGTGATTGGGCCCATCCCGAAGAGATAACGGCTATTCTGCCGCACTCGTGATTTCGACAAAATAATTTATATAAAACAATATATTATGTCGCGATATCAACTTCTATGGCGAACATTGTTGCTGTTCGCACACGGCTCATCTTGACATCGATGGCCCGCGACGCCATCTGGCGCCTTGCGGATCTAGCGCGCTGTTGACAGGCATTCGATCGGGCCGCCGCGATTTTTCGGGCGCGCCCACTCCATCAGATGATGCCTCCCTCGATGCGTGGTGATCCCAGTGGTCGCGCCTCTTCGCGGGCTCTTTTGAGAGCCGGCGCTCGGGACGACGCCGCCAACTTCCTGGAAGCCCCGGGAGGTTGAGCTTTGGCGCGTCAAGAGAACCCGGAGACGAAGCGCGGCGCACTGACGCAATGCAGATCAGACACGACCGATCTTGGGCGGGCGACCGGTCACGGGGTCGAGCCCTTTGGTCAGTCTGACCGCTATTAGCATTTTCCGGCCCGAGCCTTGCATGAGACCTGGCGCCGATTTTGGAGATCTCGATGAGCACGACAACCGCCGAAGCTGAGGCGCCAGAAACCACCGGCGGCGACGGGCCGTTGCTCGATCTGACGGACGCCGCGGTCAAGAAGTTCATCAAGCAAGCCAAGGCCCGCGGCTACGTCACCATGGACGAGCTGAACAAGGTCCTGCCGTCCGAGGAGGTCACCTCTGAGGCGATCGAGGACACCTTGGCGATGCTGTCCGAGATGGGCGTCAATGTCGTGGAGGCGGAGGAAGACGCCGAGGGCGGCGGCGAGGTCGCGGTTCGGGAAGAGTCTTCCGTGGTCGAAACGACCAAGGAAGCCGCTTACGACCGGACTGATGATCCGGTGCGGATGTATCTTCGCGAGATGGGCTCGGTGGAGCTGCTATCGCGCGAGGGCGAGATCGCCATCGCCAAGCGCATCGAAGCAGGCCGCGACACCATGATCCGCGGCCTATGCGAAAGCGCGCTTACCTTTGAAGCCATCATGGTTTGGCGCGAAGAATTGGGATCAGGCCGCATTCTGCTGCGCGAAGTCATCGATCTTGAGCAGACCTATGGCGGCCTAAATGCAGCGGCCGCCGAGGAGTTGGCGGCGAGCGCGCCATCTCAAGACGAAGCCGAAGAAGATGCGGAGCCCGAGCTCAACGCGGATGGCGAAGCCATCGCCAAGAGCGATGACGACGACGACTTCGACGATGGCGCTGGTCCCACGATCAGCGCGATGGAAGGTGAGCTGCGAGAAGGCGTGATGATCACGCTCGACGCGATCGCTCAGGAGTTCGAAAGCTTCCGCCTCCTTCAGGAAAAGCTGGTTGGCCAGCGCCTGAAAGGTGAGGATCTCTCAGAAAAAGACCGCGCCGCCTACGTCAACGCAACCGGAGCGATCGTCCTTCATCTGAAGACGCTGAAGCTCAATAACAATCGTATCGAGGCGCTCGTCGAGCAGCTCTATGCGATCAACAAGCGCCTGATGGGACTGGAAGGCCGCCTGCTGCGGCTCGCGGACAGCTATGGCATTAGCCGCGGCGAGTTCCTGAAGGCCTATTTTGGCTCAGAGATGCGGCCGGACTGGACCGACCAGGTGAAGTCGCTCGGCGTGCGTTGGACCAAGTTCGCTGAGAACGACAACGGCCAGATCGGCGACATCCGCACTGAAATCGCAGCGCTCGCAACCGAGACGGGCGTGCCGATCGATGACTACCGCCGGATCGTTCAAACCGTGCAAAAAGGCGAGCGCGAGGCGCGTCAGGCTAAGAAGGAAATGGTCGAGGCCAACCTTCGCCTGGTGATTTCCATCGCCAAGAAATACACGAACCGCGGCCTGCAGTTCCTGGATCTTATTCAGGAGGGCAACATCGGTTTGATGAAGGCGGTCGACAAGTTCGAATACCGTCGCGGTTACAAGTTCTCGACCTATGCGACGTGGTGGATTCGCCAAGCGATCACCCGTTCGATCGCTGACCAGGCCCGCACGATCCGCATCCCTGTGCATATGATCGAAACGATCAACAAGATCGTTCGGACATCACGTCAGATGTTGCACGAAATTGGCCGCGAGCCGACGCCGGAGGAACTTGCTGAAAAGCTCGCAATGCCTCTGGAAAAGGTCCGCAAGGTCCTAAAGATCGCTAAGGAGCCGATCAGCCTTGAGACGCCGATCGGCGACGAGGAAGACAGCCACCTTGGTGATTTCATCGAGGACAAGAATGCGGTCCTTCCGATCGATGCGGCCATTCAGTCGAACCTGCGCGAGACCACCACCCGGGTGCTCGCATCGCTGACGCCGCGCGAGGAGCGCGTGCTGCGAATGCGTTTTGGCATAGGCATGAACACCGATCACACTCTTGAAGAGGTCGGCCAGCAGTTCAGCGTCACCCGCGAACGGATCCGTCAGATCGAAGCCAAGGCGCTTCGCAAACTGAAACATCCAAGTCGTTCGCGGAAACTTCGCAGCTTCCTCGACAGCTGATCCAGAGCTGCCAGCGAGGTCCGCGACCCAGACCCCGCAAGGTCGCAAACCATCGACCTTGCGGACTGGGGCGCAGCCTATCGGGCCCGCCAGCCGTAGTTGAAGCTGATCGAAATGCGATCCGATTTCGCGCGATTGGCCGGCACCTCGTGGCGAAGCCAGCTTTCCCACATCAAGACCGTCCCTGGGCTAGGCGTCAGATAAACGAAGGTCTGGGCCTCGAGCGGAGCGTCGTTGCTGCGCGGCGGCGCGGCCATCATCAGCGGAAGGCGTGGATCTTCCAGTTTCAGGACGCTCGCCCCAGGCGGGGTCGCCACGTAGACGGTTCCTGAAAGCACGCTGTGGGGATGGATATGGCCTGAATGGGCCGCTCCGGGCTTCAGGAGATTGACCCAGAGGCTGTCCAACTTCAGCCGCCCCGCGCCAAGGTCGAAAGCAAGCTCTTTGGCGAAGCTTGCTGCATGGCGATCAAGTTTGGTCTTCAGCTCAGCAAAGACGCTGGCGCGCGTGGGGAGATCATCGAGCGAGGCGTAGGAGGTGTATCCGCCATAGCCGTTGGCCTTAGACCAGGCCCGTCCAGCCCTATCTTCCCGCGCCAACATGCGACAGGCGCCTTCCAATTCCGCCCTGAAATTTTCGAAGTTCCGGTCTGTGCTAAGGGATGCGTCATAGACCGGGGTTGGAAATAGGTGTCGTATCGCCATAGGGGGGCGCTAATCGCCCCAGCATCGATTGTCAAAAGCTGGCGCGTCTGGCGCTTGGCTCAAAGGTTCGATAGGTATTTCAACAAAGTCGACTCCGTCGGTTTCGAGATGGGGATTTGGGGAGCGAAATATGATCAGGACTATGGTTGCGCTAGCCTTGGCTGGCGCGGTTGTTGGCGGTCAGGCGCAAGCCCAGACCGCCCCCGCTAAAGCTAAGCCTCCCGCGGCCGCAGCTGCAAAGCCAGCCGCCGCCAAGTCATCGTCGAAGGCCTCGGCCTATCGCGCGCCGCGTGGCCCGGACGGCAAGCATCCTGATCTCAACGGTGTCTGGCAGGTTATGAACACCGCCAACTGGAATATTGAGCCGCATGCCGCCAGCGCGGCGCTTCAGATGCGTCCAGGCCCGGTGGTTCCGGTTCCCGCCAAGGAAGTCTTAGCGCTTGGGGCGGTGGGTTCGGTCCCTGCAGGTCTTGGCGTCGTCGAGGGAGGTGCAATCCCCTATACGGCGGAAGCTTTGAAGCAGCGCGACGCCAACAAGGCCGACTGGATCCATAAAGATCCTGAGATCAAGTGCTACCTGCCAGGCGTGCCGCGCGCGAATTACATGTCGCTTCCGTTCCAGATCTTCCAATCCGAAAGCGCCACTCTGATCGCCTATGAATATGCAGGCGCAGTGCGCAATCTGCAGTTCAAGGATCCAGGTCCTGCTCCGGTCGACAGCTGGATGGGGCAATCGGTCGCGCATTGGGAAGGCGACACCTTGGTCGTCGTCGTGACCGGCATGGTGGACAACACATGGTTCGATCGCGCCGGCAACTTCCACACCGGCGATCTCAAGGTCGTCGAGCGTTGGACGCCCACTGGTCCAGGCGTGATGCGCTACGAGGCGGAAATCACAGATCCCAGCATCTTCACACGTCCATGGAAGATGAGCATGAACCTCTACAAACACGTCGGCGAAGACGCGCGCTTACAGCAATTCAAGTGCGTCGAATTCGTCGAAGAATTGATGTACGGTCACCTGCGAAAAGAACCGCTTAAGTGACGACTACTACGTCCGCCCTGTCTTGCCTTGCCGCTGCTGTGACCCTACCTGGCCGCAATAGCGACATTGAAAGATGATCTGAGATCAGCATCCTCCGCTGGAGACGCCAAATGAATTTCCGTAACTTCATTATTCCGACCATGATTTCCGCCGGCCTCTTGGCCGCCGCGACGATCGGCGTGACACAGGCCTCGGCCCACCATGCCTTCGCCGCTGAATTTGATGGCAAGGCTCCGGTCCTGCTGCGTGGCAAGGTTGTTAAGGTCGAATGGATCAATCCGCACGCCTGGGTCCACGTCAACGTCGTCAACCCCGATGGCACGACGACCGAATGGATGGTTGAGGGCGGTACGCCCAATACGCTTCTGCGGGCCGGCATCGACCGCAATTCGCTGAAGTTCGGCACTGACATCGTGGTTCGCGGCTACCAGTCGAAGGACAAGGCCTGCACGCCTATCTGCAAAGCCAATGGTCGTGACGTGACGTTCCCCGACGGTCGCAAACTGTTCATGGGCTCTTCGGGCACGGGCGCGCCGAAAGACGGCGCCGACGCCACAGAGAAATAGGTGTCGCACTGACGGAAAAGGGAGCCAAGCGGCTCCCTTTTTCATAGGGGCCAGCAACATTTGAAAGGTTGCGGTCTCGACCCCAAACAGGTTTGGGTGATCGGTTCGGAGCGATTTTGGCGCGCGCCCCAGCGCATGGAATCCAATCTCTGGATCAGCTCACAATTCAGCACTGTAACGGTGGTGTAACGGCGCCGGAACCGTATGCTGCTTGATTGACGGGCAGGGACGGTGCGAATGCGCCAACGCCGCAGTAGCTGCGGCCGCCAAAGTTGAGGGAACGGGATGCAAGGACGACGGAAGGGGCGCCGATGATCGGCGCATTCTTGACCTGGCTAGAGCATTCGCTCGGCAAAGGGCCATCCCCCGATGGCCAGTCCTGGAGCGAGGCGCTCCTAGGTTCCCTGAATTTCTGGAATCTGTTGGAAGGCACCCATCTGATCGCGCTGATGTTGTTTGCAGGCACGATCATGATTGTCGATTTGCGCCTTCTGGGCGCGACGTTCCGCAAGACCCGGGTTTCGGTGATCAGCGACGCCATCTTGCCGCTGACTATCTTCAGCTTTGCGTTTGTGATGATCACCGGCTTCGGATTGGCGTTCGCTAAGCCACTGGTTTATTATCATAAAATCTGGTTTCGGGCGAAGATGATCTTCTTGGCCCTGGCCATGCTCAATATCCTATTCTTCCATGGCAAGATCCAGAAAACCCAGGACACATGGGATGCCGATGAGCTGCCCCCCGGCGGTGCGCGGTGGGCTGCGGCAAGCTCGCTTTTCCTATGGTTCTTGGTGATCACCTGCGGCCGGTTCATCGCCTACAATTGGTATGATTGCGGCAAGCCGCAGACGGCGTTCATGAATTGGGTTCAGGAGTGCAAGACCTCCGAAGACGGCGCAGTCGCCTTGGGGGGAGCTAACCGATGAGCTTGAACCTTGAGCACATTTTTCCCCACGCAAAGCCCTGGGTCGACAACCTAGCCAATATTCCGCCGGCTACCTGGGTGAACGGGCCGAAATTCGGTTTTGCCTCGTGGGAGGTCGGACACATCTTGTCGCTGATCACCTTGGGCGGCACGACGATCTTGATGAACCTGCGCCTGCTCGGTGCTGGCGTGACCGAGGAGCGACCCTCGGAGATCTATAAGAACCTCCGCTTCTGGCAAAACCTGGGCGTCATCGGCATCATCTTCACCGGGATTCTGATCGGCTCGGCCAATGCGGTGCGCCTCTATGACAGCGCCGCCTTCATCGTAAAAATGCTCGCCCTGATTTCCGGGATCATTCTGACCTATGGCGTCAGTCGTCCGGTCGCCGCCGCAGATGGAGCGGTGGGGGTGCTGCCCAAGATCTGGTTTGCGCTGGGCAGCGCAATTTTCCTGCTGGGCCTGTGGGTCTTTGTGACGTCGGATCTGATCAACGTCGGAATTTATCATGTGATCACGGGGGCGGCCCTGATCGTGCTTTTCGCGACGCGCGGACGGTTGCGCTGGACCTATGTGGCGGTGCTGAGCGCCTTGATCATTGCGCAGTTCGTCAATACCCACTTCATCATTAAGCCTGACGACTACGATCACCTAAATCCGGTCAACAAGACCTGGACGGTGGTGTTCTCGGTCTGGATCGTGGGGTGTGGGCTCTATCAGCTCTTCAGAGCTGGCCGCGGGGAAGACGGCGGGCCGCTCACGAAGGTCATCGCCTATGCGACGATACTGGTGTGGGTGATGGGCGCAGCGGCGGGTCGGTGGATCGCTTTCGCGTAAGGGCGAGGGATCTTAGCGGGACTGCAGATCAAGCAGGGACTGCCACATCTTGTCGGCGATCTTGATTATGCCGACATCGGCGGCGAAGGCTTGTTTGGCCTGAATTTGGTCAACGATTTCATTGACCTGATCGAGGTTATCGCCACCGGCGGCGACGCGCTGGGCGGAGGCCTCAAGCTGCTGCGTCGCAGCGATCAGACCGTAACGGGCGGTGGAGATCGGGTCCATTGGGCCAGACTGCGCCGCCTACAGTTAAGCTATCGCAAGGGTTTGTGGTGAATGGCCGCTAAGACTTATGTCGCTCTAACGCTTGCGATTGACGTGGCCAGGCATTGCGATGCTCAATAGTGCTGACGGGGACACGAAGGAGAAGACTATGAAGGTATCCATATTCCTCAGCATCGCGACCCTGGCGCTGAGCGCTAGTGTCGCCAGCGCTGACGTGCTGTCCGAGAACCCACCCAAGTCGACGACGATCTGCCTCGATAGCGGTGGGCGTAAACTGTCTGTGGAATGCCGAACAGACCAGGCCAGCCGCGTCGATTTGCGCGAGAACATCTGCATCTGCCCGGCCAACACAGTGGTCGTAACGGTTCCTATCTGCCCAAGAGGTGTCAATCCGCCGGGTGAAAGCGCAGCCTACGAGCAGGCGCGCCTGAAGGCGGTAGACCACGGGAGCCTCGTGGGCTCGACCTGGAAAGGCCAGCCCATGTGCGTGGCGCAGCACAGGCCTTGAGGGCTGGTTGGCTCAGGATCATTCAACGCAAGGCAGCTTGCGTTGAACCCCTTGCGAACGTCCTGCAAATTGGGGCCGAATGGTAGTTCGACAGATCGTTCTCGTGAGCCTCAGCGCCGCTTTGCTGGCTGGGTGCTCGCCTGATGCGCCCAAGGGGGTGGACAAGGACGTCCTGGATGCGGCGGTTTCGCGAGCTATCGGTGACCCAAATACTTGCTTGCTGATCGCCGAACAGGAGAGCGGCAAGCTGGTCTACCGATACAATTCACACGCCGCCTGTGACCGCGAGCTACCGACCTGCCAAGGATCTCAGCCCTCCTTGCAGACGGTCGATGATCTCTTGAAAGCCACCCGCAAGGACGGCCAGGCGCACACCTCAAGCTGCAGTTCCTCTGCCGATGCATCGCGTGGCGTGGGGTGGGCTTCTGGCGCAATAGCCGGCAAGGGCTTGGTCTACGCCGCCATGATGGAGGGCGATCGCGCCTTTCCAGGTCTCATGATCGCTGACCGCCTGTCACATGCCTTCAAAGACGCAGGCCTCTAGTGCTTTAAGGAACGGCGCCCCCGTGCTAACCGCCACTGCGCGTTGCTGATGGGGCCTGTAGCTCAATGGTTAGAGCCGGCCGCTCATAACGGTCTGGTTGCAGGTTCGAGTCCTGCCGGGCCCACCAGCGAGGCATTTTGGGACGTCCAGGAAAATCCATGGACGTCTAGGAAATCAATATAATTCAATGTTTTATCGCCTCGGATCGTCGAGGGGCGTCTTCGGGCATCGACGAAATTTGTTCGTATGGTTTATGGTACGTTCTCAATCATACCAACAAATCATACCAACAGACGTGAGCCAGCGATGGCCTTATCTGACGCGAAGTTGCGAGTCCTCGAGCCTGCCGAGCGTCCCTACAAGGTCGCCGATGGCCATCCGAAAACCGCAGCGTCTGGGCGACGAGACGTGGAGGGTGTGCATGCTGGCGTGCTGCAGCACGACCAAGTGGTCCTGGACTACTGGCGGCGGGTCATGATCTTCACTGAGCCCGACGCCCTGAGACCCTCCGGAGCCTCGACGCCCTGCCATCTGAACAGCGAAACAGGCATTCTGGCTGGACGCCGTCACCGACGGCAGCCACCGGTGACGCCTAGGTGCGGCAAGCGGGTTCTGGCCTTGCGTGCGATAGCCGGCCTTGCGGAGCTGGCGCCGGTCGCGGAATCGGCTGGGCCGATCGCAGTGTTCGCGACCGCGGACGGAACCACCTCCCTCCCGCCGGACGCCGGGATCATCGAAGTTCAAAAGCTTCCACGCCGGCAGGGCCCGCTACCTGGAAATTCCCGGCATGGGACACACGCTTTCCCCGGTCTCCAGCAAGGCCGCGTTCCTAAGGTCGCATGGCGGGCCACATCCGAAGCTGCACGACGCCCTCTTGCCCGCCGTGGAGTCGTGGTTGCATGACCACATCTGAGCCCTCGCGCGCGCCCTCCTGGGCCCGACCCCTGTTCCCGGGACTGGCGGCGGTGGTGGTGGCGGCTATCGGGCTGGGGGCCAGGGGCGCCGAGCCGAGCCCCGTTGCAGCCCTGGTCAGCGCGGTCGACCGAACCTATCTCTACGCCGACGCGCCGCCCTGGCAGGCCGCCCGCGGCGACCTCGTCACGGCGGGGCCGACCAATCCCGAGGCCTTCTACGCGCGGGCCCGCGGCATCCTGAACCGTGTGGGCGATCCGGACCTGCACCTGCTCTCCCGCGCGCAATTCGCGGCGATGACTCAGGAAGTCGACGGCGCCACGTCTGGCGCCGGTCTGATCGACTTCGGCATCGACCGTGACCCGGCGAGCGGCCGGCCGCGGGTGGTCACGGCCCTGGTGGGTTCGAGCGCGGCTGAAGCTGGCCTGAAGCCTGGGGACATACTCATGCGCATCGGTATGGAGTCGACCGAAGGCCTCGACCACGAACGGGTCATGGATCTGGTGCGCGCGCGGCCCTCAACCCTTCAAGTCCGCCGCGGCGACGGCCTAGTCGCTATCAGGCTGAAAACCGACGTAGAGGCCACGCCGCGAGTCGTCGCCCGCAGCGTCACGGTTGGCGGCCGCGCCTACGGTTACGTGCGCGTCGCACAATTTACGCCGGGCGTCGCTGATGCGGTCAAGAAGGCCGTACGCGAGTTCGAGGTCCACGGGATTGGGGGATACGTGGTGGATCTTCGCAACAATCCCGGCGGATTGCTGGGCGAGGCCGTCGCCACCGGTGGCGCCTTTGCCTCGGGGCGCCTCGGCGGCTTGGTCCGCCGGGACGGGTCTGTCGAGGCCCTGCGCAGCGACGCCGCCCTGACGGGCAAGCCCTTGGTCATTCTGGTCAACCGCGGAACGGCTAGCGCCGCGGAATTCATGGCCGGCGCCCTGCACGACATGGGCCGCGCCGTCGTCGCGGGAGAGCCATCCGCCGGCCGCGGCCAGGCCCAGACCTATGCGCCTCTGACGGACGACTACGGCATGGTGATACCTTCAGCCGTGTTGGAAACGACGACGGGACGCCGCTTCAAGGACCGTGGCCTGCTCCCCGATTATCCCGAGCGCGCCGGGACCCTGCCGCTGGCGCGGCTGGCGACACGGCGCGATCCGGTGTTGCAGGCGGCGTTGAGACGGCTGGTGCGGGATTGAGCGCCTATCGCCCAACCGAAATCTCAAGGCCAGCGGGAGGTGCAGAGTGACGATCCTTGGCAAGACCTTGGGCCTTGCAGCTATAGCGTTCATACTCAGTGTGGGCGCAACCCCCGCGGCTGACCTTGGCCGCGGCGCGCTGATGTTGCGCTACGCGGCGAACTTGCCACGCTACGAGCGTCCACAGATGCGGATCGAGGTTTCGCCGGGACGTTTTATTCACATGATCTGCGTGGGTGAGGGGAGCCCGACAGTCGTACTCAACGCCGGTTGGGCCTCTTGGGCTCAAAGTTGGGTGTTTGTACAGCCGGAGGTCGCCAAGGAAGCCCGGGTTTGCGCTTGGGACCGGGCGGGAAACGGCTTCAGCAGCGGTAGCGACGAGCCGCAGGACGTCGCCCACACAGAACGCGATCTGGAGCGCGCCCTAGACGGGGCTGGCGTGACCGGACCGCTTATTTTCGCTGCCCATTCAATGGGCGCGGTCGAGGCGTTGCTGTTCGCCGACCGCTATCCCGGCCGGGTGGTGGGCATGGTGCTCGTCGATCCTTCTTGGCCGGGGCAGTACGACAACCTGCACCGTGTAGCGCCGCAGCTAATGGCTTTGTCAGACGCATCAGACCAAAAGATGCTCGACGGCGCCCGGGCATGCCTAGCGGCCCTCGATGGTGCGGCGCGCGCCGCGCCGCCGCTTGAGTGCGCCAAGCTGCGCCCCCGCTATCCCACGCCGCTGCTCGATTCACTCTCCAGCCTCACCGCAGACCCGCTCTACTGGAAGACCTACATCTCGGACTTCAGCTCACTACCCCAGAGCTCAGCTGAGGCGATCAACCCCCGGCGCAATTACGGCGACATGCCGCTCGTCATTCTAAGCGCGGGTAACCCCGAAGTGTCCGGGGCCCCGGTGGAATTGCTGCATGAGGTCTCCGCGCTCGATGCCGAAAAGGCCCGCGGCTATCAATCCATGGCCGCCTATTCGTCCCGCGGGACCATCACGTCTGTGCCGAATTCAGGTCATGCCATTCAGCTCGAAAAGCCAGACGTTGTTACGGAATCAATCCGTACACTGATCGAGAAAGTCAGAGCTGCGTCACCAAAGCTCTAACTAACACTCGTGTCGTCGAGCTGAAGTTCACCAGCCCCGGATGTTGCGCATTCGGGGAAGTTGGCGATGACCTAAAGCCATAGAGCAGCAACCCGGCGCCGGGCGGAATCGAAACGCCATTCAACGCTATGAAACCGCGGCTGTGTCTATGTCCACAAGCTCGACAGCGGCGTAGCGGCGAGACGGTCGCCGAACGGAACGATCTGCTCGTGATCGTAGAGCACTGCTCCGAACGCGAAGCGCGATCCGGCCGCAGAGGCCAGCTTGCGCAGTCCTGCGAAATCCTCGTTGCGGACGGTGGCGGACGCCTTGACCTCAAGGCCGACAATGCGCCCGTCTTGATCCTCAAGGACGATATCGACCTCGTCTTGTTCTTTGTCTCGGAAATGGCTGAGGGAAATCCGATCGTCGCTCCACCCTGACAACTTCAAGACTTCGGCAAAGACGAAGGTCTCAAGCACCGCGCCGAAATTGGACCGATCCGCTGCGATGCGTTCAGGGGTCAATTTCCTCATTGCGGCCAGAAGACCTGAGTCGAGGAAATGGAGTTTTGGTTTCTTGGTCAGTCGTTTGAGAGCGTTATTGTGCCAGGATGGCAAGGTGCGCACGAGGAACAGCTGTTCGAAGACCCCTGTGTATTTTTGCGTTGTCACGTGATTGAGGCCGAGACTGGCGCCAATGCCGGCATGATTGATCAGTCGCCCCGAATGCTCTGCAAGCGCGTGCAGCAGGCGCGGCATGCGGTCGAGCTGGTCGATGTTGGAGATGTCGCGCACGTCTCGGCCAACCACAGCCTCGACGTAGTTATTGTACCAATCTTGGCGGCGCGCCCAGCTCTTGCGCTGAAGCGCCTCAGGATAGCCGCCCGCCAATACCAATTCGATCAGATCGGCTCCTAGTCGAAGCGCCCCGGGGGAGGGCGCGTTGCCGGCGAAGAGCGATGCTAGAAACCGCGGCGTTGGCTGCTCTAGGATTTCCGATTGCGCCAAGGGCATTAGACGGATGGTCTCCATCCGGCCCGCTAGGGAATCCGCAACGCTCGGCATAGTCATCAGGTTGGCGGAACCAGTCAGGAGGAAACGGCCCGGCCGGGTGTCGCGATCAACGCTTTCCTTGATTGCAAGCAGAAGTTCGGGCGCTCGCTGGATTTCGTCGATTATCGCCTGTTCAAGTTCGCGCACTAAGCCAGCTGGATCGGCTCTTGCAGCTGCAAGCGTGGTCGCATCGTCCAGGGTTAGATAGGTCCGTTTCTCGTTGCTGAGCGAACGAGCGAGCGTCGTCTTGCCGGCTTGGCGAGGCCCTGCCAGAAGCACGACCCTCGTGTCGCTCAGAGCGATGAGAATTCGGTCAGCTGCGTGACGTCTGAACATGACCAATTGAAATTACATTGGCGTCCAATTGAAAGTCAAACACCGTCTATCAGAAATTGAAGTCACGTCGAATCGAAATTCAACGCAAGGAAAATGCGGGTTTCGGATTAGGCTAACCCCTCGTATTTCTCATTCTGCGAGCGAAGTAAAGCGTCGCTGATCGCCTAATCCGCACCCTCATTGCGCAGGTCAGAGCTGCGTGACCAAAGCCCCGAGCAACGCTTGTGTTGCCGAGTTGAAGTCATTGTCCCATCGGATGCTCCGCGATCAAGGAGGCTGGAGGTGGTCTACGGCCACAGGCTGGCGACCACGATAGCCAGATCGACCTGCTTGCATTATTTGCGCTACAGATGTAGCGATATTGTTACAATATTCGCTAGGCGCTCAATTATGGACGAAAACCCGATCCCCTCTGAGGCGGAGATGACGGTGCTCAAGGCCTTCTGGCGTGCTGGCCCGATGAGCGCTCGTGAAGTTCAGGATGCCTTGGCTGAAGAGTTGAATTGGGCGTCATCCACCGTAAGAACGGTCTTGGAGCGGATGCGGGCCAAGGGTCTTCTCGAGCGGCGATCGGTCCACGGCGTCGCAGTCTTCTCACCGGCAAGTGACAAGGTCTCGGTCTTAGGGCGCGCGCTCAATCGGCTGGTGCGCAGCGTGTTGGAAGTGCGGGGCGAACTGCCGGCTTCAACTTTCGCAGGCAGCGAAATACTGACGCCAGCCGAACTCGACGCGCTGGATCGCTTGCTGAACTCCAAGCCGGACGTCGACGAATGAGCGCCGATTTCATCTTCCTGGCGTTGGGCGTCTCGCTGCCGGTCGCAGCGATCGGCTGGATGGCGGGGGCGATGCTCGATCGCGCCGAGAGCTCTCCGGACCTGCGCAATTTTCTTTGGGAGGCGGCGTTCTGGGCAGCGCCGCTGAGCGCGATTGCTGTTCTTGCCTCGTCATGGCTCCCCATCGCGCGGATGCCTGCTGTGTTGCGCACGTCTTTGAATATCCATCCCATGACGCATCCAACGAACACGGCGATTGAGCCGAAAGGTCTATCGCTGACGCTCATCGTGCTCGGAGTTGGCCTGGCCGGAGCCTTGTGGCGTCTGGCTTGGTTGGCGATACGCCTGCGCAGGCTGAGGGATATTCAAGCGCGCGCCATCGACAGTCGATCTGTTCTTGCAAGCCTGCCGGTGCGCGTGAGCGTTGATATCGCCTCGCCCCTGCTCGCCGGTTTGTTGCATCCTGTGGTTCTGTTGCCAGTCGGGTTCGCCACCCCGCAAGCCGCTCAGGCCGCGGTCCTGATTTGCCGGCATGAGGCTGCACATGCAAAGCGCCGCGATAACCTAAGAGTGCTCTTCGAGGAAGTCGCCCTAGCGATCCTTTGGTTCAACCCTCTTCTGCCAGTGGTCCGCTTGCGCCTCAGCGCTGCGCGCGAAGAGGTGTGTGACGCGATCGCTGTGGCAAGCCTCGATGTCGAAGAACGCCAGCTCTATGCGCGTAGTTTGCTCGATTGCCTGCACGCGCGCCCAACAGTTTTTCCCGCCACCGGCCTTTTCGGGCTCAATCGGAGATCTACAGCCATGCGTATCGAGGCTATTTTGAATTCCAAGTCATATCGCCCCCGCACCGCGCTCACCGCCGGATTGTTGGCGGGGCTGGCGCTCACAGCCACAGCCGCAGTAGCGCTGGCGGCCTCACAGACGCCTACGCCCGAGAAGACGACCGCCAAGTGGGGTCCGCTCATTATGGAGGCCAATCAGGTTAAATTGGATCGTTCGCATCACATTTCGATCTGGTCCGGAAACGCGACCGTCTCTGGGATCACCAAGGCGACAATGGATGGCCTATTCATTGATGGACGCCCGGCGAACGAGGCGGATCTCTCGAAGCTGTCAGAAACTCAATTCGCCACTATCACCGCGACCTTTAGCTCGGATGGTCATGAGCTCGTGCGGCTCGACGCTTGGACGGGTTCGAATTGATGAGACTCGTCCCGGAATTTACGGAGATGTTGGATTCCAGGTGCGCTGACCGATGCCGGGCCAGATCACGATCGCCGGTGGATCTGAGCTTCCATCATAACTAGCTGAGCCGTTGGTGGCCCACTACAGATGCATGTGCAAAATACGCGACAAGACAAAAACGGCCATCAGGGGGCCTACTGATGAAGGGCATCGCCAGCGCAGCCTTCGCCGTGCTGCTCGGAGGCTGCGCACTGGTATCCGAAAAGCCGGTGTTCACTGACAAGGACGTTGCGCCGACACAATTGGCTGAAGGCTTGTGGGCGGTTTCGGGGCCGGGTTGCGAGGTAACGCCGCAACCAGGCGGCAAGCCGCTGCCTGAATGCGCACTGCCTATGACTGTCATCCGTGGGCGGATGACAGTGGACTTCGATGAATGGATGCATTCGTTTACGCCCGGCAAACTTTCCGCCAGTCCATTGTCGGGCGCCAGGTCGGCTATCCCATCTGGGGCGTTTCTTCTGATCGCCGGCGACCCGCTTATCGTGGAGACCCTCCCCCCACCTGACAGCCCCACGAGCAAGACGAGCTATCTCGCGCTAAGGATCCTGAACACCAACAATTCGGGCCAGATCGACCGCGCAATCATGTGGCCGGTCACGTGCCCTGATCGGCCCAACCCAGGATTAGGCATTGTCACCGACAGCCAGGGCCGATGCACGGCGCAGTCCGCTGAAGCGGTGCGTGCGCAGGCCCCGCACATGAAACCCTTCATGAGCTATTTTCTTACCTGGGTTCGCCTCGAAACCCCGCCGACTTCGGCCGTCTCTAGCCCATCCTCGGCGGCCCTGGCTCTGGCCCGGCGCTGGAGGATTGCAACAAACGCACCGGGACCGGAGGGCGTCGTCAAGACTTTCGACCCCGCCTATCTCGCGATCCAGTCGCACATTGCGGCCCCTCGCAACGACGCCATGTTAGTCCAGGCGGCCCGCGAGGCGGTCGCAGCCGCGTCGCCCGGCTATCAGGAGGCGCAGGCCAGGGTGCTCGCCGAGGCCTTCGACGAAGATAGCCTGCGAGATCTAGTGGCCTTTGAGGAAAACCCCGTTCACAGGGCTGAGAGCAAATACGAGTCGGTAGTCAGCCAAAGGCGTAAGGCGCTCGCCCAGATCGCCTGGCCCCGTTACCGAGCCCTATTTGAGGCCAGCCTCTGCAAGAAGGTCAAATGCGCCGCCATACCCAGCACCGATCCCGGCGCTATCAAGTGGAAACTGTCGAACGTGGCGCAGCCGTCTATCGATGCGGCGGAATTATATCTGCAGACGATAGAAAGGGGGCGGACGATCGGGGAGCTCACCATGGACGAACTCGCCGAGTTGTCGGACGAAAAGATAAACTTCCTCCGGGCGAACCCGACAATCTCACGGTCAATCTACGACACCGCCTCCGCCCAGGCCAGCGCCGCTGTGGAGGCGCAACTCTGGCCGGAGTACCGCCGCCAGATTGTTCTAATCTACGCTTCCCTCTTTACCGCGGAAGAGGTGGACGCCATGAGCCGATACCAGAAAGCGCCCGGCGCCTCTGCGATGAGTATAATGGAAGGGTTTGAGGTCGGCCGGCTGATGGGCGAGGCGCGCCGGAGCCTGTTCGCTGACATCAAGACCCGCTACTGTCAGAAGGTCGCTTGCCCGTAAGGACTCGGCTGAGGCGATCTATTCGGGTGCGACCATGGCGACATGTTTTTGGTCCACCGCTGTTTCGTTTCTCCATCCGTGTCGAGTTGATCGGATTGAGCGAGGATCGACTACGCAGTGTTCCGGCGAGACTCTGAAATCATTGGGACGTGGAGGCGGACATGACGCTTCGGCAGCTACGCCGAACCTTTAGCCCATGGTTGTCGCTGGCCATACATGGCTGTGCGCCACAGCCATTCGAGCGGGCCGAAATGATGTGAGCGCAGCCACCAAACGCTGAGCAAAACCTGAACGGCGTAGAGGCTAATGGATATCGCGAGCCCTGAAATGACGCCCACATGGTCCAACCAGCCAAAGCCATAGCCATAGAACAGCAAACCCAAGATCAGCGACTGAGACAGGTAGTTCGTAAAGGCCATTCGCCCGACCGCTGCGGCCCAGGCCAGGAGCCTCGAGCATGGCGGGAAGCTCGCCAGGTAGAGCGCAAGGCCGCTGTAGCCAGCGGCGAGCACGATCGAGGCCAGTGTGTCGACCACGCGCGCGAGAGCTGGAGGCAGCGCAGCCGGAGGCGAGACCCCCTCGCCATTAAGCCAGGTGAGCAAAAATCCACCGGTCAGTCCGACCGCAGCGACTGTCGCGATCAGCGCTCTGTGGCCACGCAGGTCACGAAGTACGCCGCTCCGCCACGCGAACGCTCCAAATAGCATCAAGCCAATCGTGCGGGACAGAATGGAGAAATCGAACACCCAGACCCGCGGGATCTCCCCGATTCTGAACGCTAGAATCTCAAAGAAGCCGCCTTCACCATAGGTTCGCCGGGCGTCCACGACGTGCTGAGCCATCCATATCGCCCTTGGGAAGGCGAAGTGGAGGGGCAGGATAGGGAGGCACATGAAGACCAGCAGGGCGGCCAAGGCGGCCAACCCCATGAGCCACGTCGGCCCAAGTAGATAGGGAAGCACGCAAAAGCCCGCGATGGCGTAGGCGGTTAGAATGTCGCCGTTCCACACGAGAAAGAGGTGGATGAGGCCAAAGGCCAGAAGCGCCAAGAGGCGCCTGAAGAGCAGGACGCTCGCCCGGCCCTTTCGCTCCAGCGCCTCATGCTGAATGGCGAGGCCGACGCCGAAGAGTGTCGAGAAAATCGTGATGGCCTTGAACTCAATAAAGAAGCCGATCACCCGGCGCGCGATCTGGTCGGCAGTTGAGCCATAGTGCGGAGTTAGGAATTGCTCGAAAAAGGTGGTCCGAAATTCCGTATCGACGTTCACGATCAGGACGCCCAGCAGGGCAAGTCCGCGCAGGATGTCGATGGCCGGGATACGCTCGCTAATCGGCGAAATCACATCGCGCGCCGACTTCACTTCGGTTGTGGTCCCAGACACGTCTGCGCCCCCGCAAAACTGACGGGGCCTGATATCACCATTCGCATGGCTTGAAGCGGAGTCTCGTCAAGGCGGCAACTATTGAGGGGGGCGGTCTCTATGGCCATCTCAGCGCGGGCCAGACCGCGTCGAATTCGGTCTGGCGACGGGGTGGGATTTGCACATCTTGCCTTTAAGGGGCGCGCGAAATTTAAGGCGGCGGGTTATGGGCCGCAGCATCGCTTGAATTTGAGTCCCGACCCGCATGGGCAGGGGTCGTTTCTGCCAGGCTTGACGGCGAACCTGGTGGCGTTTTTCACGCGACCTTGGCGCAAGTCCTGGCTGCGGTGAGGCCCCGCGTCGCGCCAGAACTCGGCGATCTTCATGATGCAGTCGGGAAGGATCACAGGCGCCACACGGGCGAATGCGGCTTCGTCCTCAGCGTCGATGCCAAGCGCCGAGCCCCAGTCTTTGCCGCTGCCGAGCGACATGATTGGGAATAGGAGCATGGCGCGACGCTTTTCATTGAGCAGCGGCTGCCAAGATTGCGTCCTTAGCGATACCGCAAGCCCGAAGCCTTGGGCCCAATCGGTCGCGATCAGATCGCCATCTGAGGTCTTCGAAAGGATCGGTTCAAAGGTTCCATCTGCAACTTGGCGGATAATCTGGTTGTACCGGCTCATGATGCCGCCGAGCACGGCCTGGGCCTCTTGATCGCTAGCGAACACGGGTTCTTCGCCGCGCCAGATAAGCGGCATCCACTCGCTGGGCATGATGGGCTCAGGCCCAATGGCGACGCCCGTAATAAGCCCATCGAGTTTGGACAGCAGCATGCAGTCCGGCGGCGATCGATCGGAGCTGAGGAACGCCTCCAATGCTTCGTGGCCCAGGTTTCCGACCGGAATTTCCAAGCCGCTTGAATTCGATCCGGCGGCCTGACTGGCCGGCTTGATACTGACGCTGTGCGGCGAGGACGATGAATTCATAGCGCCACTCTGCCAGGCGTGCGCTCCCTATCCAAGATGAGTAACGCCTCCAAATTGTGGATAGGATGTTCGGCGACGCCTGCCAGGACGTCGGCCGGCTGGGCTTGCAGATCTACCGCTGCGGCCGCCCGGTTTGGAACCTAGTCGATGAAATGGGGAACCCGCAGCGGCAGGGTTTCTGCTGCGGTGCCGTGCAATTCCGCCGGGCGATCAAGCGCCTCTGTCACGGCGCGCCCAGACACGAATGGAACACCGTGATCGAGGCAGGTCTTTAGCTCGACGGGTGTGCGCACATTCGATACCGCAAGCCAGATCCTTCGTGTTTTGAACGGATCGCGTTGGGCGCTGAAGCGGCGAATGGCTGCGACACGGGTGGTCGAATCGGCCTTCGGCGGCACCAGGGTGATGCTATTGACGGTCCCAGGCGCCAGTTTCTCGACCGCAAACGCAGGGTCGGTGATCTGAAGATCGATATAGTCGAAATAGCGCCTCAGGAACGCTTGGAGCTGAGGCATGGCCGTATATGACAGTTCTCTTGGGACGTCGTAGACGGTTGCAGCTAGCTGCGGGCGTCGCGCGCCCGGCAAGCGTGCGAGAAACGCGGCATAGTTGTCCCGTGTCGTACGGTGGACCAAGGCGTCGTAGCTAATCGGTATGAAGAGCAGTCCGGACTTGGCGCTAAAACTATCCAGAACCTGCGCGGCCGCTGCGACGATCTGACGGTCGAACCCTTCCGCGGCAGGACCGCTCGTGGGGCGTTGACCCTCGAGCGGGCTATAGGGCGCGCCGCGAAGGCCGATGGCGCTTCCTCGAAATATCTCGCGCGGCGTGAAGTAGATCCCGTGGAAGATCGGACGTAGCGCCGTCTGAGGGGTTGGCGTGTCACGCACCGGCAGGGGCGCTGTCTCGTTCGATATCGGCGTTGGTGTCGGCGTCGGCGCCGGCGTCGGGAGCGGGACGTTCGCCACCTCGGTGGCGGTGATCCTCGCCAGGCGACCTGCGAAGGGGGGCGTATGGATCTCGCCCTTGAGGATTTTGTCGAGTTCGTGAGTTTGCAGGGCTGCGAAGCGCGCAACGTCGCTCGCGGCGCCTTCAAACGCCACCAGGGCGACTTCACCTTCGCCGCCGGTCCCGAAAAGGCGTAGCTGAAGATCGGTGGCCATTTCGCGCAATTCGCGATGATCGAGGTTTCTACCGCGCGGCTCGATCAACAAAAACGTACAGGGACCGGCTACCTCATGTCGTCGGGGAAACGACCAGCGCGCTTCCAGGAACGCACCGGCGAACTTGTTTACGAGCGCCGGAAGATTATCGCGGCGGTCGATACCCTCGGGCACGAGGACGCGTAGACATGCAAGGCTGGACATGGCGCGCTTCTCCCGAGTTTTGGGTTGTTGCGGATCTCGAACGGACAGGAAGTCTATCTGCAACCTTACCGAACAAATCCTAAAGACTGTGTCCTTAGTTGCGCCCTTGCACAAACGCGCTATCGCGTCTCATCGGTTCTCAACGGCTAGGGCGGCTATCCATCCAGAAAAAGCCCACCACCAAACACGCCTCGCGCCGGGTGAGCGGCCAGCAGGTGAGCTGAGCCTGATGCGACTTGGCCTGGCCTTAGCTGCGCTGGGCGCCGGCAGACTTGGCCCTGGGCGTCGGTTGCGCCCTGGCCGCCCTGGCCCCGTCAGGTCGGCTGCTACGTAGTCTTCTCGCCCCATGCGGCCCGCGCTGGCCGGTCAACGACGTCGGGGTCGATATCGGGCGGCGTGACCTGGGGAAGCGGCAGTGGCGTTTCGATCTTGGCGCGTATCTCAGGGTCCTTCAGTAAGGCGACCCGCATGATCTCCCGGGCTCGCGGCGCTGCTGCTCCTGATCCCATGCCTCCGTGTTCAACCAAGACGCTCATCGCATAGCGTGGCTCATCGAAGGGCGCATAGCAGATGAACCAGGCGTGATCGCGCAAGGACCACTGCCCAACTGCGCCGCGCAGGCCCGTGCCGCCGCCGTACCCATAGGGCTGGGCGGTGCCGGTCTTCCCAGCCATTCTGATCGATCCAAGGCCAAGGTCGCCGTAACCTGCGCCCGTCGCGTGAGCAATGTGTTCGCCCGTGGCGCCGGTCACCGCGCCCATGGCGTTGCGCACGAAGTCGATATGTTCATGCGCAAAGGGGAGGTCGCCAAAGGTCGAGCCCGACGGCTGCGCTACGCCGCCGATCGACTGTATTAGTCGCGGATGCAGCGCCTTGCGACCATTTGCGAGGCGCGCAGCCTGTACGCAGAGCTGCAACGGATTGAGATGGGTGTACCCCTGTCCAATACCCACGCTGACTGTTTCGCCGGGATGCCAGACAGGGTCTCTTGGGAAAGCGCGACGCTTGTATGCGCTATCAGGCACGAGCCCGGGCCTTTGTCCGGGGATCCCGATGTCGAATGTGGTCCCGAGGCCGAATTCGCGCGCCACCTTGGCGATCTTATCCGGACCGATCGAAAGCGCGCATTGGTAGAAGTAGATGTCGCAGGAGGTGGCGATCGCGGAGTGAAGGTCCTGAGCCCCGTGGGCTTCGTCGCAATGCCAGGGCCGTCCGCCGTAGAACCAGATCTTGTTGCAAACGTGAACGGTCTTGGGGTCGTAGCCGTCTTCGAGGGCCGCCAGAGCCACCATGGTCTTGAAGGTGGACCCGGGTGGGAAGTTCGCAGTTAGGGCCTTGTTGAAGAGCGGCTTGTGGTCGTACTGCGCGAGTTCTTTGTATTCGACGGCCGTCAGTCCACGGACAAACCTGTTCGCATCAAAGCTTGGTCCTGAGTACATGCAAAGGATATCGCCGTTGCGGCAGTCCATCATCACGGCCGCACCCGACTGATCTCCAAAGACCTCCATCGCGCGGTTCTGAATATCGCTGTCCAGCGTCAAGACGATCTCTTTGCCAGGGATCGCCTTGATATCGCCGGCCGGGTCTACGGAGACCTCGCGGCCATTGGCGTCGACCTCAACTTTTTGGCCGCCGGGCTTGCCGCGCAATTCAAGGTCAAAAGCCTGCTCAACACCCTGCCGGCCAATGCGAAATCCCGGATTGAGCAGGATCGGCTCGGAGTTGGGGCCGCTCTGCGTCAGGTCCGCCTTATTGACCTTGGCCACGTAGCCAATGACATGGGCGAAGGCCCCGCCAAACGGATAGACCCGCACCTCGCCCATGTCGGCTGTGACGCCGGGAAGTTCGGGTGCGCGAATACTGATCGCACTGAACTGCTCCCAGGTCATGTCCTCCATAATCTGCACCGGCGCTTTGCGGGGAGCGGTTGAGAGTTGGCGCAGCAGACGGGCCTGACGCCCATCGTCCATGGGTACGAACGTGGCCAGGGTTTTTAGCGTTTGCGCCGGGTCGACGCCCATTTCCTTGGCGACCATCAGCCGGAAGTTCGGGCGGTTGGAGGCGAGAACTATGCCGTTGCGATCGACTATGAGTCCGCGCGGCGGCGGCGTAAGTCTGAAATTGAACTGGTTTGAGGCTGAGAGTTTCTGATAGCGCTGGCTCTCAATCAGCTGCAGGCGAGCAAGCTGGCCTCCCAGCGCTATGAGACCGAAACCCGCAAACCCGCCCGACAAAAAAGCCCGACGGTGAAAGACACCTTGTCGTGCATTTACCTCGGCGAAGAAAATGGATGGCTCGGCCAATTCGCAACCCATAGGCGAAAATACAACAAGTCATCCAGGACCGAATGGAGTCAATCAAGACCCCAGAGATTTTCAGTCACGCAGGCCTCGATCCCGCGCCCAGCAGGCTTCAAAGAGCGGCCTCGGCAACGCTCACAATCAAGAACCGAGCGGTGTCCCGCGCGCGCGCCAAGCGGCAAGTTCATTGTCAGGCATCGCCGCTGCAACCCTTATGCCCTGGGCGGTCTCGCTGAGAAGGTAGACATGCTCCCATTCCGCGATTAGCCCGCCATCGGCGTTGAAGAGGCGATCACGTGTACGCACTGTGGCCGTGGTGGCGGTGAGGTGCGCCAGTTCCAGCACCTGCTTCTCTGCGTGGCGCAAGCCTTGGCGCTCGTAGAAATCACAGAGCCTGGTGGTGTTTAGGCGGAAGTCCTTCTGGTCAAGGACGGCTTGGCGCCCCTCATAGGACATGAACGCAGGGTAATCCCAGAGCGCGCAAACGTGATCCACGTCTCGCCGTGAGAAGGCCAAGGCGTAGTCCTGAAAAAATGCGTCGACCTGGTCCACGCTCATCGGCTCGCCCCTACGACTTTACTTCAGGCGAAGCTTATAGGTGCCTCGTCGGAAATGATCATCTGAATCTATCAGGTGGCTTGCAGGCTGATCGGGTGCGAGGCGAGCGGCGGCCGGCTCGTTTGCGGCCGCCGGCGTATGACGCGTTGCTTCCCGCGCTTGTCGCAATGGTTACGAGCGCCGGCTTCTTTAGCGACGGACCGATCTCGCTGAGACTGCGATCGAGCGAACCGAAACGCCAGCCGCCTTTAGCATCGGATCGAGCTTGAGCTTTCGGTCGGCCTCGAAGAGCGATCCCTCCCAGGCCCTGCGTTACGAATAGGCTTAGCAATTTGCCGGGGAAGGGTGATCGCCTACGCCGACTTCTGGGAGTTCGATCGGGGACCCAAAAGCCGCATTGTAAAGCACCACGAGCGCTTTGGCCCTTCGAAGGGGTGAACACGGAACCGCGTCCGGTCGGCGGAGTTGGATTCCGGCAGACACTGGAGGTGAGAACATGAAAGTGCTCAACCTGATCACCCTGATTTTAACAATCGTCGCCGGCCTCGATGTCGGGATCGTCGGTCTCGCAAATATCGATTTGATTTCGTATTTCCTAGGCGTCGCAACGCCATTCGCGCGAGGCGCAGAGGTCATCCTCGGTCTCTCGGCTCTCTACCAGCTCTACCCCTTCGCAAAGGCCTGGTCGCTGGGCGAGATCCACGCGGAATCGTCACACGCTTGATGGTCGGCGAGCGCCCTGCCCAGACGGCAGGCTGCATTCTGGTTTCGGCGGTGATCTAGCTGGTCGCGCCGCATGATGGTCGCAGACCGCGTATATCGCCGCCGATCCTACGCTTGAAGCGTTGGGTAGGCATGGCTTCGCGCGTCAAGGGCGTCGCGGGCCGTCCTAAAGGTCTGGCCCAGGATTCTCGCGACGATTTCGACTTGGTCGGGACAGAACGCGGCGAGGGTTCTGGCGAGCCGATCGGCGATCAATTGAAATAAGGTGGCCAACCGTCTCGAAAGGGCGCTCCATTCTCGACTGCGGGAAATGGCGTGGACGCGTCACTGGCTTCGCAGACTTCGCGGAAGGTTCAGCGATTGCCGACGGACATCGTGCGGGGGCGGCTCGACCTGCGTTACTATAAGCGCGTACTGCTGTTCTTAATCTTGGCCCTGTCGTGGCCCATTCACAGCAACGCAACCACGGTTCTTGTCGAGGCCGGCGCCATATCTGGCCAGCAGGACGCGGGGTTGAATATCTATCGCGGCGTGCCCTACGCGGCCCCGCCGCTTGGTGCTTTGCGCTGGCGTGAACCGCAGCGCGCCGCAAGTTGGAAGGGTGTGCGAAAGGCCGATCAATTCCGCCCTGCCTGCATGCAGACTGGCGTGTCGATGCCAGGTGAAACGCCGCCGGAGGTCAGCGAAGATTGCCTCTACCTAAACATTTGGGCGCCCAGGCGAGCTGCTAAACAACGATTACCGGTTCTTGTTTGGATCCATGGCGGCGGATTTTCCAACGGCTCGGCCGCCATGCCGCTCTACAGCGGCGATCGGCTGGCCGCCAAGGGCATTGTCGTTGTGACTGTCGCCTATCGGCTCGGACCTTTGGGCTTCTTGGCCTATCCCGAGCTTACCCGCGAGGCCCCGAACCAGGGTTCTGGCGACTATGGTCTAATGGACCAAATCGCGGCGCTGAAGTGGATCCAGCGCAACATCGGCGCCTTTGGCGGCAACCCAAGCCAGGTGACCATCGCGGGGCAGTCGGCCGGGGCGATGTCGGTCAGCCTGTTAATGGCCTCGCCTCCGGCCAAGGGACTCTTCGAGCGAGCGATTGGGCAGAGCGGCGGGGTCTTCGAGCCCATGCAGTTAGCCCCAAACTGGCTTCTTCCCAACGCTGAAAAGGAAGGGCAGGCCTATGCTTTGTCTCTGGGCGCCCAGTCCCTCGCTGATCTGCGCCGGCTCCCAGCCATGCGGCTACTTGAGGGCAAGGCTGCAGCTATCTCACACCCGGTGATCGGGTCTTATGTGCTTCCGAGTTCTCCTTATGAGGTCTTTGCTGCAGGACATCAGAACGACGTTCCGATCTTGATCGGCTCCAATGCGGACGAGGCGCGATCGCTAACCGACCTGAAGTCGGTCACCGCAGTGAACTATCGCGCATCGCTCGCCAAACAGTGGGGACCGCTGCCGGACCCGATCGTGGCGGCCTATCCCTTCACCACAGACGATGAGGCCCGCAAGGCGCGGGCCGACTTGGAACGCGACTTGCGATTTGGGTGGGACATGTGGGCCTGGGCTCGCCTGCAGAGCACCACGGGAAAAGCGGCCGTTTACGGCTACTATTTCGCGCACAAGCCGCCATTCCTGGAGAGCTCAGCGCAGGCGAATTGGGGAGCAAGCCACTTCGCCGAGCTCTGGTACATGTCCGATCACCTGAACCAATCAGCCTTGTCGTGGTCCCCCGTAGACCGGAGGCTCGCCGCAGCCATGTCCGATTATTGGGTGAACTTCGTGAAGTCAGGCACGCCCAACGGCCCAGGGCTTCCCGCTTGGCCGACCTATGAGCCGTGCGGACAACAGATCCTATTCCTCGACGATCAGATCATCACCGGTTCCTGGCCGAACCTTCCGACGCTTCGCGCTTTTGACGCCGTCTATGACCAAGTTCGCAGGGCTCCATTCAAGGCTTCGCGGCCCTGAATGGCGTGCTGATGAACCGTGTCCCCGCCCAGACCACTCGAAAACGCCCCCTTTCGCATCCCCCGCGCAGCCGGAATTGTCAAAACGTTGCAGGTGACGTTGGCCCTGGAACGTGCGGTACTGCCCCGATGGTGGGGACCTTCCGACGAGCAATTCTAGGCGGCATGGCTGGCGCCGCTGCGCTGACGACTGCGCAAGCCGCACCGCGTATTGTTGCGGCTTCTGACTTAAGCGGTGTCTGGACGAACGCCTGGTACACCAAGCTGGAACGGCCCGCAGCATTCAAGGATCTGGTGGTTACCCCGACCGAAGCCGCCGCCTATGAGGCGCCGCGACTTGCCCATGGCGGGGAATTGATCGATTCAGTCGACGATACCCTGGGCCAAAACGCGGCGGAATTTCCGGATAATGGGCCGGGTCTGGCCCGGATTCACGGCGATCTGCGTTCTTCCTGGATTGTCGATCCTCCAGACGGCAAGGTTCCCTGGCGGCCCGGAACGAAGGCCGCGCAGGACCTTGGCCATCCCTCGAAAGACTATGCCAACCCCGAGGCTCGCGACACCGAAGAGCGGTGTCTGACCAACCCCGGGACCGCCGCGCCAATCCTAAATGATCACGATGCTAATCTTGTGCAATTCGTGCAGACGGGCGACCGGCGCAAGGGTGGGTTCCTGGCGATTTATGGTGAGAAGAACCACCAGGTGCGGATCGTGACTATCCTGCCCGACGGTGCAAAACCTGCGACCGACGCACGTAGTATCGGGGTCGCTGACTGGCTGGGAACCTCAGTCGGCCATTGGGAGGGCCCGACCTTGGTGGTGGACACGGCAGGGTTTCGGCCCGGGTTGACCATGGTCAACCGTGCACTGCTTGTCTCTGACCAAGCCCGCGTGCATGAGCGCTTCACCCGAACAGGTTCGCCAACTGAGCCTGGTGAAATCGCCTATGGGTTCGAGGTCATTGACGAGAGCCTTTTCACCCGCCCTATCCGCGGGGAGATGATCTTTCGACCGGCCAAGGCGCAGATTTTCGAATACGCCTGCCATGAGGGGAACTACGGCCTTCCCAATATTTTGTCGGGTGCGCGCCGCATTGAGCGTGACGCGGCCAAATCGGAGAAATAAGGCGACCGCTGCAGCCTGGGCCATTTGAAGGGACTTGGGGGTCAGCTGGATCGCCAGCACCGACGTAAACCGGGCTCTTAGGCCTAAGTCACCGGCTTAGGCGCGACAGCATCGCAACATAGGACGCGAGGTCTGGCGTCGGTGCGCCCACCACTTTGGCGAGGTCATCGTAGCGGCGAAGGCGGATCGCGGCAGCAGAGTGGGGTCGCGTTACGAAGCGGGCGGCCTCGGTTTTGGAAAAGGGACCACCCTGCAAGGCCAGGGAATGGCATGAAGCCGCGCTGAGATCGGCCAGATATCCAGGCTCGATCGCGCACAGATAACGCTTTGCTGCGACGTGAAGGGCGATCGGGCCGGTCACCTCGGGTTTGAATAAGCGATTGAGCAGCGCAGCGCCCACCGCTTCGTGCCCGGAGTCTCTAGTTGGTCGCTCGCCCTCGGGCTCCAGAAGATGGCCAAAATCGTGGAGCAGGGCTGCTGCGATCAGGCTTTCGGCTGCGCCGTCTTCGGCGGCGAGATTGGCGGCTTGCAGGGCATGTTGGCGCTGGGTGACGTCTTCACCATAGATCTGGCCGCCGCGGAGCTCGAAGGCTTCCAGAATATCGTCGATGCAAGCCGGTTTCATGGGGCCTCGTCGCGATAGCGATCCAGCGCTTCGCCCTGGGCTGTTCGCAAGGGGCCCAGCCAAGGTTCGAACTTCGTCCATTGGTCGAGGCCGTCGCGAAATATCGGCTGGCGGTCCTGTTCAGTACTGGGCGTGCGCTCGCTGCGCTGGGTCTTGTGAAAGTCGACGCAGTCTGGCTGGAAGGAAAGGCCGCAGTAATCCAGCATTCGCCGTACGCTCCCCTCCAAATCAGCGACGACATCCTCGTGGTGCGCGCGAAGGATCCTGCCAGGCAGGACCGTGTCCCAATGCGTCATCAGCTGTCATAGATACGCTATGATTATTATCGGTCCGACGAATCCCTGAGGCGAGCCTAAGGCGGTGTCGACAATTTTCCCTACTGGGGACGGTGTGCGCGGCGGCTGAAATAGATGGCGGCGAGCGCGGTCAAGACAGCCCCAGCCAAGCTTGCGATGTAGGCGCTGAAGGTAAAGAACTGCAGCCAGTCCAGGTGCAGTCCGCCGAAATTGCGCCAGATCAGCAACGCTACGCTTCCAAGGTAACCGGAGGCGTCAGCGACGTAGATCAGAAAGCCTGCCGTTGCGACGCGCCCGCCATAGGCGATCAGACGGTCGAACAGCATGGCGTTGAACGGGGTATAGGCCATGTAGAGCCCAGCGCCGGCTAGGATCATCCAGGTGATCGGCGAGATCAGGTGAGCCTGGAAGGCGAAGGTCGCTGCGCCCAACAGAAGGAAGCCTGCAAAGACGATCCCATGGATCACCATCAAGGCGCGGAAGTTACTTCCGCGCCTTGATG
>Ga0209166_10000407_pt1 | contig 49300 bp, 47 predicted proteins | sample Coa_R1_3_FD_187151 | JGI IMG/M metagenome (GOLD analysis project Ga0209166, IMG submission 187151) | Surface soil microbial communities from Centralia Pennsylvania, which are recovering from an underground coalmine fire - Coalmine... | ecosystem: Environmental > Terrestrial > Soil >...
TCGCAGCCCTCCGGAACTCTACCAACAGCGTTCTGAGCGCTTTATGGACCTACAGCATGCCCCCGCAGGCCGTTTGCCCTCAACAGCAGGCTCAACTGGCCTGACGACAAGTTCTTGCCCTGCCTCGACGGGGTCCGTCATTTCTGATTTTGCGAATTCATGTCAAGCCTCTCCGCGAAAAATATTGTGCTTCCGTTTTTCGAAAAATTGTGATTCATTCCGCGCTGTCCCGACTCGGCAAGAGGGGCGTTACGCGTCGTCACGAACGCGGGGCGGGATGCGATGGACGCGGGCGGCATCACGCGACGAGTGATGGCGTGCGCGGACGGCAAAAGCGTGTGGTCCTGGTCCCCCGATGCTGGGATCAAGTCGCGCGGTGATCACCGCGAGACGACGGGGGCTATCAAGCCCGGTACCCCGAGGAGAGCGCGCCATAAGCCGTAAACCATCGCGCAGGGAATGCCGGTTGTTCTGGCTGCCCTGTTGTTGCCTGCGTGCGCAAGTGCACTTTCTTTGCACGCAAGGCTCACGGGTGCGGCCTGCACCCGGCATTCCCTGCGCCCTCTCATTCGATCGGGGCGTTCACTTTGCAAAGCCTCGGGCAGATCATGCCGCGGGAACACTGATTCATGTCCTCCACCTGCTGTTTGACAGCCAAATCGGAAAAGTATCTCCACAATGCGAAAGGCCGCCCGAAGGCGGCCTTTCGCTGAAACTGAAGTTTGGCTCAGCGGACCATCGATGTGTCCGAGCTCGTCACGGCCACCGGCTTGCCGGCCTTCATGACGGTAGCGGTCTGGGTGTAGTCGACATGGCTGCGGGTGGTGATGCCGAACGCTGCCACCGCGATACCGGCGACCAGCGCCATCACCACGATCTTCAGATGGGTCGCACGATCGGCGGAATGAATGGAGTGGTTCATCTGAGCCTCCCGGCGTCTGAGACGCCTTGTTGGGCAGAAGGCCTACGCCCCAACTGTTTCAGAGTGGTTTCGTCAGTTCCGCCAAATGGTTTCGTGGAAGAGCCGAATTGATTTCATGGTTAAGCGTGCGGGCCGTGAGGTTTGAAAAACAACAATGAAATCAATGGACCCGACCTGCAGAAAGTTGCCCGGAGCCGTATCCGCCTGGATTACCTACCGCGTAATCGCAGGCGTGATGTCCCTTTGTCATGATTGATCCATCGGCAGCGAATGGCGCGCCGAGCGATCAGCGAAGGGAGAAGCACGATGAATCGTCGAACTGTCCTCGAAGCCGGGTTTCGCGGCGACATTGGACCCGCGGTCGCGGCTTCAGCCGCGTCCGCTCAGCCCGCCATTGCGAAGCGGGAAACGCGTGCGCCGTATGCAACTGCCAAGGATGGCACGCGGCTTTTCGTCCAGGATTGGGGCTCCGGCCGCCAAGTGCTCTTTCTTGCTGCCTGGACCTTCAATTCCGACGTCTGGGGCAGCCAGATCGCGGCGCTCACCGCAAAGGGTTATCGCTGCATCGCGCCCGACCGGCGCGGTCACGGCCGGTCCGAGTTGCCGGCGATGGGCTATGACCTCGATACGCTTGCCGACGACGTCGCTGCCGTCATCGAACAGCGCGAACTGAACGACGTGACGCTGGTGGCGCATTCGATGGGCGCCGTCGAAGCACTCGGCTATCTCGCGCGGCACGGATCGGGGCGGATTTCGAAGCTCGTCCTCGTGGCCCCGACGACACCCTTTCTCATGAAGACGGAGGATAACCCGGACGCGATTCCTGAAGCCATGATCGAAGCGCAAATCGATGCAATCGCGCGGGACTTTTCGAAATGGATGGCCGAAAACGAAGCACCCTTCTTCATGCCGGATACGAACGAGGTTACACGCGCCTGGGTCAGGCAGATGATGTTGAGCGTACCGCAGCCGGTGGCATTGGCGTGCCGGCGGACCATCGCCGGGGCCGATCTGCGCGCGGCCGCCGCCAAGGTCGATCGCCCCACGCTCATCGTGCAGGGCGACAAGGATGCGAGCGCGCCGCTTCCGCTCACGGGCGCCAAGACGGCGAAGCTCATCAAGGGCAGCAAATTGACGGTCTACGAGGGCGCGCCGCACGCGCTCCCGCTGACCCATGGCGAGCGGTTCAACGCGGACCTGCTCGCCTTCCTGGCGGCATGACCAGGCTAGATCGCCCGCTTGATGTCGGCGCGGATGAACCGCGCCGCCCATACGAACAACAGCGCGCCGAGCGTGGTCGTGACCGCGGCCGACAACAGCGAATAGCGCACGGCGTCGTTGCCGTAGCTCCCCTTGAGCGCGTCGTTGATCATGCCGACCGCAAGCGGACCGACACCCTGGCCGAAGCCGGCTGCCGTCAGAAGCATGAAGGCGGAGGCCAGCGCCCGCATGCTCGGCCGCGCTACCGTCTGGGCGATGGCGAAGATGGGCCCGAGGTGGAAGCCGACCAGGAAGGAGGTCAGCGCCAGCATCGCGACCATGGTCGCGAAATCAGGGGTCAGCATGCAAACGGCAAACACCGGGCCGGCGAGGCCGGACATGATCGCCGGCGCCCACAACTTCCAGCGGTCGTCGCGCTTCGAGATTCGCGCCACCACGACGCCGCCGAGGAGCGTGCCGGCCATGCCCGCCAATCCCTTGAAGGTGCCGGCATAGGTGCCGATCTGGACGCTCGAAAGGTGGTGCACGCGCGCCAGGAACGGGGGGGATCCACGCGGCCGTGGCATAGTTGGTGTAGGTCGTCAGGCAAAAGCCGATCATCACAATGATGAAGCTCGGCTGGGTCGCAAGAAAGCGCAGCGTCGGTGCGAGCGGCTCGCGCACGAAATTTTCCGCCATCGTGCCGCGCTTGGGCTCGGCGATCGTCAGCCACAGGATCGCGGCGAGCGCCACGCCGGGAAGTCCGGCTGCGAAGAAGGCCATCCGCCAGCCATAGTGCTGATTGACATAGCCGCCGACGAAGTAGCCCATGAACACGCCAAGATACGTGCCGATGGCGTAGATGCCGAGCGCGCGCGGGCGCTCGTTCTTGGTGAAGAGATCAGCGATCAGCGATTGCGAGGCCGGGGTGCCAGCGGATTCGCCGATACCGACCCCGATCCGCGCGAGCGCAAGGGTCGCGACGCTGGAGGCCATGCCGCAGAGGAAGGTCGTCGCGCTCCAGAAGGCAAACGCTATGGCGACGATGTTGCGGCGGTTCAGCCGGTCGGCGATGCGCGCGATCGGAATGCCGAGCAGCGAGTAGAACAGCACGAAGCCGAAGCCTGCGAGCAGGCCCATCGTGGTGTCGCTGAGCGAAAACTCCTTCTTGATCGGCTCGATCAGGACATTGAAGATCGTGCGGTCGAGGAAGTTCAGGGCGTAGACGATCGTCAGGATGGCGAGAACGTAGTACCTGCGGGCCGACGGCGCGGCGTCAGCCTGCACCGATGCGGCCGCCTGCGGCGCGAGATCGACCATGGTTTCCCCCCGATTTTCCCCGTTATGAGCGAAAGCTGCCTTCACGCTTCGCGAATGAAATTCCCCGCTTCGAACTCGATCGGCTTTGCGGTCGCGTCGAACGACACCCCGATCGGGTCGCGCCCCGCCGCGAGCGCCTCGAGCTGCTCGGTCATCATCCGCCGCACCATCAGGACGCCGCGGTCGCTCTGGCCGAAATGTTCTTCCGAATGCAGCGTCACCGCGCCCTGGCCGGTCTGCGCCTCGTAATCGCCGGGGAAACGCTGGTGCTCCTCCTCCGTCATGTCCCACCAGAACTTGCCGTTGAACTTCGAGCGCATGCGGCCGATATCGCCGGAGTTTTTCACACGGCCGGCGACATAGATGCGGAACGATGTGTCGTCGATCGGCAGTGTCCAGCCGATCGACTCGACGCGGGCAAACTGCGCCACGCGCGGATTCGGCACGACGCGCAGCGTAGGGAGGGCGGCTTCGGTCACGCGGTAGAAGATCCTGCCGTCGTCCTGCCTGCGGATCGAGCGCACGGTGACGCCGCGCGGCGACATCTCGAATTTCACCTCGGGCATCGACGCCATCATGTTGGTGAATTGCGGGCCGCTGAACGAGCCGTGCAGCACCGGCACGTGGTAGGGATCGACCACGTTCTCGAAATGCTGCAGCCAGTTGCAGGGGATGATCGCCGGCCCGCCGCCGCCGATCGAGCTGTCATCGGCCTCGACGAACTCGCCGTCGTCCATTTTCTCCAGGCAATCGTAGCGCGGCAGCACGGGCCGTTTGTCGGCGGGGCCCATATAGGCGAAGATCAGCCCGTAGCGGTCCTCGACGGGGTACCAGGGCTGGCGGACCTTGTCCTTGAACAGGCCGCCTTCGGGCTCGCAGGGCTGCTCCAGGCAGCGACCCTCAGTGTCGAACTTCCAGCCGTGGTAGCAGCAGCGGATGCCGTCGTCTTCGACCTTGCCGTAATAGAGCGTGGTGCCGCGGTGGCAGCAGCGCGCGTGCAGCAGCCCGGCGCGGCCGAGCCGATCACGAAACAGGATCAGATCCTCGCCCAACACCTTCACTTTCCTGGGGATATCGGTCGCGTCGGAGGTCAGCCCGACCGGGTGCCAAAAGCGCCGGAGGAGCTCGCCCATGGGCGTGCCGCGGCCGACCGCGGTGAGTTCAGTTCGTGTCGTCGGCGGCTTCAGGGCGTAGGCGGTGCCGAGATCTCGATCGCGCTGAGTGATGGTCATCGCCGTTCCTCCCCGCTGCTTGCTTGGCTTGGTTAAGCGGAGATGAAGGCAGATCGATGACAATGTCAACGATTGATTGATGACAATGTCAACGATTTGCTCTTGGCAGCGGCTTGCTTTGTTGGCAGAGGTTTCAGGATGAGCCGGAAACCGAAGCGAGCCGAACCGCCGGAGGCGGGCGCCGAACCTCTCCGAGACGAGGAACTGGCGCCGATCACGGCCATGATGTCCTCGCGCCTGATGGTGCTCGCCAATCTGCTCAAGCGCGGCGCGATCCTGCGCTACAAGCGCCTCACCGGGCTCTCGTCGGTGGAATTTGGCCTCGTGGCCTCGCTCGGCCGCCGCCCGCCGATGAGTGTCGTTCGGTTGGCGGAAGCGGTCGGCATGGACAAGGGCCAGATCAGCCGCGCACTGGCGGTTCTGGTCTCGCGCAAGCTGGTCGCCAAGGCGGTCAATCCGAGGGACAACAGGGAAGTGCTGATCTCGCTCACCCGGAGCGGGCTTGCTGCCCATGACGCAATCGTCGCGGGCGCCCAGGAGCGCAATCAGCGCCTCCTGGAACAGTTGGATCGCGGAGAGATCGAGATGCTGCTCGACCACATCGACCGCCTGACCCGCAAGGCTGAAGCGATGCTGGCGGTTGAAAAGGAGCTGGGCTGACCATAGCTCGAGAGCTGAGGCGGCGCAGCCTCCAGTGACTGCCCAACTCGATTGCAGCGGCACGGCCCCGAGGGGCGAAATTGGGTTTTCCCATGCCGCCGAGAGCGTCAAAATAGCTTGTCTTGCGCCCCCTGTTGCGCTGCGCTAAGCCTCAGAACCATTCCAGATCGTCGAATCTGCGGACCCTCCCGAAACCGCGGAAGAAGGTAGTGCCGATGACGGGCATCCTGCACAATTATCTCCCCCTTGTCGTGTTTGTCGGCGTGGCCGGCGTGATCGGCCTGGCGCTGCTGATCGCGCCGTTCCTGGTCGCGTTCCAGCAGCCCGACCCGGAAAAGCTGTCGGCCTATGAGTGCGGCTTCAACGCCTTCGACGACGCCCGCATGAAGTTCGACGTCCGCTTCTATCTGGTTGCGATCCTCTTCATCATCTTCGATCTCGAAGTGGCGTTCCTGTTCCCGTGGGCCGTGGCGTTCGGCAAGCTGGGCGCAACCGGCTTCTGGTCGATGGTGGTGTTCCTGGCCGTGCTCACGGTCGGCTTTGCGTATGAATGGAAGAAAGGCGCGCTCGAATGGGATTGAGCCCTACGACGTCGACAGGGCCGGCGATCGCCCCGGCTCCCAAGGGCATTCTGGATCCCGCAACCGGCAAGCCGGTCGGCGCCAACGACCCCTATTTCCGCGAGGTCAATCACGAGCTCTCGGACAAGGGCTTCTTCGTTGCGGCGGCCGATGACCTCATCACCTGGGCACGCACGGGCTCGTTGATGTGGATGACGTTTGGTCTGGCGTGCTGCGCCGTCGAGATGATGCAGGTCTCGATGCCGCGCTATGACGTCGAGCGCTTCGGCTTTGCCCCGCGTGCCTCGCCGCGGCAGTCCGACGTGATGATCGTGGCCGGCACGCTCACCAACAAGATGGCGCCGGCGCTGCGCAAGGTCTACGACCAGATGCCCGAGCCGCGCTACGTGATCTCGATGGGCTCCTGCGCCAATGGCGGCGGCTACTACCACTATTCCTATTCGGTGGTGCGCGGTTGCGACCGCATCGTGCCGATCGACGTCTACGTGCCGGGCTGCCCGCCGACGGCGGAGGCGCTGCTCTACGGCGTGTTGCTGTTGCAGAAGAAGATCCGCCGCATCGGCACCATCGAACGCTGAAGGTTTTGTCAAAATGGACGACGGCAAGCTCGACGCCTTGGGCCAGACGATCGTGAGCGCGCTCCCGGGCGCGGCCAGTGGACATTCGGTTGCCTTTAACCAGCTCACCGTGACGGTGCGGGCCGAGAAGATCGTCGACGTCGTGAAGTATTTGCGCGACGACCCTTCCTGTCGCTTCATCAACATCACCGATGTCACTGCCGTCGACTATCCTGGCCGCGAGAAGCGTTTCGACGTGGTCTATCATCTGTTGTCGCCGACGCTGAATACGCGCATCCGGATTCGCGCCGAGGCGGATGAAACCACGCAGGTGCCCTCGATCATCGAGGTGTTTCCGGGCGCTGACTGGTTCGAGCGCGAGACCTACGACCTCTATGGCGTGATCTTCACCGGCCATCCCGACATGCGCCGCCTGCTGACTGACTACGGATTCGACGGGCATCCCTTGCGCAAGGATTTCCCGCTGACCGGCTTTGTCGAGGTACGCTACGACGACCAGGAGAAGCGGGTCCTGTACGAGCCTGTCCGCCTCAATCAGGAATTCCGCAAATTCGACTTCCTGTCTCCTTGGGAAGGCGCTGACTATCCAGTGCTGCCCGGCGACGAGAAGGCAGGACCGAAGGCCTGATCATGAACGAGCAACCGCAACACCTGCGCAATTTCACCATCAATTTCGGACCGCAGCATCCGGCGGCGCACGGCGTGCTGCGTCTCGTGCTGGAGCTCGATGGCGAGGTGGTCGAGCGGGTCGATCCGCATATCGGCCTGCTCCATCGCGGCACGGAAAAACTCATCGAGCACAAGACCTATCTGCAGGCGATCCCGTATTTCGACCGGCTCGACTATGTCGCGCCGATGAACCAGGAGCATGCCTTCTGCCTCGCCGCCGAAAAGCTGCTCGGCATCGAGGTGCCGCGCCGCGCGCAACTGATCCGCGTGCTCTATTGCGAGATCGGGCGGCTGCTTTCACACCTCCTCAACGTCACCACGCAGGCGATGGACGTCGGTGCGCTGACCCCGCCCTTGTGGGGCTTTGAAGAGCGCGAAAAGCTGATGGTGTTTTATGAGCGCGCTTCCGGCTCGCGCATGCATGCGGCCTTTTTCCGCATCGGCGGCGTGCACCAGGATCTGCCGCCGAAGTTGATCGACGACATCGAGGCGTTCTGCGATCCGTTCCTGAAGGTGGTCGACGATCTCGACCGTCTCTTGACCGGCAACCGCATCTTCAAGCAGCGCAACGTCGATATCGGCGTGGTGACGCTGCAGCAGGCCTGGGAGTGGGGCTTTTCCGGCGTGATGGTGCGTGGCTCCGGCGCGGCCTGGGACCTGCGCAAGGCGCAGCCCTACGAATGCTATGCCGAGATGGACTTCGACATTCCGATCGGCAAGAACGGCGACTGCTACGACCGGTATTGCATACGCATGGAAGAGATGCGCCAGTCCGTGCGCATCATGAAGCAGTGCATCCAGAAGCTTAGAGCACCCGACGGGCAGGGGCCCGTCGTGGTTCAGGACAACAAGATCGCGCCGCCCCGTCGCGGCGAGATGAAGCGCTCGATGGAGGCGCTGATCCATCACTTCAAGCTCTATACCGAGGGCGTTCACGTACCGCCCGGCGAAGTCTATGCCGCGGTCGAAGCCCCCAAGGGCGAGTTTGGCGTCTATCTCGTCGCCGACGGCACCAACAAGCCCTACAAGTGCAAGATCCGCGCCCCCGGCTTTGCGCATCTGCAGGCAATGGACTTCGTCTGCAAGGGGCATCTGCTCGCCGACATCTCGGCGATCCTGGGCTCGCTCGATATCGTGTTCGGTGAGGTCGATCGGTGACGCCGCCTGCGCCCATCCAGTTTGACCGCGCCTCAGGTGCCCTGGAAGGGGCCAACCTGTGGGAGCGGACGGCTGCGCTGGCGCTGGTGACAGGATCGAAAATCTCCTCCCACTTCTCGCATCGCGGCTACATCTCCTGCGCCAATCTGCTGCGCAAGACGCTGCCCGAGCGCAACATCGCAATCAAGCTCAACGCGGATGCGGTGTTCGAATTTCCTTACGGCGATGGCTACTGGAGCAAGCTGCTCAACCGCTCCTACAATTACGAGGACGAGCTGGAGCTGTTATTCCGCGACTCGGCCGGCGTCGACTACACGCTGATCGATTGCGGCGCCAATTACGGGTACTGGTCGGTGCTGGTCTCCAGTCGTCCGTTCGGCTCGCACAAGGCGATTGCGATCGAACCGTCGTCGCAGAACTTTCCGAAACTCGCCAACAACGCCCGCGTCAACAACGATCGCTTCGAGCTGATGAAATGCGCCATCGGCTCGGCGCGCGGAACCGCGCATCTCACTGGCACCAAGCACGAGGCCTTCAGCATCGCCGGCAGCAACAGCGGCGGAGAAGAAGTCCCGGTGATCGCGCTCGACAATCTGATCGATGACGGCAAGGTGCCGCCGAACGGCAAATACCTCATCAAGCTTGACGTCGAGGGCGTCGAGATCGAGGCCATCAAGGGCGGTTCGCGGCTGCTGCAGACGGACAGCGTCCTGCTGTGCGAGGAGCACGGCAGCGACCGCGAACACACGGTGTCGCGCTATATCCTGGAAAAGACGCCGCTGACACTGATGGTCTATGACCCGCGCTCCAGCCAGCTCGAGACGGTCAAGGAGCTGTCGATTCTCGACCGCATCAAGGTTTCCTCCCACGTCGGCTACAACGTATTCGGCACCGCAAGCGCGTTCTGGCAGAACCGCATCAACTTGCTGAACGCGAATGCCGCGCGTCGCATGCAATGAAAGACTAGACCACAATGTCCGTTCGCCGCCTCGCCCCGAAGGAATTGCAGCCCGCGAGCTTCACGTTCACGGACGAGAACCTCGCCTGGGCCAAGAAGGAGATCGCCAAATATCCACCCGGCCGGCAGGCTTCGGCGGCGATCGCGATCCTGTGGCGGGTGCAGGAGCAGCACGAGGGCTGGGTCTCGGAAGCCGCGATCCGCGCGGTCGCCGACCTCCTGGACATGCCCTACATCCGCATGCTGGAGATTGCGACCTTCTACACGATGTTCCAGCTCTCGCCGGTCGGCAAGAAGGCACATGTGCAGGTCTGCGGCACCACGCCGTGCCGGCTGCGCGGCGCGGGCGATATCATCGACGTGTGCAAGAGCCGCATCCATCATGATCCCTTCCATCTCTCCAGGGACGGCAACTTTAGCTGGGAGGAGGTGGAGTGCCTTGGCTCCTGCGTGAACGCGCCGATGGTGCTGATCTGGAAGGATACGTACGAGGACCTGACCAAGGAGAGCTTTGGCAAGGTGCTCGACGGTTTCGCCTCCGGCAATCCACCGAAACCAGGCCCACAGAACGGCCGCCAGTTTTCGGCGCCGATCACCGGGCCGACCACGCTCAAGGAAGTCACCTGATACGGCACGTGCGCGTGAACCGCTGACCGGAGAATCTGTTTAGTCATGCTCGACGACAAGGATCGCATCTTCAAGAATCTCTACGGCCTCCACGATTGGGGGCTCGAGGGCGCGCGCAAGCGCGGCGCATGGGACGGCACCAAGGCGATCATCGACAAGGGCCGCGACTGGATCGTCAACGAGATGAAGGCGTCGGGCTTGCGCGGCCGCGGCGGAGCAGGATTTGCGACCGGCCTGAAGTGGTCGTTCATGCCCAAGGAATCCAAGGACGGCCGACCGAGCTATCTCGTGGTCAATGCCGACGAGTCCGAGCCCGGCACCTGCAAGGACCGCGAGATCATGCGGCACGATCCGCATCTGCTGGTCGAAGGTTGCCTGCTTGCGAGCTTCGCGATGGGCGCGCATGCCTGCTACATCTATGTGCGTGGCGAGTTCATCCGCGAGCGCGAGCATCTGCAGGCCGCCGTCGATCAGGCCTATGAGGCGAAGCTGATCGGCAAGGACAATGTCAACGGCTGGCCGTTCGATCTCTATGTCACCCACGGCGCCGGCGCCTATATCTGCGGCGAAGAGACCGCGCTGCTGGAGAGCCTCGAGGGCAAGAAGGGCCAGCCGCGCCTGAAGCCGCCATTCCCGGCCAACGTTGGCCTGTTCGGCTGCCCGACCACCGTGAACAATGTCGAGTCGATCGCGGTCGCACCGGATATCCTCCGCCGCGGCGCTGCCTGGTTCTCGGCGATTGGTCGGCCGAACAATGTCGGCACAAAGCTGTTCTGCATCTCCGGCCATGTCGAGCGGCCCTGCAATGTCGAAGAGGCGATGGGGATTCCGTTCCGCGAGCTGATCGAGCGGCACTGCGGCGGCATCCGCGGCGGCTGGGACAATCTGAAGGCGGTTATTCCCGGCGGCTCCTCGGTGCGCATGGTGCCGGCCGAACAGATCATCGACACGCCGATGGATTTTGACAGCCTCGGAAAGCTGCGCTCGGGCCTAGGCACCGCGGCCGTGATCGTGATGGACAAGTCGACCGACCTGATCCGCGCGATTGCGTGCATCTCCTATTTCTACAAGCACGAGAGCTGCGGTCAGTGCACGCCCTGCCGCGAGGGAACAGGATGGATGTGGCGGGTGTTGACCCGGATGGCCGAGGGTCGCGCGCACAAGCGCGAGATCGACATGCTGCTGGAAGTCACCAAGCAGGTCGAGGGCCATACGATCTGTGCGCTCGGCGACGCCGCGGCGTGGCCGATTCAGGGCCTGATCGCCCATTTCCGTCACGAGATCGAAGCACGGATCGACGAGTATTCGCACAAGGCTGACATCGACGATGTCGGCGTCCGCGACCCCGTCAGCATGGCCGCGGCGGAGTAGCAGCAATGACCAAGATCATCGTCGATGGCAAAGAGATCGATGTTTCGCCGGACTACACGCTGTTGCAGGCGTGCGAGGCCGCGGGCGCCGAGATTCCGCGTTTCTGCTACCACGAACGCCTGTCCATCGCCGGCAATTGCCGGATGTGCCTCGTCGAAGTGAAGGGGGGGCCGAAGCCGGTCGCAAGCTGCGCCTGGGGCGTGCGCGACTGCCGCCCCGGTCCCAAGGGCGAGCCGCCGGAAATCTCCACGCGCTCGCCAATGGTGAAGAAGGCACGCGAAGGCGTGATGGAGTTCCTGCTGATCAACCATCCGCTGGACTGCCCGATCTGCGACCAGGGCGGCGAGTGCGACCTGCAGGACCAGGCGATGGGCTATGGGGTCGACACCAGCCGCTTTGCCGAGAACAAGCGCGCAGTCGAGGACAAATATCTGGGCGCGCTGGTCAAGACCTCGATGAATCGCTGCATCCAGTGCACGCGCTGCGTCCGCTTCTGCGCCGAGATCGCCGGCGCCCCCGAGATGGGTGCGACCGGGCGCGGCGAGGACATGGAAATCACGACCTATCTCGAGCACGCGCTGACCTCGGAGCTGCAGGGCAATCTCGTCGACATCTGCCCTGTGGGCGCGCTGACCTCGAAGCCGTATGCCTTTGCGGCGCGGCCGTGGGAGCTCGGCAAGACGCAGTCGGTTGATGTGATGGACGGCGTCGGCTCAGCGATTCGCGTCGACACCCGCGGCCGCGAGGTGATGCGCATCCTGCCGCGCCTCAACGAGGCCGTGAACGAAGAGTGGATTTCCGACAAGACCCGTCACGTCGTCGACGGTTTGCGCACGCAGCGGCTTGACCGGCCCTATATCCGCGAGGCCGGCAAGCTTCGTGCGGCGTCCTGGACAGAGGCGTTCAGTGCGATTGCAGCGAGGGCCGGTCGTATCGACGGCAAACGCATCGGCGCCATCGCCGGCGATCTCGCGGGCGTCGAGGAGATGTTCGCGCTGAAGGAGCTCCTCGCCAAATGCGGCTCGGCCAACGTCGCGGTGCAGGGCGGCGATGCCTTCGATCCCAGGGCGGGCCGTGCATCCTACCTCTTCAACCCCACCATCGCCGGCATCGATCAGGCCGATGCGCTGCTGATTATCGGCTCGAATCCGCGCAAGGAGGCTGCGGTCCTCAACGCGCGCATCCGCAAGCGCTGGCGCAATGGCCCACTCAAGGTCGGTCTGATCGGCGCCAAGGCCGATCTGACCTACCCTTACGATCATCTCGGCGCAGGCACTGACTCGCTTGCCGGGCTCGCGAGCGGCAAGGGGGCCTTCCTCGACGTCCTGAAGAGCGCGCAGCATCCGATCGTGCTGATTGGCGCCGGCGCCACGTCGCGGCATGACGGCGCAGCGGTGCTCGCACTCGCGGCGAAACTCGCCTCCGATGTCGGCGCGATCAAGGATGGCTGGAACGGCTTTGCGGTGCTGCACGACGCGGCGTCGCGCGTCGGCGCGCTCGATATCGGCTTTGCGCCCGGCACAGGCGGATTGAGCGCCGCGCAAATGACGACTTTCGGCACCCTCGATATCCTGTTCCTGCTCGGTGCCGATGAGGTCAAGGTGCCCGACGGCACCTTCGTGGTCTACATCGGTACGCATGGCGACAAGGGCGCGCACCGGGCCGACGTGATCCTGCCGGGCGCGGCCTACACCGAGAAATCCGCGATCTATGTCAACACCGAAGGCCGCGTGCAGATCGCCGGCCGCGCGGCGTTCCCGCCGGGCGAAGCGCGCGAGGACTGGGCCATCATCCGCGCGCTGTCTGACGTTTTGGGCAAGAAGCTGCCCTATGACTCCCAGCACGCGCTGCGGCAAGCTGTCTTCAAGCAGGTTGCGCACCTGATCCGGATCGACCAGATCGAGCCGGGCAAGGCGGAAGACATCAAGGCGCTTGCGGCCAAGGGCGGCAGTGTCGAGAAGACGCCGTTCAAGTCTTCGGTCGAGGATTTCTATCTGACCAACCCGATCGCGCGTGCATCGGCGGTGATGGCGGAATGTTCGAGCCTCGCCTCGAAGCGCATGCTGACGGCGGCGGAGTGAAGCGATGAAGGTGATCGGCCTCATCGGCGGCATGAGTTGCGAATCCACCGCGCATTATTATGCGCGGCTGAACGGGCGCGTCCGTGAAGCGCTTGGCGGTTTGCACTCGGCCGAGATCCTGATGTGGTCCGTCGATTTTGCGCCGATCGCGGAGATGCAGGCGGAAGGCCGCTGGCAGGAGGCGGGCGCGCGTCTGGCTGCGATCGCGAAGCGCCTGGAAGGAGCAGGGGCCGAGGTGATCGTGCTTGCCACCAACACCATGCACAAGGTGGCGGATGCGATCGAAGCGGCGATCGGCATTCCCTTCCTGCACATTGCAGATGCGACCGCGATGAAAATTCGCGAGGCCGGCAAACGCCGGCCCGCGATCATGGCGACCCGCTTCACCATGGAGCAGGATTTCTATACCGGCCGGCTTCGCGAGAAGTTCGGCCTCGAGCCGATCACGCCGGACGAGGCCGACCGAGCGCTGGTGCATCAGATCATCTATGACGAGCTCTGCGTCGGACACGTCACCGAGACGTCGCGTGCCGCCTATGTCGACGTCGCACGGCGCCTCGCGGCCAAGGGCGCCGATTGCCTCGTGCTCGGCTGCACCGAGGTCGGCATGCTCCTCAACGAGGGCAACTCGCCGCTTCCGATCTTTGACACCACGCTGATCCACGCCGATGCCGCGGTGAATTTCGCGCTCGGCCACCTCCCAACCGCGCAAGCAGCAGAATGAGCGTGACCTGATGGCTGATTTTCTCGCAAGCTCATTTTGGACTGGTTTCCTCTGGCCGCTGATCGTGATGGTCGCGCAGAGCGTACTGCTGCTCGTCGTGCTCCTGATCGCGATCGCCTACATTTTGCTCGCCGACCGGAAGATCTGGGCGGCAGTGCAGATCCGGCGCGGCCCGAACGTCGTCGGGCCCTGGGGCCTGTTGCAATCCTTCGCCGACCTCCTGAAGTTCGTGCTGAAGGAGCCGACCATTCCGGCGGGCGCCAACAAGGGCGTATTCCTGCTGGCGCCGCTTGTCTCCTGCGTGCTGGCGCTTGCGGCCTGGGCGGTGATCCCGACCAATCTCGGCTGGGCGATCTCCGACATCAATGTCGGCATTCTCTACATCTTCGCGATCTCCTCGCTGTCGATCTACGGCATCATCATGGCGGGCTGGTCGTCAAACTCGAAATACCCGTTCCTCGCCGCCCTCCGCTCGGCCGCACAGATGGTCTCCTACGAAGTCTCGATCGGCTTCGTCATCATCACCGTGCTCTTGTGCGCCGGCTCGCTCAACCTGTCGGCGGTGGTGGAGGCGCAGAAGCTGCACGGCTTGGCGAGCCTCATCGGACTGCCGCGGCTCACCATCCTGAACTGGTATGTCTGGCCGCTGTTGCCGATGTTCGTGGTGTTCTACGTCTCCTCGCTCGCGGAGACCAACCGGCCGCCGTTTGATCTGGTCGAGGCCGAGTCTGAGCTTGTCGCGGGATTCATGGTCGAATACGGCTCGACGCCATATCTGTTGTTCATGCTTGGCGAATATGTCGCGATCACCACGATGTGCGCGCTGGCGACGATCCTGTTCCTGGGCGGCTGGACGTCGCCGATCGACGTGTGGCCGTTGAACTGGGCACCCCTGGGGATTGTCTGGTTCGCGCTGAAACTGTTCTTCATGTTCTTCCTGTTTGCGATGGCGAAGGCGATCGTGCCGCGCTACCGCTACGATCAACTGATGCGGCTCGGCTGGAAGGTGTTTTTGCCGCTGTCGCTGGCGATGGTGGTCATCGTCGCCGGCGTGCTGCATTTCGCCGACATCGCGCCGAAGTGAGGTCATCATGGGTGTCAACGTCAACGCCACCGCGCGCTCGCTGCTGTTGTCCGAATTCGTGTCGGCTTTTTTCCTCGCCATGCGCTATTTCTTCCAGCCGAAGCCGACGCTGAATTATCCCTTTGAGAAGGGGCCGATCTCGCCGCGCTTCCGTGGCGAGCATGCGTTGCGCCGCTATCCCAACGGCGAAGAGCGCTGCATCGCCTGCAAGCTGTGCGAGGCGATCTGTCCCGCGCAGGCGATCACGATCGAGGCCGGTCCGCGCCGGAACGACGGAACCCGCCGTACCGTGCGCTACGACATCGACATGGTGAAATGCATCTATTGCGGGCTGTGCCAGGAGGCCTGCCCGGTCGACGCCATCGTCGAGGGCCCGAACTTCGAATTCGCGACCGAGACGCGCGAGGAACTCTATTATGACAAGGCCAGATTGCTCGCCAATGGCGACCGCTGGGAGCGCGAGATCGCCAAGGCGATCGAGCTCGATGCACCGTACCGGTGAGGTGAGGGCAGCATGATCCTTCCCGCGTTGTTCTTTTATCTGTTTGCCGGCATCTGTGTCGCCTCCGCCGTCATGGTGGTGGTGTCGCGCAATCCCGTGCACTCGGTGCTGTTTCTGATCCTCGCCTTCGTCAACGCCTCCGGCCTGTTCGTGCTGATGGGAGCCGAGTTCCTGGCGATGATCCTGATCGTGGTCTATGTCGGCGCGGTCGCAGTCCTGTTCCTGTTCGTGATCATGATGCTCGATGTCGACTTTGCCGAGCTGCGCGAAGGCTTCATCCAGTATCTGCCGGTCGGCATCGTGATCGGCGGCATCTTCCTGTTCGAATTGCTGCTGACGGTCGGCGCCTGGGTCATCAACCCGACCGTCGGCAAGACGATCACCGCGCCGATCCCGAACAATGTCAGCAACACCGAGGCGCTCGGCCTCGTGCTGTATACGAAGTACATCCATTACTTCCAGCTTGCCGGAATGGTGCTTCTGGTCGCGATGATCGGCGCCATCGTGCTGACGCTCCGCCACAAGGCCAACGTCAAGCGGCAGGACATCAATGTGCAGAACGCGCGCACGCCCGAGCTTGCGATGGCCGTGCGCAAGGTCGCTTCGGGGCAGGGGCTCCTGGAATCGGACGCGGCGGAGTGGGTGAAATGACGATCGGGCTCGGACATTATCTCGCGGTCGCGGCGATCCTGTTCACGCTCGGGATCCTCGGCATCTTCCTGAACCGCAAGAATATCATCGTCATCCTGATGTCGATCGAGCTGATCCTGCTCGCGGTCAACATCAACCTGGTCGCGTTCTCGACCTTTCTCGGCGACATCGTCGGCCAGGTGTTTGCGCTGATTGTGCTGACCGTTGCCGCTGCTGAGGCGGCCATCGGCCTTGCGGTGCTGGTGGTCTATTTCCGCAACCGCGGCTCGATCGCGGTTGAAGACGTCAATCTGATGAAGGGCTAGGGCAGCGCATGATCCGGAAAAGTGGGGACCGGTTTTCCTTCGCGACAAACGCGGAACGCGTTTGCGCGGAGATCATGCGCAAAGGGATAAGCTAATGGTTCAGGCAATTGTTTTCCTGCCGCTGCTGGGCGCCATCCTGGCCGGCCTCATCTCACTGGTCGGCGCGCACGGGCGCTGCCTGAGCGGCGATACCGTCGAGCATCATGACGATGCGCATGGCGATCACGCGCACGCCGCGGAGGCCCATGACGGGCACGACGACGATCATGGCCACGACGACCACCACGTGAGCGAGCCCGCGGCCGCCGGCTCGCGCGCGGCCGAGTTCATCACGACGGGGCTGTTGTTTGTCGCCTGTGCGCTGTCCTGGATCGCGTTCGTCGATGTCGGCTTCATGCACCACGACGCCCGGATCCCACTCTTCCCGTGGATCATCTCGGGCGACCTGCAGGTCAACTGGTCGCTGCGCGTCGATACGTTGACGGCGGTGATGCTGGTGGTCGTCACCACCATCTCCTCGCTCGTCCATCTCTATTCGATCGGCTATATGGACGAGGACCCGTACCGGCCGCGCTTCTTCAGCTATCTCTCGCTGTTCACTTTCGCGATGCTGATGCTGGTGACGGCGGACAACCTCGTGCAGCTGTTCTTCGGCTGGGAGGGCGTGGGCCTCATGAGCTACCTGCTGATCGGCTTCTGGTACCACAAGCCGTCGGCGAATGCGGCGGCGATCAAGGCCTTCATCGTCAACCGCGTCGGCGATTTCGGCTTTGCGCTCGGCATTTTCGCCGTGTTCATGATGCTGAACGCGGTTGATTTCGAAACCGTCTTCCACGGCGCGCCCGGACTTGTCGGCAAGACCATCGATGTCCTCGGCTGGCATGCCGATGCGTTGACCCTGATCTGCGTGCTGTTGTTCATGGGCGCGATGGGCAAGTCGGCGCAGTTCCTGCTGCACACCTGGTTGCCGGACGCGATGGAAGGCCCGACCCCGGTGTCGGCGCTGATTCACGCCGCGACCATGGTGACCGCGGGCGTTTTCATGGTGGCGCGGCTGTCGCCGCTGTTTGAGCTTGCCCCCGACGCGCAGGCGGTGGTGATGTTCTTCGGCGCGACCACGGCCTTCTTTGCGGCGACCATCGGCCTTGTGCAGAACGACATCAAGCGCATCGTCGCCTATTCGACCTGTTCGCAGCTCGGCTACATGTTCGTGGCGATGGGGGCAGGGGCCTATTCGGTCGGCATGTTCCACCTGTTCACCCACGCCTTCTTCAAGGCGCTGCTCTTCCTGGGCTCCGGCTCGGTGATCTACGCGATGCACCACGAGCAGGACATCCGCATGATGGGCGGGTTGTGGCGCAAGATTCCCTACACTTTCACAGTGATGTGCATCGGCACGCTCGCGTTGACCGGCTTTCCGTTCTTCGCGGGAAATTTCTCGAAGGACGCGATCATCGAGTCGGCTTATGCTTCGCATAACCCGCTCGCCGTCTACGCTTTCATCCTGACGGTGGTGTCCGCGGGCCTCACTGCGTTTTATTCGTGGCGGTTGATCTTCAAGACGTTCTTCGGCGAGCCGTACGACGAGGAGCATTATGAGGCAGCGCATGAGAGCCCGATCTGGATGCTGATCCCTATCGGCGTCCTCGCCATTGGCTCGATCGCGTCCGGTTTCCCCTTCAAGGAGCTGTTCGCCGGCAACGGCGTTGACGAGTTCTTCCGCGAATCCGTGAAGATGAACCCGCATATCATCGAGGACATGGAGCAGATTCCCGAATACATCAAAGTGCTGCCGCTGGTGGCGATGGGCATCGGCCTCCTCATCTCCTACATCTTCTATATCCAGCGACCCTATCTGCCCGAAGACCTCGCCGCGCAGCAGCCGATGCTGTACCAGTTCCTGCTCAACAAATGGTATTTTGACGAGCTGTATGAGCTGATCTTCGTCCGGCCAGCGAAAGCGATCGGACGCTTCCTCTGGAAATTCGGCGACGGCTATATCATAGACGGCTTCGGCCCCGATGGCGTCTCCGCACGCGTGCTCGACATCACCCGCAACGTCGTCAAGATCCAGACCGGCTATCTCTACCACTACGCCTTTGCGATGCTGATTGGCGTGGCGGGCCTGATCACCTGGTTCATGTTCGGCTTGGGAGGCCAGTGATGACAACCTGGCCCATCCTTTCCGTCGTCACCTTCCTGCCGCTGTTCGGCGCGCTCCTGGTCTATCTGCTTGCCCGCGGCGGCGACGACGCCGCGAATCGCAACGCGCGCTGGATCGCGCTGTGGACCACGCTCGTCACATTCGCCCTTTCGCTGATCCTGGTCTGGCGCTTCGATCCTGCGCAGACCGACTTCCAGTTCGTCGAGAAGGCGACCTGGCTTGCGACCGGCATCACCTATCACATGGGCGTCGACGGCATCTCGCTGCCGCTCCTGATCCTGACGACCGCGATCCTGCCGCTCTGCATCATCGCGAGCTGGAAGGCGATCACCGCGCGCGTGCCTGAATACATGATGGCATTCTTGGTCCTGGAAACGCTGATGGTCGGCACCTTCGCGGCGCTCGACCTGGTGCTGTTCTACCTGTTCTTCGAGGGCGGCCTGATCCCGATGTTCCTGATCATCGGCGTGTGGGGCGGCCCGCGTCGGGTCTACGCTTCCTTCAAGTTCTTCCTCTACACGTTCCTCGGCTCGGTGCTGATGCTGCTCGCCATCATGGCGCTGTACTGGAACGGCGGCACCACCGACATCCCGATCTTGCTGCACACGGCCGTGCCGCGCGGCTTGCAGACCTGGGCGTGGCTGGCGTTCTTTGCCTCCTTTGCCGTGAAGTTGCCGATGTGGCCGGTGCACACCTGGTTGCCGGACGCGCATGTCGAAGCGCCGACGGCGGGCTCGGTAATCCTGGCCGCGATCCTCCTGAAGATGGGCGGCTATGGCTTCCTGCGCTTCTCGCTGCCGATGTTCCCGCTCGCCTCGTACGACTTCGCGCCGCTGATCTTCACGCTCTCCGTCATCGCCATCATCTACACCTCGCTGGTGGCCTTGATGCAGGAGGACATGAAGAAGCTGATCGCCTATTCCTCCGTGGCGCATATGGGCTTCGTCACCATGGGCATCTTCGCCGGCACCATTCAGGGTATCGCCGGCGGCATGTTCCAGATGATCTCGCACGGCATCGTCTCCGGCGCGCTGTTCCTCTGCGTCGGCATCGTCTACGACCGCATGCATACCCGCGAGATCGCGGCCTATGGCGGTCTGGTCAACCGGATGCCGCTCTATGCCTTCGTGTTCATGGTCTTCACCATGGCCAATGTCGGTCTGCCCGGCACCTCCGGCTTCATCGGCGAGTTCATGACGCTGATCGGCACCTTCAAAGTCTCCACGCCGACCGTGATCCTGGCAACGACGGGTGTGATCCTGTCGGCGGCTTACGCGCTCTGGCTCTACCGCAAGATCGTGTTCGGTACGCTGGTGAAGCCGTCGCTGATGTCGATCAAGGACATGACGTTCCGCGAATGCGTGACGCTATTCCCGCTGGTGGCGCTGTCGATCTTCTTCGGCGTCTACCCGAAGCCGGTGATCGACATGTCTGCCGCCTCGGTCCAGCTCCTCGTCCACAACTACGCCACCGCGGTGACGGCTGTGAAGGCCGCCGCACTGATGCATTAAGGCCTCTGCCATGAGCTTTGTCACCGCTGGTTACCAATTGCTGCCGGTCATGCCCGAGATGGTGCTCGCGGTCGGCGCGATGGCGCTGTTGATGCTTGGAGCCTATCGCGGGCAGGGTACGACCGCGCTGGTCACCGGGCTTTCCGTCTGCCTCCTGGTGGCGACCGGCGTGCTCGAGCTGATGCTCCCGGCGGGAAAGCTCTCGACCTTCGGCGGCAGCTTCATCGTCGACGACTTCGCCCGCTTCCTGAAGATCGTGGCGCTGATCGGCTCGGTCGCGACGCTGCTGCTGTCGGTGGAGTTCCTTGCCGACGCCTCGCAGCGCATCTTCGAATATTCGATCCTGGTCCTGCTCTCGACGCTCGGCATGATGGTGCTGATATCCGCCGGCGACCTGATCGTGCTCTATCTCGGGCTCGAGTTGATGTCGCTCGCGCTCTATGTCGTTGCCGCCAGCAACCGCGACAATGCGAAGTCGACCGAAGCCGGCCTGAAATATTTCGTTCTTGGCGCGCTGTCGTCGGGCATGCTGCTCTATGGCGCATCGTTGATCTACGGCTTCACCGGCACCGTCAGCTTCGCCGGCATCGCCGCGACTGCCAAGACCGGCAGTGTCGGGCTGGTGTTCGGCCTGGTGTTCCTGCTCGCCGGCCTCTGCTTCAAGGTCTCGGCGGTGCCGTTCCACATGTGGACGCCGGACGTCTATGAGGGCGCGCCGACGCCTGTGACCGCGTTCTTCGCTTCCGCCCCGAAGGTCGCGGCGATGGCCGTGTTCGTGCGCGCGGCGATAACGGCGTTCCCCGGGATTACGATCGAGTGGCAGCAGATCCTGGTGTTCGTCTCGATCGCTTCGATGGCGCTCGGCGCGTTTGCCGCGATTGGGCAGAAGAACATCAAGCGGCTGTTGGCGTACTCGTCGATCGGCCATATGGGGTATGCGCTGGTCGGGCTCGCGTCGGGCACGGCAGAAGGCGCGCAGGGCGTGCTGGTGTATCTTGCCATCTACGTGGCGATGACGCTTGGCTCCTTCACCATCGTCCTCGCGATGAAGCGGAATGGCCAGGCCTTCGAAGAGATCAGCGATTTCGCGGGGCTGTCGCGCACCAACCCGCTGCTCGCGTTCGTCTTCGCGATGTTCCTGTTCTCGCTCGCCGGCGTTCCGCCGCTCGCAGGCTTCTTCGCCAAATGGTACGTGTTCGTCGCGGCGATCAAGGCGGGTCTGTTCACGCTCGCCGTCATCGGCGTGCTGACCAGCGTGGTGGGCGCCTTCTACTATCTCTCGATCGTCAAGGTCATGTATTTTGACGAGCCGCTGACCAAGCTCGATCCGCTGCGCATCGAACTGGGCGCGGTGCTGGCGTTCACCGGTCTCTTCAATATCCTGTTCTTCGTTTATCCGGGGCCGCTGGTCAGCGTTGCGACCGCAGCGGCAAAATCGTTATTTTAAATGACCTTCACGCTCGGTCCGCGTGCCACATCCGCCGGTTACCGGCTCGCCGCTTTCGACCAGATCGGCTCGACCAACGCCGAAGCGATGAAGCGCGCCCGCGAGGGCGAGCACGGCCCAATGTGGTTCGTGACTTCGGAGCAGATTGCTGGGCGCGGACGGCGCTCGCGGCCTTGGGTCGCCCCGCGCGGCAATCTTGCCAGCAGCATCCTGGAAGTGATCGACGTGACGCCGGCGGTTGCCGCGACGCTGGGCTTCGCCGCAGGGCTCGCGCTGGAGCAGGCCCTGCGCAAGATCAGCGTCGAGGCAGCGATGCGGGCGGGCGCGGACGGCCTGCAATTTTCCCTGAAGTGGCCCAATGACGTGCTTGCCGGCCGCCAGAAGCTTGCGGGCATCCTGCTGGAAGCCGAAATGGTAGGGGCGCGCGGGCTCGCGGTCGTGGTCGGCATCGGCACCAACGTCGTTGCAGCGCCCGAGGGCACGCCGACGCCGGCGACCTCGCTGCGTGCGCTCGGCATCGATGTCGGCGCGGAAGAACTGTTTGCGGCGCTGTCCGACGGCTGGGCGGAGTTTCGCCGCATCTGGGACAATGGCCGCGGCTTCGGCGAAATCCGCAAGCTGTGGCTGGAGCGTGCGGCGGGCCTCGGGCAAGCCGTCGCGATCAAGTCGGCCGGCACCACGATCGAAGGCACCTTCGACACCATCGATGAGCAGGGCTGCCTGATAGTCCGCACCTCGGCTGGCCAGTTGCTGCCGATCACGGCAGGCGACGTCTATTTCGGCTCCGTCGCCTCTGCAGGAGCAACCTGATGGCGCGGCCGGATGAGCTGACCTTTGCGCCGCTCGGCGGCGTCGGCGAAATCGGCATGAACCTGTCGATCTACGGCCTCGGAAAGGGTCAGCAGCGCTCCTGGCTTGCGGTCGATCTCGGCGTCTCCTTTGGCGATGAGGAGCATCTGCCGGGCATCGATTTGATCATGCCCGACATCGGCTTCCTCGAGAAAGAGCGGAAGAACCTGGTTGGCCTCGTGCTGACACATGCCCACGAAGATCATTTCGGCGCCATCATCGATCTGTGGCCGCGGTTGAAATGCCCGATCTACGCGACCCAGTTCAGCGCCGCTCTGTTCGAGGCCAAATGCGAGTCCGAGCGCCAGCCGCCCAAGATTCCTGTGACCGTGGTGCCGTCCGGCGGATGCGTCGATATCGGTCCGTTCGGCGTTGAGTTCATTCCGGTCGCGCATTCGATCCCGGAATCGCATGCGCTCGCAATTCACAGCGAGATCGGCACGGTGCTGCATACCGGCGACTGGAAGATCGATCCGACACCGATCATCGGACCACCGACCGACGAGCGGCGGCTGCGCGAGTTGGGCGATGCCGGCGTGCTGGCGCTGGTCGGCGATTCCACCAACGCCGTGCGCGACGGCCGCTCGCCTTCGGAAGCGGAGGTGGCGAAGACCATCGCGAAGCTGGTGAAATCCGCCAGGGGCCGCGTCGCGGTGACGACCTTTGCCTCCAACGTCGCGCGTATCAAGGCGGTCGCCGACGCCGCCAAGGCAGCCGACCGCGAGGTCGTCGTGGTCGGCCGCGCCATGGAGCGCGTGGTGCAGGTCGCGCGCGAGACCGGCTATCTCGACGGCGCGCAGAATTTCCGCGGGATGGATCTCTACGGCCATTTTCCGGCCGACAAGGTGCTGGCGCTTTGCACGGGCAGCCAGGGCGAGCCTCGCGCCGCGCTGGCGCGGATCGCGAACAGCGATCATCCGCAGGTGACGCTGAACAAGGGTGACACCGTGATCTTCTCCTCGCGGACCATCCCCGGCAATGAGAAGGCGGTCGGTTCCATCATCAACGGCCTGGTGACGCAGGGCGTCGAGGTCATCACCGACCGCACCCATCTCGTGCATGTGTCCGGCCATCCCCGCCGCGACGAGCTGCGCGACATCATCTCCTGGGTCCGGCCGCAGCTTCTGATCCCCGTGCACGGCGAGGCCTTGCACCTGTCCGAGCACGCCCAGCTTGCGCGGGCCGCCGGCGTGCCGAAGGTGCTGACGTGCCGCAATGGCGATCTGGTCAAGCTCGGCCCCGGCGATCCCGGCATCATCGACGAATTGCCTTCGGGCCGGCTCTACAAGGACGGCACCATCCTTGAGGATGCCAAATCGCGTGCCGTGGTCGAGCGGCGGAGGATGGGCTTTGCCGGCTGCGCCTTTGTCGCCATCGCCATGACCGAACAGGGCGAGCTTGCCGACGATCCGGAGGTTGATCTTGTCGGCATCCCCGAGAAGAATAGCGCTGGAGAGGAACTCGACGACATCGTGTTCGATGTCGTGGTCTCGACGGTCGAAGGATTGCCGCGGGCACGGCGGCGCGATCCCGATGCGCTCGCCGAATCGGTGCGGCGGGCAGTGCGTTCGGCGCTGAACGAGGAGTGGGGCAAGAAGCCGCTCTGCCTCGTGCACGTGCTCGAAGTCTAGCGCGTGTTCCGCAAAAGTGGCTTTGCGATCGGAGCACGCGCACACTAGAAGTGGGAGGTGTCCATGCTTGGCCGGCTCAATCATGTCGCGATCGCGGTTAGGGATGCCGCGAAGGCCGCCAAAATCTACGGCGCGGCGTTCGGCGCCGAGATTTCGGATGCCGTGCCGCTGCCGGAGCACGGCGTCATCACCGTGTTCGTGACCCTGCCCAACACCAAGATCGAGTTCATCCAGCCGCTGGGCGAAGCCTCGCCGATCGCGAAATTCCTGGAGCGTAATGCCGACGGCGGCATTCACCATGTCTGCTACGAGGTCGCCGACATCATCGCTTCGCGCGACACCCTGATCAAGGAAGGGGCGCGGGTGCTCGGCGACGGCGTGCCCAGGATCGGCGCGCACGGCAAGCCGGTGCTGTTCCTGCACCCGAAGGATTTTTCCGGCGCACTCGTCGAGATCGAGCAGAGCTAGACCATGGCCTACACCATCTCAACCATGTTCGCGATCTACTTCGTGGTGTGGTGGATCGTGCTGTTTCTGACCCTGCCGTTCGGGATTCGCAGCCAGCACGAGGACGGCGTCGGCGCGCCCGGCACCGACCCCGGCGCGCCGATCGTAACCGGCATGGGTCGAAAGTTGATCTGGACCACGGTCATCTCGGCCGTGATCTTCGCGATCGCCATGCTCGCCTATAATGCCGGCTATCTCTCCATCGACAGGCTTTCGAAGCTGATGGGGATAGATTTCTAGCTCATGATCCGGAAAAGTGCGCAGCGGTTTTCCGAAGAGCCTGCCCTCGGGCCTGCCCTGAGGGATGATGCGCCAACAAAGTCGCCGCCGCGGGGGGAATAAATGAAAACGACGATGTTTGAGCGTATCGGGATCGGCCTCATGGTGCTGGTCATCGCAGGCATGGGAGCTGCTTTCTACACCGACTGGAAGCTGGCCGTTCAGGTGCGCAGCCTCAAAGCATTCGTCGAGGGCTATGTGTTTGCCGAAGCGGTCGCCGCCTGCGAGAAGACGCAGAGCTCGACACCGTTTAAATGGAACGGTGGCAAGAACACCTCGATCGTCGGGCTGAACTCGATCAAGCTCGACAAATACACGGTCATCGCAAGCTACACGCTCGTCGCCGACGGCGTTTATTGTGACTACGATCCGATCAAGCACAAGGCCAGTATCGGCAACAATTTCCTCGAGCGCGAAGATTTCTAGCTCAACTGTACGGGCGGGTTGCCATGCCTGACCAATATCGAATCCTGAAAGAGCCCGATCTCCGTGCCTATTTGTCGGCTCTGCCCGAGGTGTCGGGGAAGCTGGGTGGCGTCCCTGCGGATTGGACCATCACCGAGGTCGGCGACGGCAATCTCAATCTGGTCTTCATCATCAAGGGATCCACGGGCGGCATCGCCGTCAAGCAGGCCTTGCCTTATGTGCGGCTGGTGGGTGAGAGCTGGCCGTTGCCGCTTTCGCGCTCGCATTACGAATATCTGGCGCTGGTGCATCAGGCGAGGCTCGCGCCGAGCCTTGTGCCGGATGTGCTGCACCACAACGAAGCGCTGGCGCTGGTCGCGATGGAGCTGCTCGAGCCGCATATCATCATGCGCAGGGGCCTGGTTGCAGGGACCATCTATCCGCGCTTTATCGACGACATCACGACGTTCCTGGCGCAGACGCTGTTCTTCAGCTCCGATCTGGCTATGCCAGCCGCGGCCAAGAAGGAGGGGATCGCCGCCTTCGCCGGCAACCACGCGCTCTGCAAGATCACCGAAGACCTGATCTTCACCGATCCTTATCGCGTGGCCGAACAGAACCGCTGGACCTCGCCGTGGCTCGACGCCACCGCAGCGGCCTTCCGCGAGGATCTCGATGTTCATGTCGCGATCTCCCGCCTCAAGCTGAAATTTTTGGCCTCGCCGGAAGCGCTGATTCACGGCGATCTTCACACCGGATCGATCATGGTGACCGAGCGCGAAACGCGGGTGATCGATCCGGAATTTGCCTTCTACGGGCCGATGGGGTTCGATATCGGCGCGGTGATCGGCAATCTGCTCATGAGCTACCTGGCCTCGGCCGGTCATGAGCGTGCGCCGGGGGAGCGCCACGCGTTCGAGACGTGGGTCCTGGAAACCGTCGAGAAGGTGTGGACAGAGTTCTCGCGAAAATTCCTGAAACTCTGGCGGAGCGAGGCCAAGGGCGACGCTTATCCGCCGACGCTGTTTGCGGGCGGCAAGGGCGCAGAGCGCCTCGAAACAGAACGGCAAGCGTACATGGCGCGGCTGTTCGCCGATACGGTCGGCTTTGCCGCGGCCAAGACCATCCGCCGCATCCTGGGGCTCGCGCACAACATCGACTTCGAATGGATCGAAGATGAAAAGATGCGCGCCCTCTGCGAGGCGCGCAGCCTGCATCTCGCCCGCGACATGCTGGTGAATACGGCTTCTTACGCCGCGATCGGCGCCGTAACCAGGGCGGCGCGAGAAGCGCGCGACTGGCAGCCAAATTTCGCTCGTTGATGGCTACTCGGCGGCCTTGGCCCGCAGCCGCTGCGCATAGACGTTGATGACGAGCGCTGCCAGCAGGATCAGCCCGCGGATCAATATTTTCAGGAAGCTGTCGATGTTGACATGGTCGAGACCGTTGTTCAGCACGCCGAGCACGAACAGGCCGACGATGGTGTTGCCGATGCCGCCGCGGCCGCCGAATAGGCTGGTGCCGCCGACCACGACCGCTGCGATCGAGTCGAGGAGATAGGTGTCGAACTCGTTCTGCTGTGCGCTGCCGAAATGGGCCACCCCCAGCATGCCGCCGATCCCGGCGCAGACGGCCGCGATCACCATCACGCTGCCGAGGATCAGATTGACGTTGAGGCCCGAATACTCCGCTGCCTCACGGTTTCCGCCGACCATGTACACGTAGCGGCCAAAGCGCGTGTAGGTGAGCACGAGATGGCCGCCGAGCAGCATCACGGCCGCGACAATCACGATCCAGGGAATGCCGCCGATCGAGGCTGAGCCGAGCGTCGAGATCAGCGGCGGAACCTTGTAGGCGATCTGGCCGCGCACCAAAAGCGCCGAGATACCGGCTGCGATCTGCATCATCGCGAGCGTCATGATGAAGGAGGGGATTCCGATCAGCGTCAGCCCGAGGGCATTGATGAGGCCGAGGAAGGCGCAGAGCAGGAGCGCGAGCAGGATCGCGGCCCATCCCGGCAGCGGGATGTTGGCGATGTTCACGTAGGACTCCTGCATGGTGAAATAGGCCACCGCAATACCCGTGACATTGGCGATGCTGGCAATCGACAGATCGATCTCGGCGCAGAGGATGACGAACGTCAGCCCGACGGCAATGATACCCGTCACCGAGACCTGGGTGAGGATATTGCCGACATTGTCGATGGTGGCGAAGGAGGGGCTTGCCACGGCGAAGAAGGCGGAGAGAAGGATCAGCGTCAGGAACGGCGCGATATTGCGCATCTGCGAGCGCAGGAAGGAGGCGATGCCTTTTGGCCCGTGCTCCTTCGCCTGAACTGTTTCACTGCTCGCCATCATGCTTCTCCGTCATGCCGCTTCCAGCAGGCGATCCTTGCTGACGACATCGCTCGCGAATTCACGCACCAGCGCGCCGCGCTTAAGCACCAGGATGCGATCGGCCAGCGACAGCACCGTCTCCGGTTCGGTCGACAAAACGATGATCGCAAGCCCCTTGGCGCGCAAATCCTTGACGATGTTGATGACGTCGTTCTTGGCGCCGACGTCCATGCCTCGCGTCGGCTCGCACAAGACCAGAAGCCGCGGCGGATAGGTCAGCCACTTCGCCAGCGCCACTTTCTGCTGGTTGCCGCCGGAGAGCATGCCGAGGTCGAGCCCCACGACCGGGGGCCGGATCTGGAGCTGCTCCACCTGGCGCCTGGCGATCGCCCGCTCGCGGGCGGGTTTGAGCAGCAGCGCCGAAATCCGCTCGAGGATGCTGATCGAGATGTTCTTGTAAACCGGCTCCTGGTGGAACAGCATGGCACGCCGGCTTTCGGGCACCAGCGCGACGCCGGCGCGCCGGGCGTCGGCCGTGCTTGCGAAGGTTTTGCGCCGGCCGTCGACGGCCAGCGTTCCACCATCGGGCTTCAGCTTGCCGAACAGGATCCGCGACAGTTCGTGCTGCCCGCAGCCCATGAAGCCATAGATGCCGAGCACCTCGCCGGAACGGGCTTCGAAGGAGACGTCCTGGAGACTGCGAGCCAAAGAGAGCCGGTCGGCCTTCAAAACGGCCGGTGTCGGGCTTGAGGGCGGGAGCATGAGGTCGTCGGTATAGCTGTGCTCGAGCACCTCGCGGCCCTTGCCGATCATGGCTTCGATCAGCGCGCCCTTGGTGGTCGCAGCCGCCGCGGTTTCCGCGACCTGGCGGCCGTTGCGGAACACGGTGACGGTGTCGGAGACGCGCAGAATGTCCTCGATGAAATGCGAGATGAAGACGATCGCGGTGCCTTCGTCGCGAAGCCGCCGCAGTGTTGCGAACAGCCGTTCGGCTTCCGGCGGAGAGAGCGCCGAGGTCGGCTCGTCCAGGATGACGATGCGCGCGCCCGAGAACAGGACGCGGGCAATCTCGATCAATTGCTGCAGCCCGATCGGCAGATCACCCAGCCGGGACATCGGATCGACGTGGATGCCAAATCGCGCGAGTTGCTCGCCCGCCTCGCGCGCCATCCGTCGCCATTGCACGAGGCCCAGCCGACTGGTCGGCTGCGCACCGAGAAACACGTTCTCGGCAACCGAAAGGTCGGGCGCGACGCTGAGCTCCTGATGCACCATGGCGATGCCGGCGGCGCGCGCGTCGCGCGCCGACCGGAAGCGGGTCTCCTGGCCGTCGAGGAGGAAGCGGCCGGAAAACTCCGGATGCACGCCGGCGATGATCTTCATCAGCGTGCTCTTGCCCGCGCCGTTCTCGCCGACAAGACCATGGATCTCGCCGGCGGACAGCGCAAAATCGACCCCACGCAGCGCCTCGACGCCGCCGAAGGCCTTGCTGATCCCCTTGAGCTCGAGGAGGGGGGAAGAGCCTTTCGGCATGGCTCAGATCAGGAAGTGAGTCTCCATCCACTGCATGCCCGGCGCATTGGCCTTCGTCACGACCGGGCCGTCGGTGACGACGTTCTTGGGGATTCCGCCCTGACCGGTCTTCTCGCCGGCAGCGACCGCGGCAACGCCCGCGACGATGGCGCCACCGTGGATGCGGCAGGAGGGGTTGCGGACGGTTGCGAACATCCGGCCTTCACTCACGGCCTGGATTGCGGGCGGCATGGCGTCGACCCCGCCGATCAGGATGTTGGTGCGGTTGTGGGCCTTCATGATGTTGTAGGCGGCGAGCGCCATGTCGTCATTGTGGAAGAACGCGGCGTCGATCTGCGGATATTTGGTGAGATAGGTCTCCCACAGCCGTGCGGTTTTCGAGACGTCCCAATCGGCAGGCTGGGTGTCGAGAACCTCGATGTTCGGATATTGCTTGACGACGGAATTGAAGCCTCTGGCGCGACCCTGCGCGCCGGTGTGGCCAAGTGCGCCCTGCGTCATGATTACTTTACCCTTGCCTTTTAAGGCGTTGACGAGAGCTTGCGTCACCGAGGCGCCCATGAAGTCGTTGTCTGGCGCGAGGAAGGAATGAACGTTGATCTGGTCGAGCGGCGCGATCAGCGTATCCATGTCGATCACGGGCGTGCCGGCGTCGATCATCTTTTGCACGGGCTGCGTCAGCGTACCGATGCCGAAGGCCTGAATGGCGACAAAGTCCCATTTCTGCGAGGCCATGTTGTCGATGGCGGCGCGCTGCTTGACGGCATCGAGCTGGCCGTCGAACCAGGTCACCTCGACGTTGAAGAGCTTGCCCCACCATTCGGCAGCCTGCTTGCCCTGGGCGCACCAGGTGGCCTGCAGGCCGGCGTTGGAGAAGGCCGCCTTCAGCGGCTTTTCCGATCGCCCCACTTCGGCTGCCAAGGCTGCTGGGGCTATGCCCAATCCTCCGAGGAAGGCGGTCGCAGCGCCGGCGACTGCTGCCGTCTGAAGAAGATCGCGTCTCGTAGTTGAGGGTTTGTCATTCCCGGACATCGCTCGCTCCCTTGTTGCCATGTTTTGCCACCGACGGCGTCATTGCGCGCCGCGGAAGAGGGCAGTGTCTCACAATCACGATGTTCCCGCTACCGCTTGACCTCCGAGAATGGTTCATGCTGTCGGCATTTCAGGTGTCGCTCTGCGAGACCCTATCCCGAACGTCGGCCTGCAGTCGCTTCCAGGCTCCGTCGATGTCCGCCGTCCAGTCCGCGCCCGCCAGCTCACGCAGCGTTGCTTGGATCATGCTGAAGAAGGCGAGGAAGAGATCACGCGGCGTGCCGTACGCGTCATGAGAGGATACCTCGCATTCGATCATGCGGAATTTGCCGCTGCGCTCGCCGGCAAGGTCGAGGATTGATTCGATAGTCAGAGCCAGCATCGAGCCTTTGACGAGTTCGCTGCCTTCGGTGCGAAACATCGCCCGGGTCTCCGGATGCGCGCGGTGCAGGCGCTCATAGACCAGCGGCGTCAGGTCCTCGCAACGGGAGGCTGCGATTTCAAAACTGCGCTCAATCGGATTTGCCGATGACATGATCAGGAATTGCGATGATCGCCCGGCAAAAAAAGAGCAGGGCGACAAGCCCTGCTCCAGAAATTGTGTCGACCCTGTTTTCCCGCAATTTCGGATTTGTTGTTGATTGGCGGGGCGACGCTGCTTTTTTTGCGCGTCAGGGTTCCTCCCGAGACTTGGACCACCAGACCTGACCTTGCGGCTAGCCTGAGCCCGTAGTCGTAGACCATGTTTTTCGACTTGTCACCATTTTCGGCAACGAATGTTCAAACTTCATGCAGATTTGGAAATGATTGGAAATTGCCCACCTTGAACTGCATAGGTATGCATCGATTTGCGATATCGGTATTATGGTAGGAGATCGTCTTGCCACACGAGGGGCAAAAGCCCTCAACGGTCCGGTTATTTCCGAGCCGTGCTCAAGAAGATAATTGGCCCGCTTGGTGCTTTATTTGAGGCCATTGTGGCCTTGGAGACCTCGACGAGCCACGTGACCGGTGATTAGTCTCGGCTCAACCGATGGGCTACTCGCGGATGCGCCGGAACTACCAGAGATTTCTTCCGATCGTCCTGATCGCGCTGATGGTGCAGATTTTGGCGCCAATCGGCGCGTGCTGGGCAGCGGCCGTGGCCGCCTCCGACCCGCTGAGCACCGCGGAAATCTGCCACGACACGGCGTCCACCCCGGGCCAGCCAGACGGTCAAGGCAGCCAGCACCACGAACATGATGGGGCGTGTGCGATCTGCTGCCTTGCAGGCGTCACTGCCTCGATCGACACGCCGAAGCTCGAGGCGTTTGCGGTTCCCTATCGCGAAACCGCGCGCACCGCCTGGCATGAGCAGGCGAGTTACGTCTCGGGTTCGCGCACCGGTTCCAACGCGCAGGCGCGGGCGCCTCCTTTGTCGATGTGAGTGAGCGGCCTCGCGAGGCCGTCGAGATCTTCACATCCTGACAATTGCGGAGCTTTTGATGTCTTTCCGTCTCAAGGGGACGAGCCTTGCCGGGCTCGCCGCTACCCTTTTTCCTTTTGGCCAAAGTCCGGCCCACGAGATCGTCGGCAATCGCTTCTTTCCGGCGACCCTCGGCATCGACGATCCCGGCGTCAACGACGAGCTGGCTGTTCCGACCGTCGATAGTTTTCACAATGGCGATGACCCGCCCGTCAGGCAACGCGACATCTCCGGAGAGTTCTCCAAACGCATCACGGATGACTTCGCGATCTCGTTCGGCTCGACCTACACCTTCCTGAATCCGACCGACCCGATCGCACCCGGCGCCAATGGATTCCAGAATCTCGATACGACATTCAAGTACCGGGTTTTCAAAAACCCCGAACATGAGTTCGTGATGTCGGTGGGCTTGAGCGTTGAGTGGGGTGGCACCGGCAGCGAAAAAGTTGGCGCCGAATCCTTCAACCGCTACGCACCGAACATCTATTTCGGCAAAGGATTCGGCGATTTGCCGGATACATTCTCCTGGATCAGGCCGGTCGCAATCACCGGCCAGGTCGGTTATTCGATTCCCGCGGAGAATTTCACCACCACCTTCGGCATCGATCCTGACTCCGGCGCGCTGATCACCGACACCGAATTCAATCCGCGCGTGCTGAACTGGGGAGGAACGATCCAGTACAGCATGCCCTACCTGAAATCGGCGGTGATCGACCTCGGCCTGCCGGATTTCTTCAATCACCTGATCCCGCTGGTGGAGGCGAACCTGCAGACGCCGGTCGCCAACACGATGACCTCGGGCACGCTGACCACCGGCACCATCAACCCGGGCGTCATCTGGGTCGGCAACACCTTCCAGTTTGGCGTCGAGGCGCTGATACCGATCGACTGGCAAAGCGGCAGCAATATCGGCGTGATCGCGCAGCTTCATTACTATCTGGACGACATCGATCCCCACGGTATCGGCAAGCCGCTGTTTGGCGGCTCCACGCAACCGGCAAGCCCCTTCCCAAGGTGACGAAACATGAAAAGCATTTCTTTAGCTGCACTCGCTTTCCTTGTTCTGGTGCTCGCAACCGGCGCGGCCGACGCTCACGCCCTTCTCGACCGTGCCGAGCCGCGGGTCGGCAACAGGGTCGCGGCGCCGCCGCGCGAAGTCACCCTGTGGTTCACGCAGAACATTCGGCCGGTCTTCAGCAGCATCACGGTGACCAACGCGGCCGGCGAGCGCGTGGACACTGGAAAGGCGCAGGTCAGGGGCAACCAGATGTCGGTCCCGCTTCGCGTGGGCGGCTCAGGAACCTATCACGTGAATTGGCATGTGCTTTCGATGGATAGTCATACGACCAACGGCAATTTCACGTTTCAGGTCGGTCAGTAGATATCTTGGGATGAGCTCATCTCGCGGAAACAAGTAACTGGGAACAGGAGAAACTCCAATGAAGCTCGAAAGACTGTTGCTGGCATCGATCAAGAGCGCCGCGCTGGGCGCTGGGTTGATTGCATGCCTTCTCGCTGCACCTTCCGCCTGTGCCGACGAGGTCAAGGCCGGTGATCTCGTCATCAGCCAGGCCTGGGCCCGCGCGACGCCCGCTGGGGCGAAGACTGGCGGCGGCTACCTCACCATCGAGAACAAGGGTAGTGTGCCCGATAAATTGATCGGTATTAGCGCCGACGTGGCCGGCAAGATCGAGGTACATGAGATGACGACGACCAACGGCGTCATGAAGATGCGCCCGGTCGAGGGCGGGCTGACCATCGATCCCGGCAAGACCGTGAAGCTTGCGCCGGGCGGCTTGCATCTCATGATGATGGATCTGAAGAGCCCGCTGAAGCAGGGTGACAAGCTACCGGTGACCTTGCAGTTCGAGAAGGCCGGCAAGGTCGCGGTGACGCTCGACATCGAGGGCATTGGCGCGCAGGGGCCCGGCGGCAATATGGGCGGCGGCATGGACATGAAGAAGATGGACCACAAGGGCATGAAGATGTGAGGCCAGCGATGTCCATCCGCCTTTACATTTTATTTGCGGCCGCGCTGCTCGCCGCGTCGCCAGCGAGCGCGCACGTGTTCCTGCAAGGCCGCCAAGCCGCGATCGGCGCGGACTACAACGCTGTGTTCGTGGTCCCGCACGGCTGTGCGGGTTCACCGACCACAAAGCTCCGGGTGCAGATTCCCGAAGGCGTGATCGCGATCGAGGCCAAGCCCGTCGCGGGCTGGACTATCGAGACGGTCAAGGGCAAGTACGCGAGCCAATACGATTACAAGGGCGCGAAAGTCTCCGAGGGCATCAAGGAAGTCGCATGGAGTGGCGGCAAGCTGCCGGACAAGACGCGGCAGGAGTTCGCGATCGAGACCTATCTCACCAACGGCCTCAAGCCCGGCACGACGCTTTATTTCCCCCTCATACAGGAATGCGAACAGGGCGTGAGCCGATGGATCGAGATGCCGCCTGAGGGGGCCCATTCGCATGAAGGCAAATGGCCGGCCCCCGGCGTAAAGCTGACCAAGCCCTGATGCGGTTTCTTGTAACCCTGCTGCTCTTCATTTGCCTGACCGGCGAGGCCTCGGCCCATGCGTCGCTGGCCTATACCGAGCCGCGCGACGGCGCGGTGCTGCCGCAGGCTCCCAAGAGTGTGGAGTTGCACTTCAACGAAGCCGTCACTGCGGGAGCGGTGCATCTCATCGATGCGACCGGTAAGCTTCGCAGCGATGCGGTCGTCGATGCCAAGGGCGAGGCGATATCCATCGCACTGCCGGAGACTTTGCCGGAAGGTACGCAAATTGTCAGCTACCGTGTCATCTCGCAGGACGGCCATCCTGTGGCGGGATCGCTCACCTTTTCCATCGGCGCGCCGACCGCCAACAAGACGCCTGAGACTGCCGACGCTAAGATCAACGCCCTGATCTGGCTGACGCGCATCGGGCTCTATTTCGGACTGTTCGCCGGAATCGGCGGGGTGTTCTTTCTCGATTGGATCGCGCGGGAGAGGGCGGCGTCCACTCTGATGTTGTCCGCGCTGATTATCGGCATCGTCAGCAGTGTGGCCTCGCTGGGCCTCCAGGGGCTCGATGTCCTCGGCCTGCCGCTTGCCGGCATGTTGGCCGCGGCGCCCTGGACGATCGCGCTTGGCACCAGCCTCGGGCCCTCGTTGTTGATTGCGATCGTCTCGCTGATCCTCGGCGTCGTCGCGCTGAGAGGCAGCGCCGGGATGTCTCGTGGATTTTCGGTAATCGCGCTGGCAGGCGTCGGTTTATCGCTCGCCGTCAGTGGGCATGCTGCGACCGCGCCGCCGCAGGCGCTGACGCGGCCGACTGTGTTTCTCCACGGCGTAGCCGTCGCCTTCTGGCTGGGGGCGCTCGCGCCGCTGGCGGCCATTGTCCGGCGATCAAAGCCGGCGGCGCTGCCGATCGTGAACCGGTTTTCGCGCATCGCAGTACCCGTCATTGGCTTCCTCGCGCTGACGGGACTGGTGCTTGCGATCGTCCAGCTCGAAAGCTTCGCCGCGCTGGTTCAAACCAAATACGGCATCATCCTTTCGACCAAGCTCGTGCTTGTCGCCGCGCTGCTTGGCCTCGCCGCGCTCAATCGCTTTCGCCTCACGCCAGCGCTGGCGCGCGATGCTGCGGCGACAAAGCCTCTCGCGCGATCCATCCTGTTCGAGTGCGCGCTTGCATTTGGCATCCTCGCGGTCGTCGCCGGCTGGCGCTTTACGACGCCGCCGCGCTCGCTGGTCCCCGACGCGCCGCTCGCTGTCCACATCCACAGCGACAAGGCGATGTTCCAGGTGCTGGTATCGCCAGGCAACGTGGGCTCGGATGATTTCACCCTTCAGCTCATGAACGGCGACGGCACGCTTCTGCACGCGAAGGAGGCGACGCTGACCTTGAGCCTGCCGGAGCGCGGCATCGAGGCGATCGAGCGTCAGGGCGCGCTTGGACCGGACGGCTACTGGCATGTCGGCAAGGTGCCGCTCACCGTGCCCGGGCGTTGGCACATGCGGATCGATGCGCTGGTTACCGATTTTCAGGAGATCACGCTGGAGGACGATCTCGACATTCCCACCCAATGAGTATCGGCGCGAATGAAACGCCAGAAAATCCGCTCACTTGGCGGGTTTTCCTCGCGTCCGGTCTTGTGTTTTCGGCTTCAATCCGCTTTCACTCTCGTCTCCTCAAGCGAATCCGAGCTTAGCCCATGCGCCTGTCCCGTTTCTTTCTGCCGATCCTGAAGGAGAATCCGAAGGAAGCGGAGATCGTTTCGCACCGGCTGATGTTGCGCGCCGGCATGATGCGGCAGGAGGCGGCCGGCATCTATGCCTGGCTGCCGCTCGGCTTTCGCGTGCTGAAGAAGATCGAGAGAATCGTGCGCGAGGAGCAGGACCGCGCCGGCGCGCTGGAATTGCTGATGCCGACGCTGCAGCTTGCCGATCTGTGGCGCGAGAGCGGCCGCTACGACGCCTATGGTCCGGAAATGCTGCGCATCGCCGACCGCCACAAGCGCGAACTCCTTTACGGGCCGACCAACGAGGAGATGATCACCGAGATCTTTCGCGCTTACGTGAAGTCGTACCGCAACCTGCCGCTCAACCTCTATCACATCCAGTGGAAATTCCGCGACGAGCAGCGCCCGCGCTTCGGCGTGATGCGCGGCCGCGAATTCCTGATGAAGGACGCCTATTCGTTCGACCTCGATGAGGCGGCGGCGCGGCGCGCCTACAACAAGATGTTCGTCGCCTATCTGCGCACCTTCGCGCGCATGGGACTGAAGGCGATCCCGATGCGCGCCGAAACCGGACCGATCGGCGGCGACCTCAGCCACGAGTTCATCGTGCTCGCGGAGACCGGTGAGTCCGGCGTGTTCTGCAACAGCGATGTTCTCAACTTGCCGATCCCGGGCGAGGGCGTCGATTACGATGGCGACCTCACGCCGATCATCAAGCAATGGACCTCGGTCTATGCCGCGACCGAGGACGTGCACGACGCTGCCCGCTTCGAGAGCGAAGTGCCGGCGGACAAAAGAGTGCGGACCCGCGGTATCGAAGTCGGTCAGATCTTCTATTTCGGCACAAAGTACTCGGACTCGATGAAGGCCCTTGTCGCCGGACCCGACGGGGTCGAAGTGCCGATCCACGGAGGCTCCTACGGCGTCGGCGTCTCGCGGCTTGTCGGCGCTATCATCGAGGCCTGTCATGACGATGCCGGCATCAAATGGCCGGAGCCGGTCGCGCCCTTCCGCGCGGTGATCCTGAATTTGAAGCAGGGCGCTTCCGATACGGATGCGGCGTGCGAGAAGCTCTACGCCGAGCTCGCGGCAAAGGGCGTCGACGTGCTCTATGACGACACCGACCAGCGACCCGGCGCCAAGTTCGCGACCGCCGACCTGATCGGCATTCCCTGGCAGATCATGATCGGGCCGAAGGGCCTTGCCGAAGGCAAGATCGAGCTCAAGCGCCGCGCCGACGGCTCGCGCGAAAATCTGTCGCCCGCTGACATTCTGGCGCGCTTCTGATTGGGTGTTGTGCGGGTCTGACGACAGACGCGGCTGCGACCCGGACAACGATCTCATCGCGTGAAGGCCCGCCCGCGTCAAGTTCCGCCAAAGCGGACCATGAAGTTTTGCGCATGGTGATTCGCGTCCTTAAGCGTGAGGAAAACTCCGGGATTAATTGGCCGCGGCAGATTTAGGGCACTATGATCATCCGGTTCCTCCAAGGATTCGCGAAACCCAAGAAACCAGCCAAATAGTTCGTGGGAAGCCATTGAAGACAAAGAAAAAACCATAATCGTGAGCTTATCGGGCGATGGACGAGACCATGAACGAACCGCATCAAACCGTGCCTTTCGCAGCATTTGAGTGGATGTTGTCTGCGCGCTACTTGCGCGCGCGCCGCAAGGAAGGCTTCATCTCCGTGATCGCCGGCTTCTCCTTTCTCGGCATCATGCTGGGCGTCGCCACGCTGATCATCGTGATGGCCGTCATGAACGGCTTCCGGAAGGAATTGCTCGACAAGATCCTCGGCCTCAACGGCCATATTCTGGTGCAGCCGCTGGAATCGCCGCTGACCGACTGGAAGGACGTCGCCGACCGCATCAGCCAGGTGCCGGGGATTAGGCTGGCAGCACCCGTGGTCGATGGCCAAGCGCTGGCGTCATCGCCCTTCAATGCCTCGGGCGTGTTCGTGCGCGGCATCCGCGCCGACGATCTGAACAACCTCACCTCGATCGCCAAGAACATCAAGCAGGGCACCCTGGAAGGGTTTGACCAGGGCCAGGGCGTGGCGATCGGTCGCCGGCTCGCCGATCAATTGTCGCTGCATGCCGGCGACAGTATCACGCTGGTCTCGCCCAAGGGCGCAGTGACGCCGATGGGTACCACGCCGCGTATCAAGCCCTACAAGGTGACGGCGGTGTTCGAGATCGGCATGTCCGAATATGACTCGACCTTCGTGTTCATGCCGCTGCCGGAGGCGCAGGCCTATTTCAACCGCGTCAATGACGTTTCCGCAATCGAGGTCTTCACAACCAATCCGGACAAGATCGCAAGCTTCCGGAAAGCGGTGACGGAAGCGGCCGGCAGGCCGGTGTTCCTGGTCGACTGGAGGCAGCGCAACTCGACCTTCTTCAACGCGCTTCAGGTCGAGCGCAACGTGATGTTTTTGATTCTCACGATGATCGTGCTGGTGGCCGCGCTGAACATCATCTCCGGCCTGATCATGCTGGTAAAGGACAAGGGCAGCGACATCGCGATCCTGCGCACGATGGGCGCCTCGCAGGGCTCGATCATGCGGGTGTTCCTGATCACCGGCGCCTCGATCGGCGTGGTCGGCACGCTGACCGGGTTCATTGTAGGGCTGGTGATCTGCATGAACATCGAATCGATCCGCCAATTCCTGTCGTGGGTCACCAATACCGAGCTGTTCGATCCGACGCTCTACTTCCTCTCGAAACTTCCTGCCGAGGTCGATTTTGGCGAGACCACCGCGGTCGTGGTCATGGCGTTAACACTGTCGTTCCTGGCGACGCTCTATCCGTCCTGGCGCGCCGCGCGCCTCGATCCAGTCGAAGCGCTGCGGTACGAGTGAGGGGCTGATGGCGGAGGGGGCGGAAGCGCAAGATGTACCGGTCATCTATCTCCACGAGATAAAACGCCAGTACATGCAGGGCGAAGCGCCCTTGGTGATCCTCGACGGCGCCAAACTTGCGCTATGGGCGGGGCAGTCGGTGGCGCTGGTCGCGCCCTCCGGCTCCGGCAAGTCGACGCTGCTGCACATCGCGGGGCTCCTGGAGAGCCCCGACGACGGCGAGGTCTATGTCAACGGCGCGCCGACCTCGCAGCTTTCCGACATGGAGCGCACCCATATCCGGCGCAACGACATCGGCTTCGTCTACCAGTCGCACCGGCTCTTGCCGGAGTTCTCCGCGCTGGAAAACGTGATGCTGCCGCAGATGATCCGCGGTCTCAAACGGTCGGAGACGGTCAAGCGCTCGAACGAGATCCTCGCCTATCTTGGCCTTGGCGACCGCGTCAAGCACCGCCCGGCGGAGCTTTCCGGCGGCGAGCAGCAGCGGGTCGCGATCGCGCGCGCGGTCGCCAATGCGCCGCGAGCCCTGCTTGCGGACGAGCCGACCGGCAACCTCGATCCGAATACGGCAGATCACGTGTTCCAGGCCTTGATGCAGCTCGTGAAGGCGACGAACGTCGCGATGCTGATCGCCACCCACAATATGGAGCTCGCCGGCCGCATGGATCGCCGGGTCTCGATCGCCGAGGGCAAGATCGTCGAGCTCGACTAGACTCAACGCTGCGCCCGCTGGCCGGCAGCGCGCATAGAACGGTCTAGTAAGCGCGGCGATGGTGGCGGAGCGGCTGCGCGGCGACGCCGGCATTTGCTGAATACGGATTGACTTCGCAGTCGGCCGAGATTCCCGAGGCTGACATTTTGCATTGGGCAATCGACGTATAGCGACAGTCAAAATACCCGACGCGGCCATACACGTGCAGGCAAACCGGATAGCCAGGCGCGTAGGTTTGTGCGGCCGCCGGCGTTCCAGTGAAGGCCGTTCCGAGCGCGAGCATCACCGGCGCCAGAATTCGCACCTCTTTCGCGACATCCAGCAGGCCGAAAAGGATCCTCATTCGCGCGATCTCCGCTGGCTTTGCCGAAAGATAGCGCAGGGAAAGCCATTGCGGTCAACTCACGTTCGCGCGGATAGCCCACGTCTGAGAGTTCTCCGCATCGATTCGCGTTCGGCTCTCATGAGCATCTCGCGCAGAACACTTCTGCGAGATGCTGCGTCACTTTTCTGACTCAATTGAGGCGCGCGTTGCCTTATTCGTTTCCAATTCGATCGTGGAACCGTCGCAAATCCAAAAGTTCCAGAAGTGCCTGCGGCACAACATTAACTTGAGTTAACGCGAAAGGCGCTTTCGCGATGAGTGTTGCGGTCGAGTTACAGCAATTTGTGCCGACACTGGTAAGAGGCACGCTCTGGCCTGGGGGCCACGGCAACAAACTGGAACTGGATTCGAGAATGAAGAAGTTGATGCTCGTCACTGCAAGTCTCGTCGCGCTGGGCGCGGCGGCACCTGCGGTTGCGGCTGACCTTGCGGCGCGGCCTTACACCAAGGCTCCGCCGATGGTGCAGGCTGCGTACGACTGGAGTGGTTTCTACATCGGTGTCAACGGCGGCGGCGGGACCAGCCACAATTGCTGGACGATCGTCGGTGGCCTCTCGGAGGGCTGCCATGATTCGACCGGCGGCGCTGTCGGTGGTCAGATCGGCTATCGCTGGCAGCAAGGTCCGATCGTGTTCGGCGTGGAAGCGCAGGGCGACTGGGCCGACTTCTCCGGCGACAATGTCAGCACGGCGTTTCCGGGCGATCGTGACCAGACCAAGATCGATGCGTTCGGTCTCTTCACTGGCCAGGTCGGCTATGCCTGGAACAACGCGCTGCTCTACGTGAAGGGTGGTGCGGCTGTGACCGACAGCAAGTACAACATCCTCGGCACCGTCACGGGCGCGCTGCTGGCGTCCGCCAGCGAGACCCGCTGGGGCGGCACCGTCGGCGCAGGCTTCGAATACGGCTTCACCCCGAACTGGTCGTTCGGCGTCGAGTACGACCACCTGTTCATGGGCACGTCGACCAACAGCTTCGTCGGCCCGGCCGGCTTCCTCGGCTCCGACAGCATCAAGCAGGATGCCGACATCTTCACCGCCCGTCTGAACTACAAGTTTGGCGGCCCGCTCGTCGCGCGCTACTGATCGCGTTACGACCGAAACGCTCTACGGCGGATCGAACAGCCCCGGCTTCGGCCGGGGCTTTTTTTATCTCTGCAAATCGGCCCGATGATGAGCCCCTGACCCTGAATTAACCAAGCTGCGGCTTCCCCAGCCAAGAGCCTTTACAAAAGAACAAAAAAGGAACAATGTTCCCTCTATGTTCTAGAGAGGGAGGCTCCCATGTTGCGGATTTTCGTGGAAGAAGCGGCGGCTCTGGCGTCGATCACGCTGTTTGTCGGCATGATCGCGGTCTGGGCGCAACTGTTGGGCCAGCTTTGATTTTCCTGATCCACGCCTGTTTGACTGGTGTTTGGGGAAAAGCCGGACGGCGTTGCCAATTTGCGGCTTGTTCGTGGACTCCGTCCGCTTGAGGCATCACCATCTGAAACGCGAGTCGGCCTTGAGGTCGCTCTGATCCCTCAAGCTTGCAACGAAAAGCATGTCCGGCGCCGGTTTCATCCATCTCCACGTCCACTCGGCCTTTTCGTTGCTGAAAGGCTCGATCAAGATCAGCAAGCTCGGCGAGCTCGCGAAAGCCGACCGCCAGCCGGCGCTGGCCTTGACCGACACCGACAACATGTTCGGAGCGCTCGAGTTCTCCGACAAGATGGCGGGCTACGGCATCCAGCCGATCGTGGGCCTCGAGCTTGCGGTCGATTTTGGCGACCAGGATCCCAACGCGCGGAGCGCGGTCGGTCCGTCGCGCATCGTGCTGCTCGCCGCGCGCGAGCGCGGCTACCGGAGCCTGATGCGGCTGAACTCGCGCGCATTCCTGGAGACGCCGGTCCATCAAACCCCGCACATCAAGTTCGATTGGCTCAACGACAATGCAGATGATCTGATCGCGCTGAGCGGCGGTCCCGATGGACCGATCGCGCTGGCGCTCGCGGCGGGGCACGCCGAGCTTGCGGCCGTGCGCTGCGAGCGGCTCGCGGGCTTGTTCGGAGACCGCCTCTATGTCGAGCTGCAGCGCCACGGCGTCGACAAGGAGCGCCGCATCGAGGGCGGCCTGATCGATCTTGCCTACACCAAGGGCCTGCCGCTGGTTGCGACCAACGAGCCATATTTCGCGGGCAATGACGACTACGAAGCGCATGATGCGCTGCTCTGCATCGCCGGCGGGAAGCTGATTGCCGAGACCGATCGCGAACAGCTTACGCCCGATCACCGCTTCAAGACTCGCGCCGAAATGGCGGTGCTGTTCGCCGATATTCCGGAAGCGTTGGCTTCCACAGTCGAGATTGCCCAACGCTGCTCGTTCCGTCCGATGACGCGCAAGCCGATCCTGCCGCGCTTCACGGTTGGCGCCGGATCGGGCTCTGATGCGGCGACCGAGGAGGCGGCCGAGCTGAAGCGCCAGGCCGAGGAGGGGCTTGCGCGGCGGCTTCAGGTACACGGCCTGTCGCAAGGCGCGACGGAGGAGGACTACCACAAGCGTCTTGCCTTCGAGATCGATGTCATCAACCGCATGAACTATGCGGGCTACTTCCTGATCGTCTCCGACTTCATCAAATGGGCCAAGGCGCACGAGATTCCGGTCGGCCCCGGTCGCGGCTCCGGCGCGGGCTCGCTTGTCGCCTGGGCGCTGACCATCACCGACCTCGATCCGATCCGCTTTGACCTGCTGTTCGAACGCTTCCTCAATCCGGAACGCGTCTCGATGCCGGACTTCGATATCGACTTCTGCCAGGATCGGCGCGGGGAGGTGATCTCCTATGTGCAGCAGCGCTACGGCCGCGACCAGGTCGCGCAGATCATCACCTTCGGCACGCTGCAGGCGCGCGGCGTGCTGCGCGACGTCGGGCGCGTGTTGCAGATGCCGTATGGGCAGGTCGACAAGCTGACTAAACTCGTGCCGCAAAACCCCGCGGCACCTGTGACACTGGCGGCTGCGATCGCAGGCGAACCCAAGCTGCAGGCCTTCCGCGACGAAGACCCGGTGGTGGCGCGCGCCTTCGACATTGCCCAGCGCCTCGAAGGCCTGACGCGCCACGCCTCGACCCACGCCGCCGGCATTGTGATCGGCGATCGACCTTTAAGCGAATTGGTGCCGCTCTATCGCGATCCCAAGTCCGACATGCCGGTAACGCAGTTCAACATGAAGTGGGTCGAGCCGGCGGGCCTTGTCAAATTCGACTTCCTCGGCCTCAAGACGCTCACCGTGCTCGATGTCGCGGTGAAGCTGTTGAAGCAGCGCGGCGTCAACGTCGATCTCGCAACGCTGCCGATTGACGACGCCGCAAGCTACCAGATGCTCGCACGCGGCGACGTGGTCGGCGTGTTCCAGGTGGAAAGTCAGGGCATGCGGCGCGCGCTCGTCGACATGCGTCCCGACCGCTTCGAGGACATCATCGCGCTGGTCGCGCTGTATCGGCCGGGCCCGATGGCGAACATTCCGACCTATTGCGCGCGCAAGCATGGCGACGAGGAGCCGGAATACCTGCATCCGATCCTGGAGCCGATCCTCAAAGAAACCTTCGGCGTCATCATCTACCAGGAGCAGGTGATGCAGATCGCCCAGCAGATGGCGGGCTACACGCTTGGTCAGGCCGACCTCCTGCGTCGCGCCATGGGCAAGAAGATCCGCGCCGAGATGGAAAAGCAGCGCGAAGTCTTCGTCGCGGGCGCGGTCAAGAACAACGTGCCGAAAGGGCAGGCGGAGACAATCTTCGAGCTGCTCGCCAAATTCGCCGACTACGGCTTCAACAAGAGCCACGCAGCGGCCTATGCGCTGGTGTCCTACCACACCGCCTATATGAAGGCGCATTATCCGGTGGAGTTCTTGGCGGCTTCGATGACGCTCGAGCTCAACAACACCGACAAGCTCTCGGAATTCCGCTCCGAGGCGCAGCGGCTCGGCATCAAGGTCGAGGCGCCCAACATCAACCGCTCGGGTCCGACCTTCGAGGTCGGCGACAACACGATCTATTACGCGCTCGCCGCGCTGAAGGGCGTTGGCCCCCAGGCGATCGAGCAGATCGTGGAGGAGCGCAAGAAGGGCCGCTTCACTTCGCTTGCCGATTTCGCCGCCCGCGTCAGCCCGCGCGCGATCAACAAGCGTGTCATCGAGAGCCTCGCCGCCGCCGGCGCCTTCGACACGCTCGAGCCCAACCGCGCCCGGGTCTTTGCCGGCGCGGATGCGATCCTCGCGGCGTGCCAGCGCAGCCATGAAGCGGCGATGTCGGGCCAGAACGACATGTTCGGCAATGCTGCGGACGCCCCGACCATCATGCTGCCGCAGATCGAGCCCTGGCTGCCGGCCGAGCGGCTGCGACGCGAATATGACGCGATCGGTTTCTTCCTTTCCGGTCACCCGCTTGACGACTACGCCACCGCCTTGAAGCGGCTCAGGGTGCAATCCTGGGCGGAGTTTTCCCGCGCGGTGAAAACCGGCGCGACCGCCGGGAAGGTTGCCGCCACCGTGGTCTCGCGCATGGAGCGGCGCACCAAGACCGGCAACAAGATGGGCATCATGGGCCTCTCAGACCCGACCGGCCATTTCGAGGCCGTGTTGTTCTCCGAGGGGCTCGCGCAATATCGCGACGTGCTGGAGCCGGGAGCTGCCGTGCTGCTGCAGCTCGGCGCCGAATTGCAGGGCGAGGACGTCCGCGCGCGGGTGCTGCACGCCGAGCCGCTGGATGATGCCGCGGCCAAGACGCAAAAGGGTTTGCGGATCTTCCTGCGCGATACCAAGCCGCTCGACTCGATCGCCAAGCGGCTGCAGCCGCCGGCAGGCCAATCCGGCAGCGGCGATATCGCGCTGGTGCTGCGTCTCGATATGCAGACCGAAGTCGAGTTCAAGCTGGAGGGCCGTTTCCAGGTATCGCCGCAGATCGCCGGCGCGATCAAGGCGGTGAATGGCGTGGAGATGGTCGAAACGCTCTAGGCGGCATCAAGAAAGTTTCCGATACTTCGGCTCAAATGGGACCAGGAAAGGAGCTTTCCGATGTGCGAGCTTTGCCGGCAGGACTCACATCGCGGTTTCACGCCAACCCGTCGCAGCCTGCTCGTTGGGGGCGCGGCGCTTGGGTTGGTTTGGGCGAGTGGAGTCGACGCCAGGGAAACCGCAAAGACCAAGGCGCCGCCGAAGCCTGAAAATGTCATCTCCCCCGACGCCTCGCTGAAGCGCCTGACGGAGGGCAATCAGCGCTACGTCGAGGGCATCACGCGGCGGCATGATTTCAGGCATGAGCGCGAAGCCCTGGTCGGCGGCCAGAACCCCTTTGCCGCGATCCTGAGCTGCGCTGATTCGCGGATCGCCCCCGAATATGCCTTCGACACCGGACGCGGCGACCTCTTCGTCTGTCGTGTGGCCGGCAATTTCGCAACCGACGAGACCGTCGCGAGCCTCGAGTATGGCGTTGCAGTGCTCTCCGTGCCGCTGATTCTGGTGCTCGGCCACGACGCCTGCGGCGCGGTCGATGCCACCATCAAATCGCTGAAGGACAACAAGCCGCTGCCCGGCCATATGCAATCGCTGGTCGAAGGACTCGCGCCGGCGGTCAAGGCGGTAGCAGGGCAGAGCGGCAATATGCTCGATAACGCCATTCGCCAGAATGTGGTCGACAACGTCGCCAGGCTGAAGGGGGCGACGCCGATCCTGTCTGCTGCGGTCGATCAGGACAGGCTCAAGGTGGTTGGCGGCATCTACCGGCTGAAGGACGGTCGGGTCGACATAGTCGTTTGACGGATGTTTTTCCGCGCACGCCCTGCCATGATTGCAGCGTATTTCGTTCAATAACTGTTCAGCCAGGGCCGGGCTGAATGACGGCGTCTATGCCTGGGGTAGAAAAAGCCATGCGACCAGCCAGAAAAGTTCCATTTCTTTCGCTCTCACTCGCCTTGGTTTTGGCCGTTGCGGCCTTGATCGAGCCCGTTTTCGCCCAACAGCAGCCACAGGAAAAGCGCGTTGCCCTCGTCGTGGGTGACGGAGCCTACGCCAAGGCGCCGCTCGCCACCGCGGCCAATGATGCTGGCCTGATTGCCCAGACCCTGCAGGCGGCGGGCTTCGATGTGATCGGCGCGCGCGATCTCGATGCCGATACGCTGCGCAAGAGTTTCCACGACTTCATGGCCAAGGTTCAGGCTTCGCCGGCCGATACCGTCGCGGTGATCTATCTCGCCGGCTACGGGCTGCAGCTCTCGGGCGAGAACTATTTCATTCCGGTCGACGCTAACGTCAACAGCGCCACCGACATTCCGATCGAAGGCTTGCGGATCAGCGACTATACGCGCGAGCTCGCCTCGGTGCCGCTCAAGGCCAGCGTCGTCATTCTCGACATTGCCCGCCAGCAGCCCTTCGTCGACGGCGGGCCGCAACCGCTGGCCAGCGGCCTTTCCCTGGTCGATGCCTCGCCGAACATGCTGATCGCGTTCAACGCGGCTCCCGGCACCGTCGCGCCCAACGATCCCGGTCCCTATGGCGTCTATGCGCAGTCGCTGGCGGAAATGATTCGTACCGGCGGCCTGTCGCTACCCGAACTGTTCGATCGCGTGCGCCTGCGCGTGAGCGAAAACAGCAAGGGCGCGCAGATCCCCTGGGATGACCAGAAGATTCAGGCCCAATTCACCTTCTTCGACCGCGCGCCTGATGCACCGCCGGTGCAGGGGTCGCCAGACCAGGTCGCGGCCATCGAGCAAAAGCCGATGCGCGGCCTCTCCGTGCAGGATGCCTATTCGGCCGCGCTCGCGCGCGACAGCATGCAGGGCTATGAGGATTTCCTCGCGGCTTATCCTCGCGATCCCCTGTCCAGGCGGGTGAGGGCGATCCTCGCCGCACGCCGCGAGGCGATCACGTGGCGGCGGACCTATCTGGCGGACACGCCGCAGGCCTATTGGTCCTATCTGCGCCGGTATCCCGATGGACCGCATGCGTGGGACGCGCGTCGCCGGCTTGAGATCATCCGAGCAGCGCTCGAGCCGCCGCCGTCATTCGCCATGATCGATTACGACGTGCCGCCGCCGCCACCCGATGAGATCGTGTTTGTCGATCGGCCGGTGTTCTATTTCGGCGATCCCGACTTCGACTTCGCGCCGCCGCCGCCGCCGCCGATCTACTACCTGCCACCGCCGCCGCCGGATTTCGTGATACTGGCGCCGCCGATTATTGCAGTCGGGGTTGTCGGTGTGTTCGTGCTGCCGCGGCCGATGTTCGTGCCGATGCCGGTGTTCGTGAGGCCGCCGGTCTATGTCGCGCCGCCGCCGAACAACATCATCTTCAACAACATCCACAACACCACTGTCATCAACAACGTGATTAATAATCCCGCGCCCGCGCCTGCGGCCACGCCCGGAGCCCCCGCCAGTGCACCCGTTGCTGCTGCGCCGGCGCTGCCGGCCGCGGTCGCGCAACGGGCGTCGTTGATTCAGCAGGGCAAGGTGCCACCACCGCCGAGCCTGTCGATCAACCCGACGGCGAAGCCGGGGACACCACCGACGACGCCTGCGAACGCTCCGTCGGGCACGACGGCGCCGCAGCAGCCGTTGTCGCAGCAAAAATTGCCGCAGCAAAATGCGCTGCCTGCTCCGGGCAAGGGCACCACGCCGCAGCAGCCGCTCAAACCGCAGAATGCGCTGCCCGTCCCGGGCAAGGGCACAACGCCGCCGGCTCCGAAGGCTGCGACGGCGCCAACGACAACGATGCCAGGCACGAAGACGCCGGGCACGACCACTCCCGGCACCACCAACCCGAATGCCAAGGGCGTGAACACCACGCCGCCGCAGACAGGAAAACCGAATCTGCGAGAGGAAAAGTCGAACCTGCAGCAGAAGGGCACGCCAGGGACGACGCCCTCCACGACGCCCGGAAAGCCGGGCCTCACGACGACCGCACCGACCAAGCCGGAAGCGCTCGAGAAGCGCACGCCGACCACGCCGCCGACGGCTGCGAAACCGGCACTGAAGCCGGAGGTTAAACCTGAGGCCAAGTCGATCAAGCCGCCGCCACCTCCGCCACCTGCACCGAAGGCCGAGGCCAAGCACGCACCGCCACCCCCGCCAAGACCCGCGCCGCCGCCACCCAAGCCCATGGCAGCGCCGAAGCCGCCTCCACCTCCGCCACCGAGGGCAGCTCCGCCGCCACCGAGGATAGCTGCGCCACCACCTCCGCGGCCGGCTCCACCACCGCCTCCGCGGCCGGCTCCGCCACCGCCGAGGATGGCTGCGCCGCCGCCACCGAGGCCCGCTCCGCCGCCCCCAAGGCCCGCTCCGCCGCCGCCCAGGCCCGCGGCGCCAGCCAAGCATTGTCCGCCTAACCAGCCGAGGTGCTGAGGAGGTCGTCGCGGTGCTTCGCCTCTCGAAGCGAAGCACCGCGATTGCGGCTGAGGGCGACGACGCCAGCGATTGCGCAGCTTCAGTTCGCTGACTAGGTCCAGGCGCCCCCCAAGGCATCTGCCGCAGCAGGCCAGTAGAGGCCAAATTGGTCGGCTGGATGCCAAATTGGCGCGAAAACCGGCCTTATTTTCTTGCGTATCGGCGAAAACCGGCTATATAGCGCGCCATCTCGCACGGAAACATGGCTGACAAGGCCGTCCGGTGGCAACCGGGCCAACAAGCCCGCATTGCTCACACGTTTCCGGAGGAACCAACCGGAGAACCAAATCCATGGCGCTACCCGAATTCTCGATGCGTCAGCTGCTTGAAGCTGGCGTTCACTTTGGCCACCAATCCCACCGCTGGAATCCGAAAATGTCGGAGTACATTTTCGGCGCCCGCAACAACATCCACATCATCGATCTCGCCCAGACCGTGCCGATGCTGCACCGTGCGCTGCAGGCGGTGAGCGACACCGTCGCCAAGGGCGGCCGCATCCTCTTTGTCGGCACCAAGCGGCAGGCGCAGGACGGCGTCGCAGAGGCTGCGAAGCGCTCGGCGCAGTATTTCGTCAACTCGCGCTGGCTCGGCGGCACGCTGACCAACTGGAAGACGGTATCGGCCTCGATCAAGCGGCTGCGCCAGCTCGACGAGATGCTAGGCTCCGGCGAGGGCGCGCAATACACCAAGAAGGAACGGCTGACGCTGCAGCGCGAGCGCGACAAGCTCGATCGCTCGCTCGGCGGCATCAAGGACATGGGCGGTCTGCCCGACATGATTTTCGTGATCGACACCAACAAGGAAGACATTGCGATCGCCGAAGCCCGGCGCTTGAATATTCCGGTTGCCGCGATCGTCGATACCAACTCCGATCCGAAGGGCATCACCTATGTGGTGCCCGGCAACGACGACGCCGGCCGTGCC
>Ga0209166_10000408_pt1:2500-49180 | contig 49180 bp, 40 predicted proteins | sample Coa_R1_3_FD_187151 | JGI IMG/M metagenome (GOLD analysis project Ga0209166, IMG submission 187151) | Surface soil microbial communities from Centralia Pennsylvania, which are recovering from an underground coalmine fire - Coalmine... | ecosystem: Environmental > Terrestrial > Soil >...
CTTCGTCATGACGCCGGAGACCGGTTGGCCAAGCGCAGCTGCGCCGCCTTCCGCTATCGCTCTCACCACATCGCGTTCCGAAACGATGCCGACGACGCGTTCTGCTGCAAGCACAACGAGCGCGCCGACCCTTCGTGAATGAAGCATGGCTGCGACTGCGGCTATCGTTTCAACCGGAGCGACGGTAAACACCGTATCGCCCTTTGATCGCAGGATTTGCGAGACAAGCATCGGACGTTCCTCACGTTCTCTGTTGCTGCAAAACAGCGTCGCGCCAAATCAGGGCGCCGACAACGCACGCTCGCGTGAGCCCGTCGTAACCTCAGCCGCGCGGAGTGCAGTCCTTTAGCGGCGCCGCCGCCGGGGCCGGCAGCGCCGTATTGAGAGACGGCGCGGACTTAAAATCGAACATATCCTCAAGCGTCGAGGCGTTTGCGTCACGCCGGGTCAAGTGCTCGGTCTTGCCGTCCGCTCCGGTCAGAAACCGCTTCTCGATGAGCGCCAGCAGAGACGTATGATCGGCCACAATGTGGGAGACATAGGATTTCTTGGCGAACGGCGAGACCACCATGAGGGGCGCGCGAAAACCCAATTGATCAAACCCAGGACAGTCGGCCGGGTAAGGCTTCGCCGGGTCGTACTGCGGGCAAAGTCCGAGGATTTCGTCATAGGTCGTCCCGGTCTTGCGCTCGCGAAGACACGGCGTCCCACCCCCTGCCCTCGCCTTCAAAGGCACATTCGGCGCATCGGCGCAGGCCCCGGGGTCAAGCCCATCGGGGGTCCTGCGACCATCCTGCGCCGCGGGCGGCGGCCTTACGTGATCGTAGAATCCTCCCGCTTCATCATAGGTGATCAGAACCGCTGAATTCTTCCAGTAAGGCCCGTGTCGCAGATCCACGAGCAACTGCGAGATCCAAGCCTGGCCGCGCTGGATGTCGCTTGAGGGATGCTCATTGTTGGTCGACGCGCCCTTGTCGAAAAAGCCGATGCGCGCGTTAACCCAAACAACCGAGGGCAGCGGCTTGGCGCCGGCCTTTCCCTGCAGCCGATCCAGAAGGTCTGCATGATGAATGAAATGGGGATCATTCTTGCTGTCGTCGGTGATCGAGGTGAAGTGCAGGTAGGCCGCGCCTTCCGGAATGTCCTGGTAGGATTCAGCCCAGTCGACGCCGCGCGCGTTCAGCAGATCATAGATCGTGCCTTGCGGGGGCTTAAATCCATCCGGCCGCGGCGGTGATTTCTCCTCATTGGTGATATGCCCAAAGAAGCTGCCGGTCAGATGGTAGGCGTGATTGGGATCGCTCGCGCCCAGCAGCGAGCCGAAATAGCGATCGCTAATCGCAAACCTCTGGGCGATCTCATAATAAAAGGGAATGTCGGCCTGGGTGTAGTAGGCCATGGCCCGTCCGCCGTCGGCTGGTCCAGTCCTATGGGTGTCGGGCGCCATGATGTCGTTTTGCATGACAAAGCCGTCGTTAAGCGGATCGCTTAGGCTTTTCTCAGGATGGGCGAAGTTGGCGTCGCGGTGACTGCCTTGCCACTCGTGATCCAGGTCCGGCGCTATGCAGCGGGACGCGGCATGGAAAGAATAGACTTTTCGACCATCGGCGTGAGCGTTCCAATTGGCGCAATCCAAGGCGCCGTCAGGCGTCAATTTGCAGGTCAGCCCGTCGACGCAGGCGTGATCGCCCAAGGCGCAAGCCTTGGCGGGGTGGTAGGGGGAGCCAGGCGCATAGGCCAGCGCGCCAAAGTAGTGATCGAAGGATCTGTTCTCTTGAAAGATGACGATGATGTGCTTGAGGTTTCCCAAGCCGTTGTCGGGCTGAGCAGACCAAGCCGCCGACGCCGTCGCCAGCACCGCCCATCCCAGGACGATCGCCCATGCTCGGATCATTGTCGTGCGCCCCATTCTGCTAATGAGACGCTATCTGCGCATTGTGACAGGGGAAAGTTGTCTCCCCGCCCAGTCCCAAGTGCTGGCTAGCTCCTCGGCGCGAGGCGCGCAAAGGGGCCGATTAGAAGGACGCCGACGATAAATCCCGCGATATGGGCCTCCCAGGCGACCCCGGCGTTTCCAGCCCCCGGTAGAAACGAACCCCCAAAGATCGCGATCACCAGGTTGATTGCGAGCCAGCCGCCGCCCATGCCGAGCACGGGTGGGGAAAAGACCCGACCAAGTCGTCCTCTCTCGGAGCCCAAAATCCGTGCGGTCGCACCCATCAGGCCGGAGACTGCGCCAGAAGCGCCCACCACCAGCCCTTGCCCGCCTGGATGAACTGCGGCGTATCCAAGGTTCGCGAGCACGCCTGCCAGTATGTAGAAGGCGAAGAAAAGCAGCGCGCCTTCCAGCTTTGGGCCAAACAACCTCGCCAAGGGCGCAGAAAACGCCATGGCGAAAGCGCCGTTCATCATCGCATGCGCCCAACTCCCATGCAGGAAGATTGAGGTGATCAGGGTCTCCCAACGTCCTGGCGCGAGATTTACAGGCGCAAACGCATAGGCCGACAGCACAGCATCGGCGGGAAAAAGCTTCTGAATAGCGTAGCCGCCAACGATCAGCACCACGACGGCCACAGCCTGCCATGGCGCATTGAACATCGGCTCACGGGCCGGTCGTTCATCTGGCTTTGGCGCCGGGCCGCCAGACCACGGCTGCGGCTCAGGCTTTGGCGGGGTCTCTTCGAAGCGTGATTCCGTCATCAGTCTCATTTAGGCGTTTTGTCGCTATTGCGACACTGTCGCCTTCTTGCCTTGCCCCCGCCACTTCCCTTGGCGATGGTGTCGGCCTTGTCGGACGACTTCAGGACTTTTCTATGATCGATTTTCCGCGCGCGAGCGCTGTGCTCGCCGTCGCTCTCTCCCTGTCGACCTTCACCTTGGCTCAGGCCATAGAGCTTCCGCATTTGCCGGGGCTTGGACGAAGCGCTCCGGCGACCTTCAAGAAGCTGTCCCCAGGTGAATGGCCGCAGGCGCAGTCTGATGTCCGGTCCGATCCCGATATTCGCTTCGGCTCACTGCCCAATGGCATGCGCTACGCCATCAAACGTCAGGCGACGCCGGCGGGCCAGGCCGCTTTGCGGCTGCGCTTCGACGCCGGATCGCTGATGGAGACGAACGCTGAGCAGGGCCTCGCCCACTTCCTTGAACATATGGCCTTCGAGGGCTCCAAGGCCGTCCCAGAAGGCGAGATGATCAAGATCCTGGAGCGCCATGGCCTGGCGTTCGGCGCCGACACCAACGCCTCAACCAATTTTGACGAAACTGTCTATAAGCTCGATCTGCCTAAGACTGACGCCGACACAATCGACGTTTCGCTGAAACTACTGCGTGAATCGGCCTCCGAGCTAACCATCGCGCAGAGCGCCATGGACCGTGAGCGTGGCGTCGTTCTCTCCGAAGAAAGGGTCAGCGACAGCCCCGCCTACCGCGTCTTTAAAGAACGTCTCGGCTTCGAATTGCCCGGCCAGCGGATGGCCGTTCGACTTCCAATCGGCAAGGTCGAGGTCCTTCAGAAGGCGCAGGCCCGTCAGATCGAAGAGTTCTACCATCACTATTATCGCCCCGAGCGGGCGACCCTTGTCGCAGTCGGCGACTTCGATCCCGCGGCCATGGAAGCCAAGATCCGCAGCAAGTTCGGCGACTGGAAGGCGGTGGGTCCGGTCGGCCCCGAGCCGGAGCTTGGGAAGGTCCAGGCCCGAAAAACCGAGGCCAAGCTCGTGGTTGAGCCAGGCGCCTCCCTCAACCTGGAAGTCACTTGGGTTCGGCCTCCCGACCTGAGGCCTGATCGGTTGGCCAAACGACGCAGCGATCTTATCGAGGAACTCGGATTTGCGGTTCTCAACCGCCGCATGTCGGCGTTAGCGCGTTCCCCTCAGCCGCCCTTCCTGGGCGCAGCCGCCTTCAAATCAAACCAGGGACACTCAGCAGAGGTCACGATGCTGAGCTTGGCGGCTCCGGCCGATGGATGGCGTCAAGCCCTGGCGGCTATCAATCAAGAAGAACGCCGTGCGGTGCAGTACGGCGTGCGCCAAGATGAACTCGACCGTGAAATCGCTGAGATTCGAGCTCAGGCCCAGGCCGCCCTGGCGGGTGTGGCGACGCGTCGTCCTGCCCAGATCGCCGACGAAATTGTTGGAACCCTTGGCGACCAGGAAGTTGTCACCAGTCCGGCGCAGGACCTCGCCTTCCTCGAATCGGCCGTGAAAGGTCTGAAAGCCGACACGGTCTCGGAAGCTCTGAAAGCCGCCTTTTCTGGCCAAGGCCCCCTGATATTCATGTCATCGCCCAAGCCTGTGCCGGGTTCTGAGACGGCGCTGCTTGCCGAGTATGCCTCCACACAGAAGCTGGCGGTCGCTGCACCTGCAGCGCCCCATGAAGTCGCCTGGCCCTATGCGACGTTTGGAACCCCGGGCGCGGTCGCCGAGACGAAAGAGGTCGCCGACCTCAACACTGTCTTCGTTCGGTTCGAAAACGGGGTGCGATTGACGATCAAACCCACCAAGTTCCGCGACGACGAAGTGCTGGTGCGCGTGAACATCGGCGACGGACTTCAGGATTTGGCGAAGGACCGCCAAAGCCTGGCCTGGTTTGGCAACGCCTTCATCGAAGGCGGCCTCAAACAGATCGATAACGAAGATACTGAGCGGGTTCTGGCTTCAAAGGTCTATGGCGCGCGGTTCGCGGTCGGAGAGGACGCCTTCGTCTTGTCCGGTTCGACCAGGACGGGGGACCTGCCGACCGAGATGCAGGTGCTCACCGCCTATATTTCCGATCCGGGCTGGCGCAGCGAGGCGTTCAAGCGTCAGCAAACGGCGGGCAAGACTGTTCACGATCAGATGGAGGGCACTGACGGCGGGGTCATGAGCCGTGAGCTTTCGGGGTTGCTGCACTCCGGAGATCGACGTTTCACCTTCCCCAGCCGCGACGATATCGCAAAGGCCCAGCTGGCCGACTTCCAGGCCCAGGTCGCCCCCCACCTCGCCAACGATCCAGTGGAAGTGGTGATCGTGGGCGACATCACCGTTGAAAAGGCGACCGATGCGGTGGCGCGCACACTGGGTTCTCTTCCGGCGCGACGCGCTTCGACGCCCGTTCCCCAGACGCAACGGGCCATCGGATTTCCGGCGGCCAACAACCAGCCGCTGCACCTTACTCACAAGGGCCGCGCCGACCAGGCGATCGGCTACGTCGCCTGGCCGACCAACGATCTTTGGGCCAACCCTCAGCAGGCTCTAAATAATGACATCCTAGGCGAGATCATGGATTTGCGACTGGTCGACGAACTCCGCGAGGCTCAGGGAATCACCTATTCGCCATCGGTCAGCTATGCGCACAGCCTGACCTGGACCGGATGGGGATACCTTGCCGCCAGCGTCGAGGTGCCGCCCGCCAAGCTCGATGGCTTCTTCCGCGACGTGGCCAAGATTGCTGACGACCTGCGCACCAAGGGTGTCACGGCTGATGAACTCGACCGCGCAAAGAAGCCAAGGATCGAGAGGCTCGAAAAGTCACAGGTCACCAATCAGTATTGGCTGTCGGAACTCTCCGGAGCGCAGGGCGATCCGCGTCGCCTCGATTTCATTCGCCATATTATCCCTGGGACCGAGCGGGTGACGGCCGATGACGTCAAGAACGCCGCTCAGCTCGTCTTGAAGGATGACAAGGCCTACAAGTTAGAGGTTGAACCCCAAGCCAAGTAACCTCAGGACGAAAGGACTGGGCGGGCGTTGCGCAGGGCGAAAAATCGCAAGCAAGCTGAAACTGATCCGGTGCAATTCATCCTAAACCTGGATCGTTCACTCGGAGAGGGATGACCATCTTGCCGTTTTCAGTCGGAGACCGCGCACCGCAGATGGTGGGCGCCACCTCCTCCGGACAATTCTTCTCGCTTGACGCCCAGGCAGGCCGACCCGCCCTGATCGTGGCGTTAGGCGCGCTTGAGCCCGAGGCGGCGGCCAGCCTGATAACCACCCTTCTCAGAGCCCGGCCTGAACTGGCAGCGGCCGGGATCGACCTCGTGCCGCTCGCACCACCCACCTTGCCCTTCACGTCGCGATTCGCCGCCGACCCGAGCGTCGCCGATTTCCTGGTCTTTCTGACCTGGGCCGACGGCTTGGAAGCATTGCAAGCGCAGGGCGCAACGCCGGCGATGTTGATCGATCGTGGCGCGCGCATCGTCGAAGTCCTTGCAATCACCGAAAAGACAGATGTCGCAGATCTGGTGAAGCCGTTCTTCCGCCGCGTTTCCTCCTCCCCTCCTCAAGTCCATGCAGCCTGCGCGCCAGCCCTGCTGCTTCCCAACGTCGCCTCGCCTGAGCTTTGCAAGGCGCTGATCGCCCATTTTGAGGCGTCGCCGCACGCGGCTGGCGTCATGGCGTCCTTCAGCGACCAGGGAGCCTACGCCAAGCTCGATGAGACCAAGAAAAAGCGCCGCGACACCGAGCTTACGCCCGACTGCCCGCTCTATCAGGACGTCCTGGCGCTACTCTCCAGGCGTGTGGCGCCGGAGATCAAGCGGGCGTTTCAGGTCGATATCGCTAACGCCGATCGCATCCTCATCGCCCGCTACGATGACACTGGCGGCTACTTCAGACGACACCGTGACAACGGCGCCCCCCACACCGCTTTTCGCGAGTTCGCCATTTCTCTCAATCTCAATACAGACGAGTACGAAGGGGGCGAACTCTTGTTTCCAGAGTTCGATGACCACCGCTACAATCCCCCCGCGGGCGGCGCGATCGTTTTTTCGGCGTCACTGCTTCATGAGGCGGCCCCGGTCACCAAAGGCAGCCGCTATGTGCTGCTCTCGTTCTTGGGCAGCGCCGCAGCGCAGGTTCGCCTGAACACCTGGCTTGAAAGTCAAAACACTAAGGTTTCTTAACCATCAGGCAGCTTGCGATTGCTAGCGTGGTCAACACCTCGCGGAGCCCCCTCGCAATGCTGATTCGACGCTCGTCCTACGTCCACCTCACGCCGCTCAGTGAAGATCGCGTCCTGATCGTGCACGCGATCACCCACCTGCGCCTGGTCGTCGACGGCGAGGTCGCCCAAATCGCGGCTTGGTTTGAGACGCCTCGCGATATGCCCGGAGAACTCGCCCAGCTCCGCGACGGCCTGACTATCGACGCCGATACATTAGCCGGATGCCTGGCGAGCCTTATGGAACGCGGCGTTTTGACCGCAGATGACGAGGCTGCAGAGGCTGCATCGGTTGCTGCACGCCTAAATGAACTGCATGGCCGCGATCCAGGCGAGGCCCTCGATCAACTTCGCCGTCAGGCCGGCGAGGGCTCAAACCCCTATTGGTCAGTAACCGCAGCTCTAGGCGCCGACGACCTTGGCGCAGCTAAATCCCACCGCTGGGACGTCCTGCTGTTCGGCGATTGCGATCTGCAGATGGAGGCCGACTTCCTGCGGCGCGAAGCTGCTGCGCGCGACATCGATCTGCGCGTGGCGGCAAGTTTTCCTGACGACCTCAGGCTTGCGGCTGAGCGGTCTCACCAAGCCATTTTCATCGGCGCCCTGCGCTCGCGTCATCTGGTGGCCAAGGGCTCGGCAGCCGATCACGGCGGCGACCCGACGGCCGTCTACCTCGCCGAGGCCCGGCATATCATTGACGGGCTTCGCACCCACTCCGATGCTCCCATCCTGATCGACGGGCTCCCTGAACCGACCGTCCAGCCGCTCGGCCTTGCCGAACGCGGCCCGCATGCTCACCGCAATCGTTTCCGCGCCCTAAACCAGGGCCTTGAGGCGCTGGCCGATCAATATAGCGGCGTCTACGTCGTCGACATCGCTGCGGCCCTGTCAGCCGAAGGGCTAAACCAGCTCATGGATGACGGCCTGGTCGGCTTCACCCATTTCGGCTCGCCTGGCTGGATGTTGCAACGGCCGCCAAGCGAGCTCGCCGCAGTCCACAATATATTTCCCGAGACGGCGCCGCTCGCCCAACGGGTCGGGCCCGACCTTTATCGGCGCGAAGCTGTGGCCGCGCGCGCGCACATGGATCTTTTGGCCGTCGTCATGGGTCTTGGGCGCAAGAAGTGCGTGATTGTCGATCTGGACGGCACGCTTTGGCCAGGCGTACTGGCCGAGACTGGGGCGCCCTTCGCCTGGACGCCGGAGATTAGCGGACACAACTCCTATATCGGCCTCTATTTTGGCTTCCATGAGGCCCTAAAGGCGCTGAAGCGCCGCGGGATCTTGCTCGCCTGCGTCAGCAAGAATGATGAGGCGCTGGTTCGCGAACTTTGGACCTATCCGGACCATTATCCGCACGAGCGACTGCTCAGCCCCGACGACTTCGTCACCTGGCGGGTGAACTGGCAGGACAAGCCCTCCAACATTTTGTCCATCGCCGAGGAGCTGGGTTTTGCGCTGGACGCCTTTGTGTTCATCGATGACCACCCGGTCGAACGCGAACGCGTCCGCCAGGAATTGCCCGCCGTCGACGTCTTGGGCGAAGATCCCTTTGCGCTTCGTCAGATCCTACTTAGCGATCCGCGGTTTCAGGTGCTCAAAATCACCGAAGAATCGGCGGCGCGAACCGACCTTGTGAAGGCCCAGCTTGGACGCGAGCGCCAAAAGGCCGCGGCGGGTGAGGACTTCTTGGCTTCGTTGGAGGTGGTTACCTCGTTTGACCAGCCGCAAGATGGTCCGACACTTGCGCGCGTCGCTGAGCTCCTGCAGCGAACGACGCAGTTCAACACGACAGGTCGAACGTTCTCAGACAGCGAATTGGCGCGCTATGCTCAGTCGCGCCAGGTTTTCGTCGCCCATTGTCGCGATAGGTTCGGCGACTACGGCCTGGTCGCCGCCGCCGTTCTCGACGGCGCCGAGATCGCCGCCTTTGCGATGAGTTGCCGGGTGATCGGCCTGAAGGTGGAGCACCAGTTCCTGTCATTCATACTGGACGCAATCACCGACGCGCACAGCGAGGTTCTGGCCAGGATTATTGAAACGTCGCGCAACGGGCCGGTGCGTCACCTTTATGCCGATAACGGTTTCACGCACGATGGAGAGGCTTGGCGCAAGACCCTTTAGGCGCTTCCAGTCCTCACTAGATGAAGCGCTTACGATCCCTTCGATAGCTGGGACGAGCCCTTCGATTGCGTTGTGGCGCAAGCCGATCAGATGCGTTCGGGCGGCTTCGGAACTCCTCACCCGAGAAGTCCCGAATGGCGCCAATCGGTTAGAAATCACAGCTGCATTTGCTCACGAGGTCGGCCGGGTGCAGCTGAACCCATGTATTAGGTCAATACGGCCTGCCTGGGGGCCACCCATGGTCGGGAACACTGTTACCGTGCCCGTTTCAAGCAAAGAGATGATGGATCGGTCAGCCGCCGTTCCGGTGAAATAGCAACTCTAGGCTTGACCCACGTTTGCCGCCCCAAAATACGGATTTCCGTATATTTTACCTTGATACGCTTTTCCGTATCGGCAAGCTTTATGCGGTTTTTCGTATATTTACAATTGATACGGAAAAGCGTATATTTGTTTTGAGGTGACGCCATGGAACAAGCCACACGAACCCAGGCGCAATTAGGTGCGTTCTTGCGTCGGACGCGGAAGGCCGCGGACCTGACCCAAGCTCAACTCAGCGACCGCATCAATAAGCGCCAAGCGACGATTTCAAACCTGGAGTCGGCAGAGGGCGGAGCGACGCTTGAGACGTTGTTCTCGGTGCTCTCGGCGCTCGACCTTGAGCTTGTTGTAAGGCCGCGCACAAAGAGCAGCCGTGACAGCCTGGCGGATGTATTCTGATGGCGCGCCGGCCGAAGAACCTTCGCCTCGGCGTGTTCCTCAATAGCCGTCACGTCGGCTATCTTACCCAAGAAACCAGCGGCGCTGTGGACTTCGTCTACGCGCCCGAATGGCTTGGTTGGGAGAACAACCTTCCGGTCTCGCTGTCACTGCCTCTACGTGAAGACCGCTATATCGGCGCACCGGTCCTGGCAGTCTTCGACAACCTACTTCCGGACAATCAGGGCATCAGAAAGCGCCTTGCTGAACGCATAGGCGCCGAAGGCGCCGACGCCATGAGCATGTTGAGCGCGCTCGGTCGCGATTGCGTCGGCGCGCTTCAATTCTTGCCTCCGGATGCGGAGCCTGGCCCAGCCGGAACGGTCGAGGGTGAGAACGCCTCGGACGCAGAGATTGCGGACATCCTCCGCAACCTCGCGACCAATCCGCTCGGCGTCTACAAAGATCGCGACTTCCGCATTTCAATCGCTGGCGCTCAAGAGAAGACAGCACTTCTCAAGAGGCCCGGAGGACGTTGGCAAATCCCTGCTGGCACCACCGCCACAACACACATTCTCAAGCCGCAGATCGGCCACGGCGGCACTTTGTCGAGACTTCGGTGGCCGCCCGCATAAACAAGACGACGGCCAACAGTCTCATCGATGAGGTAGTTGAAGCGACACCGAAAGCGCTCAACGCCGCCGTGAAGAAACTCCCCGCGGACTTCCCGGGTGCGTTGGCCCAATCCATCGTTCACGGCGTCAAGGCTCGCGTCGCTCAGCTCGAAAGGGGGCGAGAGCAATGAGACACCTAACGTTATGATATAATAAGTAGATTATATATCTATGGATATTTAATAACTTATATGTTATAAATTACCTCCGGAATCATAACATATGCGTTCTAAATCAAACCAAAAAGGCCTTGCCCGAAAGCATCTTGAACGCCGCCTCGCTCCACTGAGGTCGGACGACTATACGCGCCCACCCAGAGGCTGGATCAAGGCGATCCGCGACGCCCTTGGCATGACCGCCGCTCAACTTGGGGAGCGCATCGGAATTTCCCAACCACGTGTCGCGCGCCTAGAACGGGCGGAGGTCGAAGGTGGCTTGACCCTCAGGACTCTGCGGCAAGTCGCCGAAGGCATGGACTGCACGCTGGTTTACGCGCTCGTTCCAAACCAACCGCTCGACGCGATGTTGCGGAAGCGCGCCGAACTTGCCGCCGACCGACAACTCTACCGCACCAATCACACGATGAAGCTTGAGAACCAGGCCGTCGAAACTCGCGACATGAAAGCGGAGCGGGAACGTCTGGTCGCGTCACTGATGCAAGGTGATCCCCGGCGCCTTTGGGATCTCCCATGACCGATCCGCTCATCGACGCCGAAGAGGATGGAGCAACCCCGCTCACAGCGGAGGAACGCGACGCGCTGATACCCAGCTACGTCACGCTGCGGCGGGAGGTCAATGAGGTCGAGCAAATCGGGATCAACGATGCCGACGCCTGGGCATTCTCCCGCCGGCGCGACGTGCTCGAAGAAGCGTTCCTTTGCCAACTCCACAAGCGGATGTTCGGCGAGGTTTGGAAGTGGGCGGGCGAGTTCAGGACGACCCCGCGCGACATCGGCGTGGAGCCATGGGACATCGCACCTCAGCTCCGCATCCTCCTCAATGATGCCCGCGCTTGGATTGAATATGGCGCCTTCCCGCTTGACGAAATCGCCGTGCGCTTCAGCCATCGCCTGGTTTGGATTCACCCATTCCCGAACGGTAACGGCCGCCATTCAAGGCTTGCCGGCGACCTCATGGCCGTACAACTCGGACGGCCTCGTCTCACCTGGGGAAGCGGCGGCGACCTGATCGCGGCCGACGTCCTGCGTAAGACCTATATTGCAGCGCTCAAGTCCGCCGACGGCGAAGTGATCGATCCGCTGCTGGCGTTTGCGAGATCATAAATGGCGCTGCTGCATATCGACTTCGACCGCATCGGGGCTCCCCAAATCAGCACCCGATCAGTGAATCACAGGCCGAAATCCGGCGAAACAGCAAACCCAATGATCAGAGCGCCGGGTGGTTTGCCGAGCTATTACGAAATGAGCGTAAAGAACGTCTATGACGCACTAAGCTTGGATTTCGATGATTTGTAGTCCGCAAATACGATTTGAAATACTCAATATTGCTCCTCCAGCATCACTGCGATGACCGCTTTTGCACTTAGCGGCTTAGTGACACCGCTCTAACAGACGGATGCCGTCAGACAACCTCGACAGGTTGATATGCCGCGTCGGAAGGCATCTGCAGATAGACCCCGCGTTCCCAAAAGCGGGGTCGCAGCCCCTTGTTGAGATACACACGGCGTCCAGCCACAACCTCAATCCAAAATGGCGTCGGGCATTGGTTGTGCCGGCCCCAACCGGAGAGACCGCGCAGGCCATCCTCGCTGAAGAGAACCCGGAGGTCGTCGCATACGGAACGCGCCCGCGTGAGCGCTGTTTCGAGCCGCCGGACCGCTTTGCCGACCGCAAAGACCTCATGCCGCGTCATGACCTTCAGGCGTTCGGGAATCTCATCGCGTTCGACGATCCAGAACCGACCCGCATCCTGAATTCCGTCCAGCAGATCGGCGAGAACGCGCGGCGGCGGGACCAGGGCGTTCAGCCCTTTGACAGTGGCGACCACCTGCTTCTGCAGGACGCGCCGCCCCTTCCCGTCGACGGCGTCCATTTCAACGTCGACCGTGAGCTGATCGCCGATTCGGGCGCGGCGCACGGTTGCCACAGCTCTTTGAGTGATGGAGGCGAATGCGCGTTCTCTGAAATCAAGGAAGTCGCGCAGATCGCGCGCAACAGTCACGGCCTCCACCAAATTGCGCGCGAGCTCAGGCATTCGCTCTGAGAGGAGCTTTCGCGCGGCTTCCTCCGCGTTCAGCTCGTCATGTTCTTTCAATTCCTCTGCGAAGCTGTCGCCTTCGAAGAAGTCGTGACCGCAATCTTGACCTATGATCCGGAGGTGACCATCCGAACAGAAGACGAGAAACCCGTGATCGAATTTCGGGTGAGCGACTGAACAGATCGAGCACGGCGCCCGCGTTTCGGCTCCATTGCGCATTCGCAGAGGGATGCTGAATCCCGCTAGGATCTTGGATGCCTCACCTTCTGGGTGGGGAGTTGTGGTGATCGATTTCCAGGTGTGCGGCAGGCCTGTGTTCCAGACATGCTGAAGAAAATCCTGGATGACGCTCTTGTTCGGCAGTCCACGAAACCGCCGCCCAACGCGAAAGACCAAGAGTTCAGGATGAACCTGCGCCCGTGTTTTCACAGCTGATCTCCAGCCTGAACCCCGAGGTGGGGGGAGGAACGCTGCGAGAGGTTCACGGCCTACGCTAATTTATCAGAGGCCGCTCCGAGTCGGAACACTCACGTTCTCGTTATATTCTCCTCCCAATAGAGGAAGGTAGCGCCGGGTAGTATCAGCTATGCGGCGGCGACCAAGCGTAGGCCTGCGCTAGGTCAGACGCCAGCGCGTTGGTCGGAAAGAGGTTCAACTCCCGCAGGGCGTCCACCACTGATGCGACCTCCGATCGCGCCACGTCCTGGTCCATAGCTTCAGAAGCAAGGAGGTCGAGTTCATCAATCAACGCCTCGCTCTGCTGAATCCAGTCGGCAGATGCCTCGGGCGTCAGCATAGAAGGCCCTCTCCGTACGGGAAATTTCAGCCCGACTTTTCGCAGGTATTCGGCGATGCCTTTGATTGCGTTCGACCGCCAGCGGCGCGGCGTTGGCGCTCCCGCGTCTTGGCCGTCGGCGACGCGCCTTAGTTCCACGGCATTCCACAGAATGTCATGGCCCTCGGTCATGATGAACGGGCTGGTGAAATCGGGGCGGTCCCAGAGATCGAGGACCCTGCCAAGAGCTGTCGCGTTGTTGGGCTGGGATTCCTGCTGCATCATCGCCATCGGCGCGCGCGGGCCGTAGGGGTCCACCCACATCGGCCTGTCGGTATAGATCAGCGTGACAGGGCCAAGCGCCGGATTTTCCTGCCGTAGGCGTCGCTCCCAAACCTTGCAGGCGGTCTCGACGACCGCCGGAATTCCGGTCTGGCCACCTTCCCAGTTTTGGATCGTGGTGCGCGTGACGCCCAAGCGCTCGGCGGCCTTCTCTTGCGTCAGCGCCGCGCGCTCACGCCAAGCCAAAAACTCGGTACCCATCATCGACTGCCACCAAGATAATGGTCATAATATCGTCTTGATAGCCAAATATTTTGGTTTTGTCTATTGTGGCATGAAAAATATCAAGGCACGCGCTGAAACGAGCCGAAGGTCGATCTCTCGAAAACTTATCGTTCGGCCACGTGTTCGGTACTGGTGGGCGTTCCTTCGGCGCGGTCATTGAGACCATCAGCGGCTTCTAGGCGTGGGGCGTGATGGACCAGGCCCGCCGCCGGTAAACCCGGCTCGCTTCCTTCGCTTCGCTCCGTGCAGCTCCGCCCCTTTCGGGCGCGCTGGCGCGCGGGGTGTGACCGCCGGCTCGATGGCCCGGTCCCTTTGCTCCCCATGAAGCCGCGGGATGGTCCCGCGGCCAACATGAAGGAGACCACCATGACCACCAAACACCCAACCAAACAGCCGAAGGCTGCTGCTTCTACGACGACCGCTCAACCCGACCGTATGCCGACTCACCGCCTCTACCGCGTTCTCGGCGAAGGCGAGGCTGCGAGCTGGACACCCATCGGTGCCGCCTGGCCGCACAAAGACGGTCTGGGCTGGAGCCTCAGCTGCGATGCCGTTCCACTCTCCGGACGTATCGTCCTACGCCGCATCGTTCCGCGCGAGGCCGCAGGGGGTCAGCAATGATCCCCTCCCTTCGGGGAGCTTGAGTCTGCTGAAATTCCGCAATTATGCGAATTTTGGCAGATTCAATGTACTAGCAATTTCGTCGTAATGCGGTATAATGAACCTGTAGAAATTCGCATTTAATGAGAATTACAGCATATGGAATATACTACCCCCAACACCCTCCCGGAGGGTCGCCAGCGCCTGACCGCCCTCGTGAGCGGAGCGGGGGATATCATTCGTGCGGAAGACGCGGTGCGGCTCCTCAATCTGGATCGAACGACCGCTTCCAAGGTATTGGCGCGCTGGACTTCGCAAGGATGGCTGCGTCGTGTTGGACGCGGGGTCTATGTGCCTGTGTCACTGGACTCGCTCGGCAGCGAGCATGTCTTGGATGACCCTTGGATCCTCGTGCCGGCCCTCTTCTCGCCCGGCTACATCGGCGGGCGCACCGCTGCGGAATATTGGGACCTGACCGAACAGATATTCAACGACATCGTCGTCATGACGGCCCAGCCCATTCGCGCGAAGTCGCAGAAGCACCATGGCGCAAATTTCACGGTCAAGCACATCGACGAAGAGAAACTGTTCGGCGTCAAAACCGTCTGGCGCGGACACAGTAAGGTGCAGGTCTCCGACCTGGAGCGCACGCTTATCGACATGCTGGACGATCCGCCCATCGGCGGCGGAATCCAGCAGGTCGCCGACTGCCTCGGCGAATATCTCAGACGTGATGATCGCAACGACGAGCAACTCCTGGCCCACGCTGCTCGCCTCGGTAATGGCGCTGTCTTCAAACGCCTCGGGTTCCTCGTCGAACAAGACGCGACAGCGGCCGGTCTGGTCGAGGCCTGCCGCGCGCAACTGACCAAGGGCAACATCAAGCTCGATCCTTCGCTTGAGTGCCCGCAACTGGTCACGCGCTGGCGGTTGCGAATTCCCGCCTATTGGAAGGCGAGGGCGCGCGCATGATTGATGCTGACCTTGTACGCCGATTGGTCGCCAGACAATTCCCGCAATGGGCCGAACTGCCGGTAACGCCGGTGGAGCCTGGCGGCTGGGACAATCGGACCTTTCGACTGGGGTCCACGATGAGCGTGCGCCTGCCCAGCGCCGAGCGTTACACCGCCCAGGTGGAGAAGGAGCAACTTTGGCTGCCGAGAATCGCGCCCGATCTGCCGCTACCGATTTCCTTGCCTTTGGCGAAGGGGACGCCAGACATGGGCTATCCCTGGCCGTGGTCTGTCTGCCAGTGGATCGAGGGTGAGACGGCGGAAGCCGGAAGGATTGGCGACACACGTGCGTTCGCCATCGACCTGGCCGGGTTCCTGACTGCGCTGCAAGCGATCGACGCCTCTGATGGGCCAGTAGCGGGCCCACACAACTTCCATCGAGGCGGATCGCTTGCGACCTACGACAGCGAGACGCGCAAAGCGCTCGAAAAGCTCTCTGGTCAAATCGATACCGGAGCGGCAGTGACGGTTTGGGAGGCGGCGCTGGCGTCCACTTGGAAAGACCGGCCTGTCTGGGTGCACGGCGACGTCAGCGTCGGCAATTTGCTGGTCAGGAATGGTCGGCTTGCTGCAGTGATTGATTTCGGCGGTCTCGGCGTCGGCGATCCCGCCTGTGACCTCGCGATCGCCTGGACATTCCTCAAGGACGAAGGCCGCGCGGCATTCCGTGCTGCGCTTCCGCTGGACAGCGGAACCTGGGCGCGCGGTCGCGGCTGGACGCTCTGGAAGGCGCTCATCGTTTGGGCCGGTTTGCCGGGCGCAAACCCGGCAGGCAGGGCCAACTGCCAACGCATCATTCAGGACTTGATCGCCGAGCACCGCTTTTTGTGGGGAGCACGCGCATGATCGACCGCCGCGAAATCCTCGACATGGCGACGCGAATGTCGCTCCAGCCGCACGTTGTCGAGAAGGACTACGTGCTGGGCTGGATGCTCGCCGGCATCAGCAACCATCCCGATCTCCGCGATAGCTGGATTTTCAAGGGAGGCACCTGCCTCAAGAAATGCTTCTTCGAGACTTACCGTTTTTCGGAGGATCTCGACTTCACACTCACCGACCCTGCCCATCTTGATGACGCCTTCCTGAAGAAGACCTTCGCCGAGATCGGGGCGTGGATTTACGAGCAGACTGGCATCGAAGTCCCCGCCGACCTTCAGGCCTTCGACATCTACAAGAACCCCCGCGATACGATCTCCTGCCAGGGTAAGATCAGCTACCGCGGTCCCATCGGGAACCGCGACTTACCGCGGATCAAACTCGACCTGACTGCGGACGAGCGGGTGGTGCTGGCACCCATGCGCGTCAGCGTGTTCCATCCGTACACGGACGCACCAAGCGAGGGCATGGATGTCCTTGCCTATGCCTATGAGGAACTCTTCGCAGAAAAGGTGCGTGCGCTCGCCGAGCGCACGCGGCCGCGCGACCTCTATGATGTCATCAATCTCTTCCGAAATTCCGAGGCGCGCCCGACCGCCGCCGTGATGCTCGATGTGCTGCGCCAGAAGTGCGAATTCAAAGGCATCCACGTGCCTGCGCTAGTCGACCTTGAGCCGCATCGCGCCGAACTCGAAAACCTCTGGCAGAACATGCTGGCCCACCAGTTGCCGACCCTCCCGCCCTACCTGGCCTTTTGGGAGGAGCTGCCCAGTTTCTTCGAATGGCTTGCCGGTGGTATCGCGCCCGTCGTTCCGGCGACCTACGCGATGGCCACAGGTGAAACCTTACTGCGCGATCGGAATCTGCGCCTGCCGGTTTCCGGTCAGATACAGTCCATGATCGAGATCATTCGCTTCGGGGCAGGCAACCGTCTGCTCGTGGAGATCGACTATCTGGGATCAACCCGTCGCATTGAGCCCTATTCCCTCCGGAGTACGAAGGATGGGAACATCGTGCTGCACGCCTTCAACGCCGACAAAGGCGAGCATCGAGGTTACCGCATTGATCGGCTGCAAGGTGCACGCGTCACCAATCAAAGTTTCGTCCCACGCTACCAGGTAGAATTGACGCCGCGGGGGCCACTCTTGGTCGCGCCGTCGGCGGCGCGACAGCAGACTTCGTTTGCCCGACCACAGACGCTTAGGGGCGCACGCGCTGCCGCCACGCGCCGCGCCATCAGTTTCGGCAAGCCGGTGCACATCTATCAATGCCCTGTGTGTAGCAAGAAGTTCAGGCGCGACAGCTACGACGCCCATCTGAACCCCCACAAGAACCAGTGGGGCACGCCGTGCCCAGGTCGGACGGGCTTCTTCGTAGAGACGATATAGGGCTATTCGCTGTTCTTTAGATGGTCGCCCAGAGCTAGAAAGGCGGCACGAACTGCTGGATCGTGTTCGCGCCGACCTGCGCTATCAAAGCTACCTGCAATTGATTGCAGGTAGCCACAAAGCCTGGGCCAGCACCACGAAGCGCGTGAGCTAGATTGAGCACCACGTCTCCGACTCGGATGACTCCGCTGGCTGATTTGGCTGACAAGGACGCATTGATCGCGACGCTGGTGGCGCGAGCAGGTGTTGCTGATCGCCAAGCTGACGGCGAGGGTCGCCGAACTCGAAGCCAAGCTGGGGACGCCGCCCAAGGGACCGGATAATTCGAGCGTGCCGCCCTCGCGGGGCCAGAAGGCGTCGGGTTCGGACAAGGCGAAGTCCAAGAGGAGACCGCACCGCGGGACCCATCGCGCGCTGCATGCCAATCCGACCCGCCAATGCGATGTAAAGGCCGATGTCTGCCAGGGTTGCGGGGCGGACGTGTCGGTCGCGGCGCAAGGGGCGATGGAGACCTATGACCACATCGAGATCCCCACGATCGAACCGGACGTAACCCCGGTCGTGCTGCATGGCGGGGTGTGTGTCCGTGCTGCGCCAAGACCTTCAAGGCTGAGCCGCCGCGAGGTCTTGAACCGGGCTCGCCGTTCGGGCCAGAACCGCGCGCCTATGTCATCTATCTGCGCTCGGTGCAGGGCATCCCGCTGGCCCGGTTGAGCGCTCTGCTCAAAGACCTGTTCGGGCTTGAGATCAGCGAGGGGGCCTTGGTCAATATCCTCAGGGCCGCCGGTGCTGCCTTCGCCGAACAGGCCGATCGGCTCAAGGCTAATCTGAAGGGCGGCTCTGTGATCGCGTCGGACGAAACCGGTCTTCGGGTCGGCAAGAAGAACACTTGGCTGTGGGTGTTCCATGATGGGCCCACCGCTCTGTTCCTAGCTAATCAGGGCCGGGCCAAGACGGTGGTGGAGGCCTTCCTGGGCGACTGGCGGCCCGACTACTGGATCTCCGACCGATACGGCGGCCAGATGGGCTGGGCCGTCAAGGGACACCAATTCTGCCTGGCCCACCTGATCCGCGACACCCGATATCAGATGGAGGCTGGCGACACGATCATCGCCCCCGCTTTCTTGGGCCTGCTCAAACGCGCCTGCGCCATCGGCCGGCGACGAGACGCGCTGAACGATGCAAAGCTCAAGCTCCTCCAAGCCCAGTTGGTGGGTCGTCTGAGCCGCATCCTGGCCTTGACCCCCGATAGCGACGCCGCGCGCGCGCTGATCAAGGTCATCAACAAGATCCGTCGCCACCTGTTCGTGTTCATTACCAATCGAGCCCTCAGCGCCACCAACAACGGCTCCGAACGCGCCCTGCGCCCCTGCGCGGTGTATCGCAAGATCACCAACGGCTTCCGCAGCGAATGGGCCGCCGTCCTCTACGCCGACACCCGAAGCGTCATCGAAACCGGGCGACGACGATCCGTCCGCGCCATCGACGCCATCCGCCTAACGCTCGGCGGAAACCCTATCCCCAACATCGCCTGAGGCGACTTGCCGAGCCCAAGGCCCTCGCCATAGCCTGCGGGAACGCCGCCCTGAGTCGCGACATCGGAGGAAAGAAGCCTCGTGAGCCTGGCCGAAACCAAGACGACCGCGAAGAAGAAGGCCGCTCAAAAGCGGGCCGTCACGCTCAAAGTCAGCCTGCGAGGCTCAAGGCCGCCCATCTGGCGTCGCCTGATTGTGCCAGGCTCCGCAACCCTGGCTGATCTGCATGTCGCTATCCAGGCGGCGATGGGCTGGGAGGACAGCCACCTGCACCACTTCGACGTCGATGGCCGCCATTACGGCGATCGGAGCATATTGGACGAGGTCGCTGACGAAAGACGCCTGACCCTGAACGGCCTACTGAACACCGCCGCGCAACGCTTCAGCTACACCTACGACTTCGGCGACGACTGGGAACACATCATCACGATTGAAAAGGTGGCCTATACGGACACGGCGCCTTCAGGGCCAATCTGCATCGCCGGCAAACGCGCCTGTCCGCCAGAGGACTGCGGCGGCATCTGGGGTTACTACCACCTCCTGGAAGTGTTGGCCGATCCCAACCATCCAGAGTACAAAGATCAGAAAGAATGGGTTGATGACAACTTCGATCCAGAAGCATTCGATCTGGGCTACGCGAACGTCACGCTCGGCGGCCACATCAGCTGATCAAGTCATCGCCAGAATGGCCTCGCCCAAAGGGGGGTGAGCAATTGCCCAGATTCTGCATCTGGCCCGTCTAAATCCTGCATCTAAGTTTCTTGCGCCAAAATCGACGATTTTTAGCACATAAATTAGCACATTTAATTATGTCATCTGTACTCTATAATAATATTAAGTACTTACACTATACGTAATAAGACTCAAAAACCGGCGCGTCTTGCGCGTGCAAGAACGCCCTGCCCCGGATCGCGTCAGAGACCTTTTCAGCTATCATGATCGTGGGTGCATTTGTATTGCCCCCCACCAGCGTGGGCATGACCGAGGCGTCCACCACCCGCAGCCCCGAGATCCCTTGCACTCGGCATTGGACGTCGACGACCGCCATGGGGTCGCCGTCTGGCCCCATCCGGCAAGTTCCAACTGGGTGGTAGATCGTTTCAGACGCGCTGCGAATCCATGCATCGATCTCGGCATCGCTCTGAACAGCCTCGCCCGGCGCAAACTCAGCTGACCGATAGGGATCGAGCGCTGATTGCGCAGCGACCTTGCGCATCATTTTGACGCCCTCGCGCAACGCACGCCGATCTTCTTCCGCGGCAAGGTAATTTGCAAAGATCGCCGGTTCAGCGAACGGATCGGCAGACTTCAACCCAATCCGTCCGCGGCTTTCCGGTCGAAGCTGGCAGACATGGAATGTAAATCCGTCTTTTTCGACCTGCACCTTGCCGTGGTCCTGCATGATCGCCAGGACCGTATGGACTTGCAGGTCCGGCCGATCGAGGTCGGGCCGGGAGCGCAGAAAGGCGCCAGACTCCAGGAATTGCTGGCGTCCCAGTCCCTTGCGAAACAGCAAATAGGAGAGACCGACGCTGAGGGTTTTGAGCAAGCCCTTGCGCAGAGAATAGAGCGTGATGGGTTTTGGGCATTCCCACGACATGCAAACGTCGAGATGATCCTGCAGATTGGCGCCGACGCCCCTCAAGGCCTTTACAACCTCGATCCCATGGGCCGTCAGCTCGTCAGGATCACCGATCCCGGAAAGCTGCAGAATATGGGGTGATTGCACAGCCCCCGCGCAAAGCAGGACCTCGCCAGCTGCCCGGATTAGCCGCTTTTGCTTGGTCTTTTCGTCGTAGGTCTCAACGCCGACCGCGCGGCCGCCTTCGATAACAATCCGCGTTGTGCGCACCCCTGTCAGGCAAGTCAGGTTGGGTCGTTGCAATACCGGATGCAGATAGCCGCGCGCGGCGCTCCAACGCTCGCCCTCATGAATTGTCAGCTGATAGGGACCAAAACCCTCCTGCTGGAAACCATTGAAGTCCTGGCTCAAAGGGTGGCCGGCTTGAGCGCCTGCCGCGATCGTCGCGGCATAGATTGGATTGGGTGAGGCGGCCTTTGAGACCCTCAAGGGTCCCTCGCCGCCATGCCATGCATCGCCGCCCCCTTCAAAGGCTTCAGAGCGCTTGAAGTAGGGCAACACGTCAGCATAGCCCCACCCCGGCAGTCCCATCTGACGCCACTGATCATAGTCGCGCGCGTGACCCCGTATATAGACCATCCCATTGATTGACGAAGAACCTCCCCAGCCCTTTCCCCGCGGCCACCAGAGTTTGCGGTTATTCAGATTGGGCTCAGGCTCCGTCCAAAAGCCCCAGTTCTGGGGCCCGGCCTTGCCGATCAGACCACCGACGCCAGCTGGCATCTTGATCATGAGGGCGTTGTCCTTGCCGCCGGCTTCCAGCAGCAGGATGCGCTTATCGGCGTCCTCGGAGAGCCGGTTGGCGAGCACGCAGCCGGCCGAGCCCGCGCCGATGATGATATAATCGAAACCATCCATGCCCTGAACGCCCGTCCTGCCCCGAGATAAGTTGCAGGCGAACCTGACGCGCCAGTCACCTACTGACAAGCCAGGCGAGCCGGCTCGTCCTAACGCCCCTTCCAGACGGGCGGGCGCTTTTGCGAGAACGCCAGGGGCCCCTCGCGAAAATCATCACTGCGATAGAGCGCGGCCACCGCGGGATAGCGGTTTTGCCCCTTGATCGCAGCTTCCAGGCTGGGCTCGTCGAGGCCTTGATAGACGGCCTGTTTTGAGGCGCGAATCGACATCGGGGAGAGTTCGATGATTTGTGCGGCCCACTGTCGGGCCGCATCCATCAACGCAGCCGGCGCGGTGACTTCATTGACGAAACCCAGCTCCTGGCCTTCCGCCGCCGTGACACGTCGGCCGGTCAAGATCATGCCCATCGCCCGCTTTGTACCTATCGCACGTGGGAGGCGGTGCAGACCCCCGGCGAGCGCGGCAAGGCCCACCCTTGGTTCGGGAAGCGCAAAGACGGCGCTCTGCGAAGCCAGGATGATGTCGCAGGCAAGCGCGATCTCGAACCCACCCCCCATGGCCACCCCATTGACCGCAGCAATCAGGGGCTTGGTCAGGTCAAAGCGTGTGGTCAGTCCCGCAAATCCCGAGGCAGGGCTTTCCATCTTACCGCCGCTAGCCTGGTGTTTGAGGTCATTACCCGCCGAGAACGCCCGTTCCCCTGCGCCTGTCACGATCGCCACCCACTGGTCGGGGTCGGCTGCGAAAGCGTCGAAGGCCTCATGCAACTCAAAATGGGCCGGCGAATGAAGGGCGTTCATGACTTCCGGCCGGTTCAGGGTGACCACTGTGAGCGGTCCTTCCCGCTCAACCTTGATGAACTCATATCCCATGAGGTTTCTCCTTGAACGGGCGAGGCCCTGGCTGCGTCGAAAGGTGCGTCACGCCTTGCTCAGTTCACGCCGATAACGCTTCCAGTTTTCCACATAGTGCGCAGCGCCGGCCGCCAGCGCCATGGCCTGTTCAGGCGAAACGTCGCGCACGACCTTGCCAGGCGCGCCCATGACCAGGGAATTGTCGGGGATCTCCTTGCCCTCGGTGATCAAACAGTTGGCGCCGATCAGGCAGTTCTTCCCGATCTTTGCGCCGTTCAGAATGATCGAGCCGATACCGATGAGGGAATTGTCGCCGATCGAGCAGCCATGCAGCATCACCATATGGCCGATTGTGACATTCTCTCCGATCGTCAGAGGAGAGCCGATATCGGTGTGCAGTATGCTTCCATCCTGAACGTTGGAATTCTCCCCTAAGATGATGGGATCATTGTCGCCACGAAGCGTGGCCCCCCACCAAACTGAAGAATTCTTCTTCAAAATAACTCTACCTATAACGGATGCGCTCGGCGCTATCCAGTATTCGTCCTCGTTCGGCAATTCTGGCGCGACATCGCCTAAGTTATAAACACTCATCCGCACTCCCCATTTCTTAGAACAAACCGACTATTTAACATTTTCGAAACCAAGCTAGGCTCATTCTAGTCGGGCGATTCGAAGAGGCGATAGCCTTCAAGAATTCCGCTGCGGGGACCGACGTTCGGTTTCCGTGTCTCGCGCTGGACGGAGTTGATGGCGCTGAGTGTGTTGTCACCCCAGGTCTTCGGATCTGGACCGGCATCTGGGGATGAACCCCCTGGGCGCGCACGCCGCCTGCTCCGATTCTCCCCGACCATCCAAAGGGCGCTCCATGACGGAGTCGCCCTTTTTTCATGCCCCCACGGAGGCTTTTGATGACCAAGCGAGCTCTGAAGCGACAGTTGCGCGAAGGCGCGTTCGACGCTGGCCAATTTACCGGCGACGATAAAATCCGTCGACTTCCGCTTGATCGAGATCGCGGCTGGTCGCCGCTCGCGCACCACAACTCCAACGACGAACGGGATCAGGGCTACCTCAAGACGATCAAAGCTAAATCTCCGGGCCAAGAAGAACTGATCAAGGCCATCGATGCGAAGAACCTCGTCATGGCGCTTGGCCCGGCCGGAACGGGGAAAACTTATCTGGCGATCGCAAAGGCGGTGGAAGCCCTCGAAAGCGGCAGCGTTGGCCGCATCGTTCTCTCGCGTCCGGCCGTGGAAGCCGGTGAAAGCATCGGCTATCTGCCAGGCGATGCGGAGGACAAACTCGCCCCCTATCTTCGCCCGCTCTACGACGCCCTCTCCGACAGATTGTCGATGAAGCGCGTGCGGGCGCTGATGGCCGAAGGCGCAATCGAAATCGCTCCCGTGGGCTTCATGCGAGGGCGTACGCTCAACAACGCCTTCATCGTGATCGACGAAGCGCAAAACTGCACCTACACCCAGCTCAAGATGCTGCTGACCCGCCTGGGATGGCACTCGACCATGGTGGTCACCGGAGACCCTGACCAATCCGATCTTCTGCCGGAGTTCTCAGGCCTTAGACCCGTCGCCGAAAAGCTCGAAGCCGTCGGCAACATCGCCGTCGTCCGCTTGGCCGATCGTGATATCGTACGCCATCCCTTGGTGGCCGAGATGTTGGGCGTTCTCTAGACCAGACCCAGCGCCGGCTCTCCTTGCCCTGGCTTCCTTGGGAGCCGGCGTTGAATTTCCGAACCTTCGGTCTAGGGGCCGATAGAACGCCGGGCCTTTTGAAGCGCAGCCGCTCGTGTGCGTTACTGAGCGCGCCGCCTTGCGATGGCGAGCAGACAGACAAGGCGGTAACGCTTCGGCTGGCGGGGAACTGGCCGGAAAGCACCGCGACCCGCCACCCGACCCATCTGTCCGCAACACCCCATCGTCGCATCGCGATGCCGACGCCTGACGGGGTCGGCGACGAGACTTGGCGCTCCACATCCCGACCGCCTGGTTGATAATTGCGATCATCGATTATAAAGGTAGTTCGACAACCTAACTAGATAAACAGAGCCCTATGTCCGCAGCGCTTGCTGAAACAACTGACGTCTTGACCTTGGCTGAGGCGCTACGCGGCCCGCTGCTGCGCGTCTCGCGCAAGCTGCGTCAGGAAGGTCAGAAGGCCGGTCTCACGGCTCAGGAAACGCTGATCCTGGGCTACCTTAAGAAGAACCCGGGGGCGGGCGTCAGCGAGCTGGCTGACATGGAGCAAATCTCCCGTCCGACCATGTCTAGTCACGTAAAACGCCTGGAGCGGGCCGGCTGGCTGACGCGCACCGACGATGCACAAGACGGTCGACGCCAGGGCCTGACCGTTACCGCAGCCGGCGCGCGCAAGCATGAGGCCATTCAACGGCTTCGAAATGATTGGCTGGCCGCGCGCCTGTCAAACCTTACGCCAAACGAGCGCGAACGCCTCATGTCGGCAGCCGCGCCGCTCCTCAGGCTCGTGAGCATCGAGGCATGAGTACGCGCGCTGAAGAGGTGCTTGTCGACGACGTCCTGGACGAGGGCGCCGCCGATGCGGCGGCGGTCCTCAATGAAGGACGCAACGCGACATTCCGCGGCTGGGTGGTTCCGGCGATTATCGGCTCGGCCCTGCTGATGCAGACGCTGAACGCCACATCGATCAACAATGCATTGCCGAGCATGGCCCACGCCCTCCACGTCGAGCCGCTTCGGTTGAACTTGGCTATCACCATGTACCTGCTGGCCTCAGCCGTCTTTCTGCCGATCTCCGGCTGGATGGCCGACCGGTTCGGAGCCAAGCGGATCTTGATGATCGCCATGGTGCTCTATGCGAGCGCTTCAGCGGCGTGTGGGTTCGCCAACTCACTCTCTGAGCTTGTCGTATTCCGGCTCATGCAAGGCTGTGCTGGGGCGATGATGGGCCCGGTGGGCCGCCTCGTCTTGTTGCGAACGACGCCCAAGAACGAGCTCGTCGGGGCGATGTCGGTGGTGACGATGCCGGCGCTGCTGGGGCCCGTGGTCGGCCCGGTCCTCGGCGGCGCGATCGTCACTTTTGTAAGCTGGCGATGGATCTTCTTCTTGAACCTGCCCTTGGCCGTCGGCGGCGTTATTCTGGTTCGCGCCTTTGTGCCTCAGGTGAAGGAGCAAGACGTTTCCCCAATCGACTGGCCGGGAATTTTTCTAACAGGGTTTGGCCTGGCCGGATTGATCTTGGGCTTTGAGAACCTGGGCCGGGACGTCCTTCCTCCCCTGGCCGTGGCTGGTCTTTTTGGCGGTGGCCTGGCTTGCCTGGGCCTTTATTGGTCGCACGCGCGCAACAATCCTCACGCCATTATCGATCTTTCGATCTTTCGTATTCCCACCTTTCGCGCCTCGGTCCTCGGGGGGGCCTTCTTTAGGTTGGTGCCAGGGGCCACGCCGTTCCTGTTGGCGATGCTCTTGCAGGTCGGGTTTGGGATGACCGCATTCGCCGCCGGCCTGATGACATTCATTTCTGCGGTCGGCGCCTTGGTGATGAAAACGTCCGCCCCGCCAATCCTTCGGCGTTTCGGGTTCCGCAGCGTGCTGATTGTGAACGGCGTTATTTGCGCGGCGTCCTTCATGATCTATGGGCTCTTCAAGATCGATACGCCCCATTGGCTGATCATGCTCGCCCTGGCGGTCGGAGGCTTCTTCCGATCGCTTCAATTCACGAGCCTCAACGGCATGGCCTACGCCGACCTTGAGCAGGATCAGATGAGCCGCGGCACCACGACCGCGTCAATGGCCCAGCAATTCATCCAATCGGTGAGCATAGGCCTCGCCGCCACGCTCTTGCACTTGTTGATGCTTAGCCGCGGCGAGACCCATTTGAGCGGCGCAAGCGTGTCTCCGGCCTTTGCGATCATCGGGGCTCTGACGCTTGTTTCACTGGTCTGGTTCGTCCGCCTCCCCCCGAACGCCGGCGACGAAATGAACAACCGCAAGAGCTTCGCAAGTCGGCCCTAGCTTTCAACCTCAGTAAAGGGCCGATCAAGACCGTCAGAGAGTTCCTCGCGCCATTGACCGTGAGCGTCCTCATAGACGATGCCATGGGTGTCGCCTGAGATGCGCTGCTCTCCCGCAGCGCGCCTGGCCCCATTCAACGCCGCGTCGTGACTGGCGAATGTCTCCGAATAAGAACCGTCGACCGTATAGGCCCAGCCGCCGTCGTGTTGGACGACCCTGTAGGTGATATGGCTCATGGCTCTCTCCGAAATTGCACCGCGCCGGCGGGAGGAATTCAGGACGTGACACTTGCCGCTTGGTCCTGGGGTGCTGGCCCAGGGCGCTGGCGAAACGCCATGATAACCGCCGAGAGAATACGACGAAAAATACCTTAAGGCGCCACGATCTCGAACCAGAATTCGAAGCGATCGAGCAAGGGCAGAAGTCGGTTGAGCTCAGCGACGCCTTCGCCCCAGACGCTGGCGTCGGCAATCGCCGTCTCCAGCGAAATCTCACCGATCACCAAGTCGATCAGGACCTGTCTGGAAAGCGCGACCTGCGGGCCGCCCTGGCCAGGGACGTGGTGCAAGACGGCGTTTTCGACCGTGAGCGCAAAACGCTCGCCGGTGTCTGTGAAGGCGAGGGTCATGGCCAGATCGTCCATGGCGCCGGCCTTTTCACCGTTCAAGCGAACGGAGAAGCTTTCCAACAATGCATCGGCCGGCAAGGTCCTCAACTGGCCGGCAGCCCCCTGGCGGGGCGTCTGCGATAGGGGCCGCGGATTTCGCAACTCCATGGCGCCTGTCAGATAGAATGCCCGCCAAGGACCGCTCTCAGCCTGGTAGCCCAGTTGCTCGAGAGCATCGGCCTGCAGGCTTCGCGCCTCAAGGTTGGATGGATCGGCGAAGACCAGATGGTTCACCAGCTCGGCCACCCAGCGAAAGTCTCCGCGCTCATAGGCTTCGCGGCCCTTGGTTAGAAGCGCCTCGGCCCCGCCAGCCAATTCGACATATCGCCTGGCGGCCTGCACGGGCGGCAGTTTGTGCAGATTGGCGGGATTGCCATCGAACCAGCCAAGGTAGCGCTGGTAGACCGCCTTGGCGTTGTGGTTGAGCGTTCCATAGTAGCCGCGCGTATGCCATTCGGCCGCAAGGCTCGGCGGCAAGGCGAGTTCTTCGGCGATCTCGCTCGGCGTCAGGCCGTGGTTGGCCAGCCTCAGCGTCTGATCGTGGATATATTTATAGAGGTCGCGTTGCTGGCGCAGGAACGTCGCCGCCTCGCCCGAGCCCCACCGCGGCCAATGGTGACTGGCGAAAAGCACATCGGTCTCGGCTGCGAACATTTCAACAGCTTCGTTGATGTAGTGGCTCCAGGCGCGTGCATCACGCACCTGAGCGCCGCGCGGGGTGTAGATGTTATGCAGATGGCACGTGCAATTTTCGGCCATGCACAAGGCGCCGAACTGCGGGAAGAAAAAGTTCATCTCCGCGGGCGCTTCGGTGTCCGGCGTCACCTGGAAGACGATCTCGACGCCATCCAAGGTGAGCCGCTCGCCCGTTTGACTGACGCTCAGGGTTGGCGGCACGAGGCTCACAGACCCCATCGACACGGTCTTGCCCAGACCGGCGTCGACGTGGCCCTTCATGTCCCGGGGCAGTAAGGCGCCATACATGTAGGTGGCCCGCCGGCCCATGGCGTTTCCGGCGAGGACGTTTTCGCTGACCGCAGCTTGCAAGAAGCCCTCAGGCGCCACGATCTGCAGGCCGGCCTCAAGATCGGCCTGGCTGATCACCCCGCGCACCCCGCCATAGTGATCGACGTGGCTGTGAGTATAGATCACTGCGCTCACCGGCTTGTCGCCACGATGCTCTCGCATCAACTTCAAGGCGGCTGCGGCCGGCTCCGCCGAAATCAGCGGATCAATGACGATGTAACCTGCCTCCCCCTCGATAAAGGTGATGTTCGACAGGTCAAATCCGCGGACTTGATAGACGCCCTTGGTGACCTCGAAGAGGCCATGATGCATGTTCAGCCTGGCTTGGCGCCAAAGGCTGGGATTGACCGTATCTTCGCGCGCGCCATCCAGAAAAGCGAAGGGCGCCATGCTCCACGCACCCGCCACGTTGGCGTCGGCGATGGTGCCCAAGAAGCCGCGTGTCGCATTGGCGTGGTCGTCGATTGTGTCCTTTGGCAAGCTTGCCGCCAGCGCGGCGTGAGCGGCCTTCGTGGCCTCAGTGGCGTCCTTACGCTGATCCATCTTGCGTCTCCCCAGAAACCCAGCCTTAGCATGCAGCTTCAATTTGAAAGGCGCCTAGCCGAACCATCGCGCGCTGCTTAAGGTGCGCGCAATTTTTCACCCCCTAGAGCATCCCCTTGACAAGATTCTTCTCAGCCATCGTGGCGATTGCGATCGCCACGACGTCGCCAGCCTGGGCTTCAGGATCACACAAGTCGATCGCCAAGGCTGCGCCGGCTCACATCGCATTGCCGAGCGAGGTCCGCCCCGAGCGCTACAAGATCAACATCGCTCCTGACGCCGCCAACCTGACGTTTGTCGGCCATGAGGCGGTGAGCATCGTCGTCAATCGGGCGACGTCGCGTATTGTCCTGAATGCAGCGGACATCACCATTCAGAAGGTCGTGCTCTCCTGCCTGCCGGACGAGCCGGCGATCACCTACGACAAAACCCAACAGACCGCGACTTTCACCTTTCCCAAGTCGATCCTTCCTGGCCGCTACACCCTGGCGATCGATTATTCCGGCGTAATCTACAAACAGGCGTCCGGTTTCTTTGCGCTCGACTACGCCGGCGACCACGGCCCGCAACGGGCGCTGTTCACCCAGTTCGAGAACTCCGACGCAAGGCGTTTCGCCCCGATGTGGGATGAACCGGGGGCAAAGGCCGTCTTCGCCCTGAGCGTGGAGACGCCGGACGGCCAGATGGCCGTCTCCAACATGCCCGTCCAAGACACCATCAAGGTCAATTCCGCGTCGGGGCCGGCGCGCACCGTTACGCGCTTCGCTGAAACGCCGAAGATGAGCTCCTATCTGCTGTTCCTGGCGCTCGGCGACTTCGAGCGCGTGCACAAGATGGTGGGTAAGACCGACGTTGGCGTCGTCGTGCGGCGTGGGAAAACCGCTCAGGCCCAATTCGCCCTCGATGCAGCCGCACAGCTGCTGCCTTACTATAACGACTACTTCGCAACACCCTACCCGCTGCCCAAACTCGACTTCATCGCCGGGCCCGGGCGCAGTCAGTTCTTCGCGGCCATGGAGAACTGGGGGGCGATCTACTATTTCGACCATGCCCTGCTGATCGACCCGAAGTTCTCAACAGAGGCTGACAAGCACAGCGTCTACGTCGATATCGCCCACGAGATGGCCCATCAGTGGTTCGGCGATCTGGTGACCATGGCCTGGTGGGACGATCTGTGGCTGAACGAAGGCTTTGCGTCGTGGATGGAGAACAAGGCGACCGACCACTTCCATCCTGAGTGGAAGATCTGGCTGCAGACCAAAGGCGGGGAACAAGGTGCGATGCGCACCGACGCCAGGACCGGGACCCATCCGGTGATCACGCCGATCCACGATGTCTTCGCCGCCGCCGACGCCTTCGACGCCATCACCTACGAAAAAGGCCATTCGGTCATCCATATGCTGGAGACCTACGTTGGCCCCGACACCTTCCGGGCCGGCGTTCGCAACTACATCGCCCACAACGCCTATGGAAATACCGTCACCGACGACCTTTGGCGGGAGATCGACAAGATCTCGCCCAAGAAGTTGACGGGCATCGCCCACGACTTCACGCTGCAGGCGGGCGTTCCGTTGATCTCGGCCAGCCTCACCAAAAACCACCTCCAGCTCAACCAATCACGCTTTGGCGTCGACACCGCTTCAAGGGCCGAACGGAGTTGGCGCACCCCGGTGATTGTGAACGGCCTAGGCTCTGGTCCCTGGCGTACGCTCGTCAGCGAAAAGGCCTCGGCCTCGAGGTTGGCCGGTAAGGACGCGGTTGCTCTGCTCAACGCCGGACAGACCGGCTATTTCCGCAGCCGCTACGCCCCGGACCTCGAAGCGCGCGTCATCGCCGATTTCTCTCAGCTCGCCGCAGAAGACCAACTCGGCTTGATCTATGACAGCCAGGCGCTCGGCCAGGCGGGCTACGCCCCGATTGCTGACTTTCTGGCGATCGCCAAACAGGCTCAATCCGCCAATGAGGCGATTGTTCAGCGGGCTCTGGCCCAACAGCTCCTGTCGCTCGATGGGCTCTACGATGGTCATGCCGGCCAATCGGCGTTTCGCGCTTTTGCGCGGGCTCGCCTGGAGCCGGCCTTCGCCCGACTGGGGTGGGATGCAAGGCCGGGCGAGCCGGACACCGAGGCGCTCTTGCGCAGAAGCGTCATCAGCGCGCTTGGACACTTCGACGACCCCGCCATCGTCGCCGAGGCGCGACGCAGGTTTAGCGCTGCGCTCGCGGACCCAGACAGTTTGCGCGGATCGACCCGCCAGACGGTCTTCCAGATCGTGGCGGAGCACGCCGACATTGCAACCTGGGACCAACTGCACGCACTCGCTCAAAAGGCGAGCGATGTGACCGACAAATCGCGCCTCTATAGCTACCTTGGCGCCAGCCATGACCCCGCCCTCGCCGAAAAGGCTCTGAACCTGGCGCTCTCACAAGAACCGCCGGCGACAGATGCGCCTTCGATCATCTCCAACGTCGCAGGGGTCTTTCCGGAAAAGGCGTTCAGCTTCGCCGTCGCCCACCGCCAAGCCATCGACGCCATGGTCGAGCCGACCAGCCGCACGACCTTCTATGCCGGGCTGGTGTCAGGAGCCCGCAACCCCGTCATCTTGCCGCAGTTGCAAGCCTTCGCCTCAACGGTCCCACCCTCGACCCAAGGAGAGATCAACAAGGCTGTCTCTGGCATCAACTATCGCCTTGAGGTCACCACCAAGCGCCTGCCGGAAATCGACGCTTGGCTCACCACACACCGCGAAGACGGAGCCTAGACGCTGGCGGCGTAGACCTTGGGGCGAATGGGTTTGATACGAAGCGCCAGGCCCGGGGCGACGCCGCTTGGGGTGTTGGGGCCCCGCGCCTCAAGCTCGAGCAACTGGCCCTCAACGAGGCATTCTATCCGAACGTCGGGACCTCGGGTCGCAACGGCCCTCACCTCGGCGGCCAGACCCGCCCCGTCAAGCGGCGCGAACATGACCTCATTGGGGCGGAAGAAAACATCGACGCGGCCTTCCGGGGCGTCCTTTGCGGCCTTGCTGTCCCAATCTGCGACCGTCAATCGGCCGTTCGCAACGACGCCCCTAAGCCGACAGGCCGGGCCCAGGAAATCATAGACGAAAGGATCGGCCGGGTTCTCGTAGACCTCATTGGCGGCGCCCAGCTGCTTGAGTTCGCCATCCTTCAGGATCGCCACGCGGTCGGCAAGATCGAGGGCTTCTTCCTGATCGTGGGTTACGAAGACTGTGGTGACGCCAGCGCGATCGTGCAGGTCGCGCAACCAGCGTCGCAACTCGCGCCGAACCTGGGCGTCCAGCGCGCCGAACGGCTCATCCAGCAAAAGCATTCGCGGTTCGATCGCGAGCGCGCGAGCCAGCGCCACGCGCTGGCGTTGTCCACCGGAGAGCTGGGCGGGAAACCGCGCGCCCAGGCCTTCCAGCTGGACCAGGTTCAAGAGGTCGGCGACGCGATCTTTGACATCCGACTTTGACGGGCGCTCTGAGCGGGGCCTGACGGTCAGACCAAAGGCGATGTTCTGGGCCACCGTCATGTGGCGAAAGAGGGCGTAGTGCTGGAAGACCATCCCGACCTTGCGCCGGCGCACGGGGATCGACAGGAAATCTTCGCCGTCAAACCGAACTTCGCCTGAATCCGGCCGCTCCAACCCGGCCAAAACCCGCAAGAGCGTCGTCTTGCCCGACCCTGAGGGTCCAAGCAGCGCTAGGAACTCCTTGTCGTGCGCCTGGAGGGACACATTGCTGAGCGCCGGGAACCGGCCAAAGGATTTCGAAACGCCGCTGATCTCCAGTGAGAGCGGCGAGGCGGCGTCAATGTCTTCGGTTGGCTGCAAGTTCACCGGCGTGACGCCATTCGAGACCTGTCTTGAGGACCAGGGTGACGAGCCCAAGGGAGGCCAGGAGACTGGCCGCCGCGAAGGCGCCGACGAAATCATAGTCATTGTAAAGCACCTCGACGTGAAGCGGGAGCGTGGTGGTGAGGCCTCGGATGTGGCCGGAGACGACAGAAACGGCGCCGAACTCGCCCATGGCGCGGGCGTTACACAGAAGGACGCCGTATAGGAGCGCCCAGCGAATGTTCGGCAACGTGATCTTCCAAAAGGTCGTAACGCCGCCCGCGCCCAGCGTTAGCGCAGCAGCTTCCTCATCAGCACCTTGATCCTGCATCAGAGGGATGAGTTCGCGAGCCACAAAGGGCAGCGTTACAAGCATGGTCGCCAGGACCAGGCCCGTGGTGGCGAAGATGATGCGGATATCATGGTCGATCAGCCAGGTTCCAAACCACCCCTGGGCGCCGAAGAGCAAAACCCAGACTAGACCCGACACCACCGGCGACATCGAAAACGGCAGATCAATCAGCGTGAGCAGCGCCCCCTTGCCCCGAAATTCAAACTTGGCGACGCACCAAGCCGCCGCGACGCCAAAAATCGCGTTCAAAGGCACTGCAATTGCGGCCACCAGAAGCGTCAGCTGCATAGCTGAAATCGCATCAGGCTCGCTGATGGCGGCGAGATATTTGCCAAATCCTTTGGCGAACGCCTCGCGGAACACCACGAAGAGCGGCATCAGCACCAGCACCGCCATCACGATGGCTGAGAGCAACACCAACCCAAAGGCCAGGCCCGGAAGGCGCACGCTTGAGATCGGGCGGGCTGCGGGGCTCATCGCCTGCCCCGCTTGGCCAGCGCCAGCTGCAGCCAATTAATTAGCACCAGCGAGCCGAATGAGATCGCCACCATCGCCAAACCGACGGCCGCGGCGCCGGCGTAGTCGTATTGTTCAAGCTTGATGACGATGAGCAACGGGGCGATCTCCGTCTTACCGGGCAGATTGCCGGCGATGAAGACCACGGAGCCGTATTCTCCAACGGCGCGCGCAAAGGTCATGCTGACGCCGGAGACCAGGGAGGGCGCCATCGTGGGTAAGATCACGCGAAGCGCGCGCTGCAGCGCATTGGCTCCCAATGTGGTCGCCGCCTCCTCCACTTCGACATCCAGGTCTTGCAAGACGGGTTGCAAGGCGCGCACGACAAAGGGAAGACCAATGAAGACCAGGGCGATGAAGATCCCAAGCGGCGAATAGGCCGTCTTGACCCCGAACTTCGCCGCCAACGAGCCTAGCGGCCCGTGAGGCGCGTAGATGGCGGTAAGCGCGATGCCCGCGACCGCCGTGGGCAGGGCGAACGGCAAATCTATCAGGGCGTCAAGTATCCGGCGTCCGGGAAATGCGTATCGCGTCAGCGTCCAGGCGAGCAGTATCCCCAGTGGCGCGTTCAGCAGCGCGGCCAAGGCCGAAAGCCCGAAACTAAGTCTCAAAGCCGCCGCGACGCGGGGCGCAAACAAGGCATGCAAGACGCCGCCCAGGCCAAGCTCCCACGGCCGCAGCGCCAGCGCCACGAGAGGCAGGACGACGATGACGCCGACGTAGGCCAAGGTGATTCCTAGCGAAAGACCAAAGCCTGGCAGGATCGAGTGGTGAACCCATGGCTGGCGCGCGGCCGCCCGCGCGCCGCGCCCGGCAGGTTGTGCGGCTTGCGGACGAGGAAGGATCACCACGTCGCTCATTCAGGGCCTGTAGATCTGGTCGAAGAGGCCGCCGTCGGCGAAATGCACGGCCTGAGCCTTCTTCCAGCCTCCAAACGCCTGGTCGATGGTGACCATGGGGATTTGTTTGAAGCTCGCCGCATACTTCGCCTGAGCCTTGGCTTCGCGGGGGCGATAGTGGTGCTTGGCGATGATGTCCTGCGCCAAGGGGCTATAGAGAAAGTTCAGGTATCCGGTCGCGATCAACCGGGTTTTGTGGTGCTCGACGTTCTTGTCCAACAAGGCCACCGGCGGTTCGGCCAGGATCGAGCGCGATGGGTAGACGATGTCGAAGTTGGGTCCGAACTGATCGATCGTCAGATAGGCCTCGTTCTCCCAGGTCAGCAGGACATCGCCGATAGTGCGCTGGGCGAAGGTCGTGGTCGCGTCGCGCGCGCCGGCCCCCAGCACGGGCACGTTTTTGAAGAGCCGGGTCATATAGTCCTTGGCCGGTCCCTCGCCGCCCAGGCTGAGCCCATAGGCATAGGCCGCCAAATAGGCCCACCGCGCGCCGCCGGACGTCTTTGGGTTGGGCGTGATCACCCCCACGCCGGGTTTCACAAGGTCGCTCCAGTCGCGAATGACCTTGGGATTAGCTTTCCGCACAAGGAAAACGATGGTCGATGTAAAGGGCGTCGAGTTGAAGGGCAGGCGCGACTGCCAATTGGCCGGCAGAATTTTCGCGCGCACCGCAATCTCGTCGATGTCGCCCGCCGAAGCCAGGGTGACGACGTCGGCCTGAAGGCCATCGATCACCGCGCGGGCTTGTTTGCCGGATCCGCCATGGCTTTGCTTGATGTCCAGGCTTTCGCCGGTCTTGTTGCGCCAATAGGTCACAAAGTTCGCGTTGATTTCCTTATAGAGTTCCCGGGTTGCATCGTAGCTGACGTTGAGAAGGGTGATGGCCCTGCCCTGAGCCTGGGCGCCACGCCCCAACGCCACAGGCCCAGCCACGGCCCCGCAAACCAGCCCGCCACCCGCCGCGATCAGGCCTCTGCGGGTTACGTCGGGGCTTGTCATGAACTTAGTCCTCAAAGCGCTGGGGGCTAAAGAACGCGTACTGCAGACCGTCGACGGAATATCCAGGCTTCAATCCAACCCGCGACTCAAGGCCTGGGTTCACGCAGGCCATCACGATTTCCTGTACCGCGGGCCCAATTGACGTAAACGCGCGCATGCCCAGTCCCTTGCTCAAAGCAAGGGAAGGCTAGGCTCCTTATTCCTATTCAACGACTGGGAATAAGCTGCTGAACGCTGCAGAAAATCTGAAAGCGGCGGAACGTTTCGAGCTCGGTTGACGCCCTATTCGGCCGCCAGCAACACCCGCCCTGTCGTCAGGGCGGTCTTGGCTGCAAGCGCCGACTTGGCCTCTTCATATTCGTCGGAGAGCCGCGCAACGAGTTCAGCGGCCGATAAGACGCTCTTGACCGACCCAATGCCTTGCCCGCAGCCCCAGATGTCGCGCCACGCCTTAGCCTTCTGGTTGCCGCCCGAGCCAAAATTCATCTTCGATGCGTCAGAAACCGGCAGATTGGCCGGGTCCAACCCTGCTGCGACAATGGAGGGCGTCAAATAGTTGCCGTGCACCCCGGTGAAGAGGTTGGTGTAGGTGATGTCCTCGCCGCTCGAAGCGACGATCATCTCTTGATAGGCCGGCTCGGCGTTCGCCTCCCGGGTCGCGATAAACGCCGAGCCCACATAGGCCAGATCTGCGCCCATAGCCTGTGCGCCCAGGATGGCGCGGCCATGCGCAATCGAACCAGAAAGCGCGATTGGCCCATCGAACCATTCTCGCAGCCCCTGCACGAGCGCGAAGGGCGATAGGCCGCCAGCGTGTCCGCCCGCCCCCGCGGCGACAGCGATAAGCCCGTCGGCGCCCTTTTCAATCGCCTTTCTCGCAAACCGGTCGTTGATCACATCATGCAAGACAACGCCGCCATAGGAGTGTACGGCCGCATTCACCGGTTCCTGAGCGCCAAGCGAGGTGATGATAATCGGCGCCTTCCACTTCGTGGTCGTCTCGACATCGTGTTCCAGCCTGTCGCTGGACTTATGCACGATATGGTTGACCGCGAAGGGCGCCGCCGGCGTCTGCGGGTGATCGCGATCCCAGGCCGCGAGTTCTTCAGTGATCCGATGCAGCCATTCATCGAGCATCGAGGCTGGACGCGCATTGAGCGCTGGAAAAGACCCGACAATTCCAGCCTTGCACTGGGCGATCACCAAATCCGGATTGGAGATGATGAAGAGCGGCGAGCCAATGACCGGCAGGCGCAGGCGATCACGCAAGACTGGAGGCAGGGCCATGGATATCCTCAAGGAAGGGTTGAGATATTTACGTTGTACGTATAAGCCGACGGCGACTCAACTACCCGGCGACCACAGACGTTCTCCGAAGACTGTCCAGGGCTTGGCTCCGGATCGCCATCTGACAAAGCGCCCCGGATCTGGGCGAACTTGCGGCCAGGATATTGGCCGGCGCACTCAGGTTCGCCAAGTCGCACGAGCCCAGCACCTCTAAGACGGTCCAAGCCCCGGCTCCTCAAACAGCCATAATCCGCTCGATCAGCCAGTAGGCTGCGAAACTGCCGATGACATAGGCCGGCGCCACGCGGGCGAAGGTTGTCGTGTCGATCGAAATCAGCCGACGCGCTGCCCGAACAACCGCGATTGCGGCCAGTGCGATGGCGATGAATATCAGCTGGCCAATCTCCACGCCGACATTGAAGAGCAGCAAGGCTTGCGGCTCTGCGCCTTTGGGCAAGCCGACGTCGGCCAGCGCGCCTGCGAAGGCCAGGCCGTGAAGCAGGCCGAAGCTAAAGGCGATCAGCCAGGGATGGCGTCGGGTCAGCGTCTGGGCCCGTCCGGGCGCTGGAACAAGCTCGCACGCCACAAAGACAATGCTTAGCGCCACCAGAGCTTCGATAATGGCTGAGGGGAAATGCACAAATCCCAAGGCCGCGAGCGCCAGAGTGATGCTGTGGGCGGCGGTGAAAGCCGAGACCGCTTTCACCAGCCGCCAATTGGGTCCGATCAGGAGCAAGAGACCCAGCACGAACATCAGATGATCCGCCCCGGTCAGGATGTGCTCAATTCCCAACCGGACATAGGCTGGTATCTGCAGGCCCTTGGGCCCTGCCAAGGCAAGCCTACGCGTGGGCTCGGCAGGCCGGATCACGTCATTGACGAGCCTTCCGTCCGCCGTCGTGACCCGCAGCAAGACGTCGGTGACGGTCTGTTGCAGGCCCTCAATGCTGAGCAATTGTCCATCCAATGGCGGCCCGGCGGAAATCCGCCAGGTTCGCACGATGAAGCCCGGCGCGCGGGTTTCAGTGGTCGGCGCCTGGTCGATCACGCCTGATGAAAGATGCGGAACCATGTGGACGGTCATGTCGCCCACCATGGGCTGCTTCCAGATCACGTCGTATCGCCCAGGCGCGATCTCGGTGATCTGAATTAGGGCCGGACGTACTTCGTGGGCGAAGGCCCGGGCCGGGGCGGCGGCGGCGAGCAGCAGCAATAGGGTTGCAACCCAGCCTGCGACGACCCTGCCCCGCTCCAAGTCTTCCCCCTTAAATCCCTGCCGGAATTGAACTTTTGACAGCACCCGAGGGAGAGGACAATCATGACGTCGTAAAGAGATCGCCAAGCGGCGTTGTTCGGGCGGGCGAGAACGATTTGCAGTCACCGGTCGGGACGGTGATGGCTTTCTAGGGGGTGGCATGGATCACGTTCAGAGCCGCAAGGCTGTCCGTCTCCTGGCGGCGGTGGCGCTCATAGGTGCTCTGGGTGCAGCCGGCTCTGCGCCCGGGCAGGCTAAAAAACCAACCGCGACCAGCTCAGCCGCCCCGAAAGCAGCGCCCGGATCGACGAACGGGCCCGCCGCCAAGTCCAGCCCTCACCTTCCAGGGTTCAATCCCGACCGCAACGCCTACTTCGGCGATCTGCACGTCCACACAGGATTGTCCTTCGACGCCTATATCTTCAACGTTCGCGCGACCCCCGATGACGCCTACCGCTTCGCCAAGGGCGAAACGATCGGCCACGCGTCAGGCTTCAATATTCGTCGCTCCGGCGGCCCGCTGGACTTTACGGCGGTGACCGACCACTCCGAGTATATGGGTTCAATGCGCGAGGCGAACGACCCTAGCCGCCCGCTTTCCAAAAACCCGCTCGTCCAAGGCCTTTTCAGTCCTGATCCGAAAGCGATCCGGGCAGCCTTTGACAAGGTCGTAGCACTTAGCCACGCGGGCCAAATGCCCAAAGAATTCAGCGCACCCGACGTCGCGGGCCGCGCCTGGACCGACGTCAAAGACGCCGCCGCCCGCCACAACGACCCTGGCCGCTTTACGACTTTCGTCGCCTATGAATACACCTCAGCCCCCGACGGACGTAACCTGCACCGCAACGTCATCTTCCGGACCGCCAAGGTCCCATCGCTTCCCTACACCGCCACCATGTCCGCCAACCCCGAAGACCTTTGGCGCACGATGGACGCCTGGCGCGCCAAGGGCATCGACGTTTTGGCGATCCCGCACAATTCGAACGGCAGCGACGGGCTGATGTTCGAACCCACCAAGCGCGACGGCGCACCGATGGACAGGGCCTATGCCGAACTTCGGATGCGCAACGAGCCGCTGGCTGAAATCACTCAAATCAAGGGAACGTCTGAGGTTCATCCCTCGCTCGCACCGAACGACGAATGGGCCAATTTCGAGATCATGGAACGCTATATCGGCGTCAACAAGCCGGTGACGAAGTTCCATGGAAGCTATGTCCGAGAAGCGCTGAAGGATGGGATCCTGATGCGCGACACCAAGGGCTTCAACCCGTTCAAATTCGGCTTCATCGGCTCAAGCGACACCCACAACGCAGCTCCTGGTTCTGTGGAAGAGCGCAACTTCTTTTCCAAGGTGGGGCGCTCCGATGCGACGCCCGCGCTCAGAGGATCGATTCCGCCCAACGGCGCCAAAACCTGGCCCGCTGACACCCCGGACTCCGCCCACGCAGTCGCGCCCTATCAGGCCTGGGGCGCTTCTGGCCTGGCGGGTGTCTGGGCAGAGGAGAATTCTCGCGAAGCCATCTTCGCCGCACTGCGTCGTAAGGAGACCTTCGCCACCTCCGGGCCCCGCATTCGGGTTCGCTTCTTCGCGGGCTATGACTTCCCTGAGGACCTGGCGAAACACACCAATCTCGTCCATGAAGCTTACGCCACGGGCGTGCCTATGGGTTCCGATCTTGCAGCTTCAAAAGGCAAGCCGCCGAAGTTCCTGATCTGGGGCGTGCGCGACCCCAATTCGGGCTACTTGCAGCGGGCTCAGATCGTCAAGGGTTGGGTGGAAAACGGGGTCGCAAAAGAACAGGTGTTCGACGTCGCCTGTTCAGACAGGCTGCCCCTCAACAGGGCCACCTGGCGGTGCCCGGAAAACGGCGCCGGCGTCAACATGACGACCTGCGAACCCGACCCCTTCAAAGGCGACGTGGAGCTTCGGACGCTTTGGACAGATCCCACATTCAAGCCAGATCAGCGCGCCTTCTATTATCTGCGCGTCCTCGAAAATCCGTCTTGTCGCTGGTCAACTTGGGATGCGCTGCGCAATGGCACGCCGCCCAATCCCACCCTGCCCAAGACCATCATGGAGCGGGCCTGGTCCTCGCCGATCTGGTATGAGCCCAAGGCCTGACGTCACCGCGCCAGTCGGGGGCGCGGTGATGAGCTTTTTGCGACGTGCAGCGCGCGAGCCTCTTGCGCATTTCCTGCTGATCGGCGGGCTGCTCTTTGGCGGGCTGACGCTCGTGAAATCGCTGCAGCGACCGAGCGTCACGCTAAGCGCCCAGGACCTCAACCAACTTGCGCAGTACTGGGAAATCCAGATGCAGCGGCCGCCGAATAGGGTCGAACTGCAAGGCATTATTCGCGACCGCATTGATGAAGAGCTTATGGCGCGCGAAGCCCTTCGACTTGGGCTGGACCGCGGCGACATGATCATTCGCCGGCGCCTGGCTCAAAAGATGGCTTTTGCAACTGATGACGTGGCCCAGGCCGCAGAGCCCAGCGACCAGTCGTTGCGCAGCTACTACGCCAAAACCGCAGAGCGTTACGCCGCGCCCGCGCGGGTGGCCTTTCAGCAGGTCTTCTTTTCCGGGGATCGGCCGCATGGCGGGGCGGAAAAGGCCGCCGCTCAAGCGCTGGAGAGGGCCGAGGAAGATCAGCGAGAACCGCAAGGCGATCCCTTTCTCTTCCCGCTCGCCTATGATGACGTCGGTCTTCAGGACCTGCTTCGCGACTACGGCCAGGCCTTTGTGAAGACCCTTCAGACCGCCCCGCTCGGAACCTGGACCGGGCCGGTGCTGTCGCCCTATGGCTGGCACATCGTCAAGGTGAGCGCCCGTCACGCGCCTGCGGCGATCTCGTTCGATCAGGTTCGCGATCAGGTGCGTGACGCCTACCTGGCCGAGCAGCGCTCACAAGCCAATGCGGCCTTCCTGCGCGACCTTCGCAAGCGCTACCGCGTCATTGTGGCGGGGGTCCCAGATAGCTGAAGGAAAGGCCGTTCACGCGGCGTGAACTTGACGACAGGCGCGATGCGGGACCATTTCGCGCCATGGCCGAAGTCCCTGCCCCCACCCCTGAGCTGACCCGCGATTTCACGCCGGCCAGCAATGCCGATTGGCGCGCCCTGGTGGACAAGACCTTGGGCGAGACGCCGTTTCAATCTCTTGAGAAGACCACCGTCGAAGGCCTTGCGATTGCGCCGCTCTATGGTCCGGCCGAAACGCCTCAGGCGCCGCAGCGAATAGTTCCGGCGGATCGGGCGTGGACGGTTGCGACGCTGACGTCCCATCCGGACGCCGCGCGGGCCAATGCGGAAATCTTGGCGGATCTGCGCGGAGGGGCGGCCGCTGCAATTGTCCGCGTCGATCCTTCAGCAGAGGCTGGCGTCGCGCTCGGGTCTGCGGAGCATATGGCGCGTGTCTTAGACGGCGTGATCCTGGAATTTGCGCCGGTGGCCTTGGACGCAAATTTCCTCGGACCCCATGCCGCAGATTGGTTGGGCGCCGTCGCCAAATCGGCGCCCACCGCCCAGCTACGCTTCCACCTGGACCCGATCAGCGCCTATGCCCAGGCCGGCCAAAGCCCCGGTCCCATGGAGGCTCACTTGATTTTGGCGGCCAATACCGGGGCGCGTCTGGCGCAAACCTATCCCCTGGCTCAACTCTTTCTCGCCAGCGGCCGCGTCGTCCATGAGGCTGGCGGCGGCGAAGCCGCTGAAATCGCCCATGCCGCGGCGAGCGCACTTGCCTATGCAAAGGCTCTGGTTCGCGCCGGAATGTCGATGGCCGCGGCCTTCGATCGCATTTCGCTGGGGCTAAGCGCCGACGCCGACTACTTCGTGACGATCGCGAAATTGCGAGCCGCCCGCAGCGTCTGGGCGCGCATCGCCGGCGCATGCGGCGCGGGAACCACCGCGCGCATCGAGGCGCGATCATCGCAGCGTATGCTCACCGCCAAGGACGCCTGGACGAACATGATCCGCCTGACGGCCGCAGGATTTGGCGCAGCCGTCGGCGGGGCAGATACGATCGTCCTTGGAAACTTCACGGATGCGCTGGGCTTGCCGACCGAATTTGCCCGGCGTCAGAGCCGCAACGCCCAACTCGTTCTGATGGAAGAGGCGCAAATTGGACGTGTCGCCGACCCCGCAGCGGGGTCGGGCTACATCGAGGCCCTCACCGCTGAAATTGCGCTCGCAGCCTGGTCAGGGTTCCAGGCTATTGAAGCCGCCGGCGGGGTCCTTGCGGCGCTGCAATCTGGGCTTGTCGCAACCGGGGTCGAATGCGCCGTCGGTGCGCGACCCGATCCCAAAATCATCGGCGTGACGGCGTTTCCTCCGGACAAGGACGCCTCCGTCGAAGTCGAGGTCGCAGCGGCACGGCCAACACCTGCGCCTGGCGCGCGCTTGCCGGGCCCAGACAGCAAATGTCCTCCCCTGCGGCCTGTGCGAATTTCGGAGCCGTTCGAATGAACCGCTTCCCCGATTTCTCGACCCTGCCTTTCACGGCTGTGGCGCCCTATGCGGCGGCGGGCGGGGAGATTTGGCGGACGCCGGAAGGCATTGCGGTTCGTCCGGCCTATGGCCCTGCGGACACGGCCGACCTCGACACTTTGAACGGCTACCCCGGCCTTGCGCCCTTCCTGCGCGGACCCTACCCCACAATGTACCTGACGAACCCCTGGACCATTCGTCAGTACGCCGGCTTCTCCACGGCTGAGGATTCCAACGCCTTTTATCGGCGCAACTTGGCGGCGGGGCAGATGGGGCTCTCGATCGCCTTCGATCTGGCCACGCACCGCGGTTATGACTCAGACCACCCTCGGGTGAAGGGCGATGTCGGCATGGCCGGCGTCGCCATCGACTCGATCTTGGACATGCGCACGCTTTTCGACGGCATTCCGCTCGACAAGATGAGCGTCTCAATGACCATGAACGGGGCGGTGCTGCCGATCCTGGCGCTCTATATCGTCGCCGGCGAGGAGCAGGGCGTGGCCCATGCAAAACTCTCCGGAACCATTCAGAACGACATTCTCAAGGAGTTCCTCACCCGCAACACCTACATCTATCCGCCGACGCCTTCGATGCGGATCGTCTCCGACATCTTCGCCTACACCAGCCGCGAGATGCCGCGGTTCAACTCGATCTCGATCAGCGGCTATCATATGCAAGAAGCCGGCGCGACGCTCGACCTGGAGCTCGCCTACACATTGGCCGACGGTATCGAATATGTCCGCGCCGGCGTGGCGGCCGGCCTTGCGGTCGACAGTTTTGCACCCCGCCTTTCGTTCTTCTGGAACGCCGGCATGAACACCTTCATGGAGATCGCCAAGCAACGCGCCGCGCGCCTGCTCTGGGCCAAGTTGATGAAATCGGAGTTTGATCCGAAGGATGCGCGCTCGCTCTCGCTTCGGGCCCATACCCAAACCTCCGGCTGGTCGCTGGCGGCCCACGACGTCTTCAACAACGTCGCGCGCACAACCGTCGAGGCTATGGCCGCAGTTGGCGGTCAAACCCAGAGTCTTCACACGAACTCCCTCGACGAAGCTCTTGCTTTACCAACAGATTTCTCTGCACGGATCAGCCGTAACACGCAACTTTTCCTGCAGGCCGAGAGCGGCCAAACTCGGGTGATCGACCCCTGGGGAGGCAGCTACTACATTGAGCGGCTGACGGCTGACCTCGCCGCGCGCGCCCTGCAACATATTGCTGAGGTCGAGGCTCTGGGCGGCATGGCCAAGGCCATCGAGAACGGGCTTCCCAAGCGCCGGATTGAAGAAGCTTCAGCTCGCACTCAGGCCCGCATCGATGCGGGCCTGCAAAGCGTCGTCGGCGTCAATCGCTATCGTCCAGAAGTCGCCGACGAGATCCCCATGCTCAAGGTCGACAACACCGCCGTTCGCGAACAGCAACTCGCCAAGCTCAAGCGCCTGAAGGCCGAGCGAGACCCGGGCGCCGTCGCGAGCGCTCTGGGCGCCTTGACCCAAGGCGCGATGGGCGATGGCAACCTTTTGGAGCTCTCCGTCAATGCGGCGCGCGCACGCGCAACGCTGGGTGAGATTTCCACCGCGCTCGAGGCGGTCTTCGACCGACACAAGGCCCACGCCGACGCGGTGAAAGACGTCTACCTGCGTGAAAGCGGGGTGACGGCTCAAGCCCGACAGGCCCAGGAAATGGCTGAGGCCTTCGCTCAGGCTGATGGCCGCAAACCTCGCATTCTGATCGCCAAGATGGGCCAGGATGGCCATGACCGGGGACAGAAAGTCATCGCCTCGGGGTTCGCCGACCTGGGCTTCGACGTCGAGATCGGAGACCTCTTCCAGACGCCCGCGGAAACCGCAGCCCAGGCTGTCGCAGACGGTGTTCACGCTGTCGGCGCCAGCTCCCTGGCCGCTGGCCATTTGACCCTTGTGCCTGAACTGAAGGCTGAGTTGGAAAAACTTGGTCGGGCCGACATCATGGTCGTGGTGGGCGGCGTTATTCCGCCTGAAGACTTCGCCGCTCTCAGGGATATGGGGGTCGCGGCGATCTTTACGCCGGGGACGAGCGTCCCCGACGCTGCGATCCGCGTGATTGAGCGCTTAAACGTGCTTCTAGGCTACGCTCAGGACCCGGCTATGCGCTAGGCTGGCGGCGCACCACGTCGCTCAATGCCTGCGCCGCGCGAGGACCCAATTGATCGACACCGGCCCTTTCGGGCCCGGTGTCGTCGAACCAAGGTCGCAAAGGGCGGCTACTTGGCGCCAGCCGTTGGGCTGGCCGAAGCCGTTTTGGTCGGCGCCGCTGAGGGTGCGACGCCGCCTTCGGCGCGCCGGCGCGATCCCATCATGGCCTGGGCCGCTGCTAGCTCGTCGGCGTCGAGCGCGCCGTCGTGGTTTTTGTCGAGCACGTCGAAGTACTTAAGCAACATTTGACCCATCTGGCCTTTCAGCTCGGACTTCTCGAGCTTCCCATCCAAATTGTCATCCATCATGCCCATGAGGCGGGTCTTGCCGAATTCCGCATCATAATCCACCCGATGTTCGCGGGTCTCATCCGTCCAACGGAAGCTGAGAGACGTGAAGAGCATCTCCTGGAAGGATTGCTCACCCCAGGTGACCTGGATCTTCGGATCGGGGTTCGTGGGATTGCGTGCTGAGTTGTCGTAGACGTAGTGAGCAATAAGTTTCGAGCCCGCTGGCACCTTGATCGGCTCAGCGAAGGTATAGGAACGCTGCCAGTTGAAATCGTAGCGCGGCAGGCTCAGCAGCAGCTTCATCTTGCCATCCGGATACTGAATCCAGAGATCCGAGGAATAGGCGCGATAGTGGGCGTGGGGGAACGCTGAGTAGAGGAGCGCGTCGTGCGGGAACTGGACGTAGGCCACTTCCTTGTGTCGCGCTTCACCCGCCGGAATGACGATTGTCGGGTCCATGACCACGACGCTGTGCATGATGAGCTCTGGAGGCTTGTCATAGAAGTAGAGCGCCACCTGGCTCTTATCGACCGCCTCCTTGCCAAACGGCGTATAGTGCATCTGGAACCCGATGGCGCCGCCTGGCGGCAGATAAACCCCAGCATTTGACGGCTCGAGTGAGGACTCCGCGCCAACCGCGTAGCCCGCGCCCAGCGACGCCGCCCACTTGGTCTCCGAAGATCGTCCATCTGCCGGCATTTCGGCCATCCAGCCCGTGAGAAGATGGTGCACGCCTTGGCGTTCACCTGGCTTCACGGTCGAGGCGCGGATCCACTTGCCTTCGGTCAGCGTGCCCGCCACGGCGGGACGCTGATAATCCACCACGCCAGAGGCGGGGATCGTATAGGCCGGCACGTTGACAATCAGGTCGGGCTTGCCAAGCGGCCACTCTGAAGCCACGTGCTTTACAGCTCCAAGCGGATCAGGGCCGTCGCCGCGTGGCGCGCCATCTTCCACCCAATGGACGATCGTCTTGGTTTCTTCGGGCGTCAGACGCTTGTCGTCAGAGAATTTCCCGACGTGCGGATCGGCGTGATAGGGCGGCATGCGATCGGTGCGGATGACTTCGCGGATCATCGGCGAGAAGCCTTTGACGGTCGCATAATCCTTCATCGCAAAGGGGCCGATGCCGCCTTCTTCGTGGCAGGCCACGCACTTGGCTTCCAGGATCGGAGCCACGTCCTTGGAATAGGAGATTTTGGCGACGCCACGCTGCGGGAATGCGATCGCAGCCCCTTTGCTGGGCGCCGAGGCGGCCAGGGTCACCGGCTGGCCGGCGCTGAGCGCCGCCAGCGCCTTGGCTGCGCCGCCGTCGGCCAAGGCGCCGCGATAAGCGACCTTCCAGCTCTTCGGATCCACCACGATCACTTCGGCTGCGCGGGTGACCCCCAGGCTCTCGCCTACCAGCTGGTAGCTATCCATCAGGATCGGAGTGTCGTAGCCGGCCTTCTGAGCCTCGGCCAGGATCGCCTCGCGGCTGTCCTTGAGGTTGGAGTTCAGCATCATGAACTCCACGCCCTTGTCCGCATAGGCGGCCTTCAGCGCTTTCAGCCCGCCCGCCAGGCTGCGGGTCACCGCATCGCCGTTCGACTGGGTGACGATCA
>Ga0209166_10000410_pt1 | contig 49086 bp, 47 predicted proteins | sample Coa_R1_3_FD_187151 | JGI IMG/M metagenome (GOLD analysis project Ga0209166, IMG submission 187151) | Surface soil microbial communities from Centralia Pennsylvania, which are recovering from an underground coalmine fire - Coalmine... | ecosystem: Environmental > Terrestrial > Soil >...
GCCGTTTCGCCATCACCGCCAGCCCGCGCAATCCACCTCGCGATGAACTTCCTTGCGCAGTTCCGAATCCGAGCCACTCGATGACTTTGCGCGTCCATTGGCCGTCAAAGGCAGTGGTGTTCATTACAACCACGCCGTGATTCCGGTGCCACCACACAATCGGAAGGATGATGCGGTGCCAGAAGGCCCAAATGATTCGCCTTCTGGAAGCGTGCACTTTTTCAGCGTGCTGCCATCCGTGCACTTCGTAACGCAACGTCGGCCCGAGCGTTCGAATGACGCTGTAAACCGCCGCGGCAATGAACGGAATCTGGATGCGCCGCGTCCAGGGAAGCCGCGGCAGCCGCGTATCGTAATGCAGATTAGCCGGTCCAGCCTCGGGCTTCGAAGGTTCGAGGATTGTATCGGGTTGCGGCATGAAACTTTTGCGCAGCGATTCGCGCACATCTTCAACGTGCGCCGGCAATCGTGCCGAAGTATAGTATAGGTGAGAGCCCTCGAGATTGTTCCAGGAGTACGACGGAGTGCCGCTTCTTTTCCCACTGAAACTAGGGCGCCGCGTCTTTTGGCTGGTTACAACCGTAATTGTGTCAGTCGCTGCGCCTGTCCTTACGGCGGTGACCGCCCGCTCTGACGAGCCGGTGACAGACTCGGTTGGAATTATTGACGGAGCCGCAGTCGCGGTTACCGGCCCCATGCGTATTGACGTTTCTCACGGCCTTCCAAGAACCATCCTGCGTAGTGGCAGCGACGTGATTGTTAAATCCGGGACGGCGCGGCTCGATCTCACCGATGGCGGCACCATCAGCATCTGCGGACCGGCACATTTCTCCGTCCTAAAAGTTGGCAATCAACTCACACTGGCGCTGGACACCGGCACGATTCATCTCGCGATTGAGCACGGGCCCTCGGTAACAGTTTACACGCCGCTTCTCCAGATCCAACCGATCGCGATTGGGGACGGCCCAGAGGATGCGCTGGTCGGCTTTGATGTTGCGGGAGCCATGTGCGTTCGAGCGTACCGCGGCGCCGTGCGGCTGGAGCAGCAACTCACCAGCCAAAACATTGTGGTTCCGCAATCGTCCGACATTTTGCTCGTCAATGGACAACTGGACGGACTCCGCAGCGGTGGGGACCGCTGCTCGTGCGATCCGGAACTCACAAAGTATTCCTCTCCCCCGCACCTGGAAGTCGTACCGCCGGCCGTGACCACAGAAGATGCAAACGCGAAACCTCTCGGGTCCGGTGAGATTATTTCGCCTCTGCCCGTAGATAAGCCGGCGGCAAAAGAAGGACCGATTTACGAAATCTTGGTGCCGCCGCTGATTTACAACGCAAATGCGGAAGTGCAGCCGGAAGTGGACACCAGCCAGATCGTGGTGCTGCGGCGCGTGCGCGTGCGGCCGACGTTGATTTTCCAGGGACGTGTGGAAGGAGGCTCGGCGGCCACGGATCCGCCCGCCGTCGCTCCGGGTCCGCCACCTCCCGCCGCCTCGAATCCGCCGAAGCCTGCGGCGCAAACCAAGAATCCTGCAAATGATTCCGTTGTGGACCGCATGGTTCATTTCGTCCGCAAACTGTGGTCGCGCGGATCGTAGGAGGCAGATAACCCCCTTCAGAGAGTGCTGCAACTTCGGAAAGGATTGATCCCAATCCTAGGCTGGGAATTCTTTTCTCCCACTCAAGCAAGCTAGGTTAAAAAGAAAAGTACTTGCATTTTTTCGAAGCATGCGAGGATATTTCCAGTACTTGAAGGTGTGTGTCTCGAAGAGGACCCAGCCATGAAGCGAACTCTTGGGATTCGCGCGGCTTTCCTGTCCCTCTGCACCGTTGTGTTTGCAGCTTGCTGCTTTTTAGAGGCTGGTTGCGGCTCGAAGTACATGCCTCCCCCGCCGTCAGTGGTTAGCGTTGCACTGACGCCCTTGCGCGGCGGAGCAGTAACCGGACAATCCATCACGTTCACAGCGACCGTGCATAACGATGTGGGCGCGGCTGGGGTCACCTGGGCCACGTCTGGTGGTGCGTTCGGCAGCCAGAACACGACAGCGGCGACTCTAACGGCGCCGAATTCGACCGGCAACGTCACAGTTACGGCGACAAGCGTGGCGGACAATACAAAGAGCGCTTCCGCGACGATTGCCATCACGGATTTGGCGGGCGTCACGACTTATCACAATGATCCAGCCCGCACCGGCGCCAACACGCATGAATTCGCGCTGGCGCCCGCGAACGTGAATACGTCCACGTTCGGGAAGCTCTTTTCTTGCGCGGTGGACGGAGCAATTTACGCACAGCCGCTGTGGATACCCCAACTCACGATAAGCAGTGCGAAACATAACGTTGTTTTCGTGGCAACACAGCACGATAGCGTTTACGCATTCGATGCAGATGCCAGTCCCTGCGCCACGCTATGGCATTTCAGCCTTTTGGATGCTGCTCATGGCGGAGGAACAGGGGCAGCGGCGGAAACTTCGGTTCCTGCGTCGCCGCCGTACGTTGGCAACGGTTTTGGTGATATCACTCCAGAGGTAGGAATCACGGGAACACCGGTGATAGACCCCGCCACAAACACAATTTACGTGGTTACCAAGTCGGTCATCCCTAACTCCAGCCCTCTCGCCTTCTTTCAAAGGCTTCACGCGCTCGATCTGCTTACGGGGAACGAAAAATTCGGTGGCCCTTTGAATATTTCTGCAACGGTACCGGGAACAGGCGACGGCTCGAGCGGAGGCATAGTGCCCTTCGACGCTGGTAACGAACACCAAAGGTCAGGTCTCGCGCTCAGCGGAGGTTTTGTTTACATTTCGTGGGCCTCCCACGAAGACCACAGCCCTTACCACGGCTGGGTCATCTGCTACACAGCGGACCTGTCGCAACAGGTTGCTGTTTTCAATACCTCGCCAAACGGCGGATTGGCCGGCATTTGGATGAGTGGAGCTGCTCCTGCTATCGACGGTAGCGGTAATATCTATTTCTCGACAGGCAATGGGACGTTCGATACCTCGGCCACGGTGCCGCCGCAACCTCCCAATAATGACTATGGCGAAAGCGTCCTTAAAATGGGGCCACCTAGCGCAGGCTCATTGCCACTCCTCGATTTCTTCACGCAATTCAACCAGTTCAATCTGAGTGCTGGGGACGTCGACGTTGCCGCAGGAGGCGTAGTTCTCCTGCCCAATCTCTCCTCTGGGAAACAGATCCTTGTGCAAGTGGGAAAAGACGGTACGGTCCATGTGTTGGACCGCTCAAATCTGGGGCAGTATTGCAATGGCTGTGCGAGCGACACGCAAATCGTGCAGGAGATCCAGGGGCAGGTGAACGGCATGTGGGGTACGCCCGCCTACTGGAATGGAAATCTGTATGTCGGAGGAGCGCAAGACGGAGGAACGAGCGGCGACAACCTGAAAGCCTTCTCCTTTAACCCCGCGCTTTCTCAGCCGCTCTCGGCGGCACCCACCTCCTTAAGCTCCCATGTGTACAATTTTTCCGGCCCGACCCCATCCGTTTCATCGAGCGGAACGACGAATGGAATTGTCTGGGCGCTCGATAACAGCCAATACGGTCCGCCAACACCGAATGGCTCAGGACCTGCCGTGTTACACGCCTACGACGCTACGAATCTCGCAAGTGAGTTGTGGAATAGCTCTCAAGGTTCAGGTAATACCGCGGGAAACGCGGTGAAGTTCACAGTGCCGACGATCGCGAACGGGAAGGTCTACGTGGGAACGCGAGGAAGTTCGACAACGAGCGGTGGAGTTGGAGAACTAGATGTCTACGGCTTAAATCCGAATTAAGCTGTAGCTCGTCACATGCCTTCGTAATTTGGGCCGCCGCCGCCTTCGGGAACGACCCAGTCAATAATCTGATACGGATCGGCAATGTCGCAGGTCTTGCAGTGCACGCAGTTCGAAGCGTTGATTTTCAGCTTCGGTGGGCCACTGGATTCCTTCACCATTTCGTAGACCGCCGCAGGACAGAAATACTGGCAGGGATTGCCGTATTCGATCACGCACTTTGTGGAGCAGATGTTCGTGTCAGCAACGCGAAGATGGCACGGCTGATCCTCTTCGTGGCGCGTTCCTGAGTGGTAGACATCCGTGAGGCGATCGAAGGTGAGCTTGCCGTCGCCTTTGAAGCGTTCCGGCGCGGGGCGCCCGTCGATTTTTTGGTACGCCTCGTAGCCCGGGTGCGCGCGCATGGGATCGATCAGGCCGTGGCCTCCGGTGATCTGCTGAAATGCGGTGTGGACAAATCCGCGAAACATGCCGTGCTGAAACGACTGATGAAAATTGCGAACCTGCCAAAGCTCTTTCTTGATGTAGCTTTCCTCAACTTTTTTCGGAAAGGAACTCAAAGTTTTGGAGGAGGTGTCGCCTGATTTCAGCGCCTCGAAAATCGTTTCCGCCGCAAGCATCCCGCTTTTCATCGCCAGGTGAATGCCCTTGAGGCGCTGCGAATCGAGGAAGCTGCCAGAATCCCCAATGATGAGCCCGCCGTCCACATAAGAGCGCGGCATGGCGTACCAGCCGCCGTAAGGAAGCGACTTCGCGCCGTAGCGAACGAGTTTGCCGCCGTCGAGAAGCTTCTTGAGAAACGGATGCGTCTTCCAGGTCTGAAACGCGGCGTGCGGATCGAATTGCGGATCGGCGTATTCGAGAGCCACGACGAGGCCGATGGAGACTCGATTGTTCGAAAGGCCGTAAATCCAGCCACCGCCGTACATTTCGGTGGAAACCGGCCAGCCCAGCGTGTGCGCGACGTAGCCGGGCTGAATGTGGCCGGGCTGCACGTCCCACAACTCCTTGACCCCGATTCCATAGCTTTGTGGATTGATGTTGTCGAGTTTTTTGGCGGCGACAAGCTTTTTAGTGAGAGACCCACGCGTACCTTCGGCAAGAACGGTGACTTTGGCGCGAAGTTCGTATCCCGGAGTGAAGTTGTCTTTGGGCTTGCCGTTTTTGTCCACGCCCTTGTCTTCCGTGATGACTCCGGCAATTCCATCCCCTTCGTAAATCAATTCCGCGCCGCCAAATTCCTTGAAGACATTGACTCCCGCCGATTCGACAAGTCCGCCCAGCCATTTCGTGATTCTGCTTAGCGAAACAACGTAATTGCCTTTGTTTTGAAACGGCGGAGGAGTAAGCGGAAAGCGGAAAGACGAGTTCTTAGTGAATAGCAGCGCCGCGGAATCCGTAACCGGAGTATCGAGCGGCGCGGACTTCTCGAAATTGGGAACCAGTTCGGCAAACGCCTTGGGATTCATGATCGCACCCGAAAGCTGGTGCGCGCCAATTTCGCGCCCTTTTTCGAGGACGTAAATGTTTTCGGCCGAAAGCTCCGGCTTCGAGCCGGAAGCGTTGCGCTCCTTGATGAGATTGGCAAGATGCAACGCGCAGGAAAGGCCCGCAGGCCCCGCACCCACGATAAGAACGTCCGCCTCGAGTTGTTCGCGCTGAACGGTCATAAGAATCTATTACGAGATTTTGGCAAAATCTGTCTGCGACCCTTTCTCAGCGAAGCTTTTGAAATTGCTCCAACGTAATCCCAAGCTGTCCAAGAATCTTGAAGAAAAGAGGCGGGCCGATTTCTTTGCCGCCATGAACGGGAATCGTGAGGAGCCGGCCGTCCGGGTGCTCCCAATGTTGGTGGCCTCCCGACGTTCGTTTGTGAAGGAATCCGAGGGAGGTTGCCACTTTCTGGAAGTCTCGCGCCTTAGCGCTAGGCATTTATGATCTCAGTAGTGTCTGCAGGAAGCGGGATGCCTCTTTCCCGATAAGTCTCCGAAATCATCTCAAAGACGTTCGTGAGTTCAGCAAGTGCGGCCTCGCGAGTCTCCATCAGAGCGTAGCAACTCGGGATCGCAGGGATTTCCGCAACCCACCCCGAGCCGTCATCTTGGCGGTAGAGAATGATTTTGTAGTCTTCAAACTTCATTGGTTTTAGTGCCTAGTATACGCCTGGAGACCGAACGGGCGCAGATAAAATCTCTCGCTGGCGGTTACTCCGTTTAGTTTCCAGTGGGGACGATTCCGGCGTTCTCGACCATCAGGATCACTGTTCTTTGCGGAGCACGCGTACGATGTAGGATGCCCTTAGGAACCACGGTGCCCTGCCGAGGACCAAGCTCCATCGTGCGGCCTTCGAGGTCGATCAGGAGTTTCCCTTCGACGACGTAGAAAAACTCGTCATCGTTGTCATGTTTGTGCCAGTGATATTCGCCTTCCACCACGCCTAGACGAACAACCGAGCCATTCACCTGGCATAGCGTCTGGTTGTACCACTTGTAGGTGCAAGCATCCGCAAGGGCGCGTTCGTCAATGATTTCCAGCGGCTGGTGGAGAATGTTGAGTCTGGTTTCGTACGGAAAGCTTTCGACATTGGCCATAGGCCCTCCACGTCGGGATTCTTTGCTCATTTATCAACAAGAACCTTGAAGAGCAAAGAGCCAAATTGTCGTGTCAAGCGCTACCGCGTTGAAAGAAAACGCCGTTCAGCCGTTGTGTCCGCAGATTTAGGCTGATTTTGCCTTTTCCAGGGCTTCGGTGAGCGCGGGCATAATTTCAAAAATGTCGCCAACGACGCCGTAATCGGCGATTTCGAAAATCGGCGCGTTCGAATCTTTGTTGATGGCCACAATCGTCCGCGCTCCTTTCATGCCGACAACGTGCTGAATCGCTCCGCTGATGCCCAGCGCAAGATAAAGCTTCGGCGCAACGGTTTGGCCCGAGCTGCCGATCTGCCGCTCCATAGGGAGCCAGCCTTCATCGCAAATGGGACGCGAAGCGGCAATTTCCGCGCCAAGTGCTTTCGCCAGCGCCTCCGCTTGCGGAATATTTTCTGGCGCTTTGATTCCGCGCCCGATGGAAACTATCAGTGGCGCTTGCGTCAGGTCCACGGCAGACTTTGCTTCCTTGAAAAGTTCGAGCGGCTTCGTGCGAATCTGGTCGGCGTTCACCGTGACCTTCAATGCATTCACAGGAGCCTTACCCGAAGGATGCGCGGCCAACAAATCCGCGCGAAATGCGCCAGACTGGAACGAAGCAAACCACGGCGCGGCGCCAGTGAACGTTACGTCGGCCGCGGTTTTGCCCTGAAACATCTGGCGCACGAAAACAAGTTTCCCCCCTTCACTGCGGTAGCCGATGCAGTCGCCAATCATGCCTTTGCCAAGCATGGCGGCAAGCTTGGGAGCGAAGTCGCGAACCTGGTAAGTGTGCGGAAACAAAATGAGGTCAGGCCTTGAGGATTCGATCACTTGCTTCAAGGCAACGCAGAATCCGTCAGGCGTATAAGCCTCGAGCAGATCGTGTTCCACTCGCAAAACTTCCGTGACGTTTTTGGCAGCAAGTTCGTCCGCAAAGACGGAAACGCCTTTTCCGATGACCAGCGCGCTGACGGTGCTCGCAGTGTCTTTGGCGATTTGCTGTGCAGCGACGAGGGTTTCGAAGCTCGCGTTGTTCCACTTGCCCTGGCGTTGCTCGGTGACGACGAGGATTTTCATGACTAGATCACCCTCGCTTCAAACTTGAGCTTTTCCACCAGTTTCGTGGCCACTTCTTTTGGCGTGCCCGTCAGGAATTCTGTTTTCTTCGTTTTCGTCGGTACGTATATCCTTTCGATTTTCTGCGTCGGCTCATGCGAGATGCCCAGTGATTCCCGCGAAACAGTCGCAATTTCCTTTTTCTTGGCGGCCATGATGCCTTTGAGCGTGGCGTAGCGAACCTTGTTGATCCCGGACTGAATCGAAAGCACGGCGGGCAGTGGACACTCCATCCACTGAAACCAGCCCGCCTCAAGTTCTCGCTTGAGCTTCATTTTTCCGTCCTGCACTTCGATTTGCATGATGATAGTGGCGTGCGGACGGTCGAGCAGCGCAGCCAAGAGCACGCCGGTCTGGCCAAAACCGTGGTCATCGCTCTGCAATCCTGTTAGCACCAGATCGGCCTTTTCCTTTTGAATCGCTGCCGCGAGCGCTTTCGCCGAGCCAAGCGGATCGAGCTGCGCGAAATTGTCGTCGGCAATGTGAATCGCGCGGTCCGCCCCTTTCGCGAGCGCTTCCTTGATAGTCTGCTTCACGCGCTCCGGCCCCATCGACAGCGCAACCACTTCCCCGCCGTGCTTTTCCTTCAACCGCAGCGCTTCCTCCAGCGCGTAGCTGTCCGGCTCATTCATTTCAAAGCCGATGTCGGATTCCTTGATCCAGTTTCCGGCGATGGCCAGCGGTGCGTCCTTCGCGGGAACCTGCTTGATGCACACGATGATGTTCAAGAATTCCTTCCTTTCAAGCGTTGGTCATCGACGATTTTGAACCACTGGTTTTTGTAGGGTTCGACGTCCGCAACGGTGACGTTGTCGACTCCTCTGGAAGTGTCCGGCTTCTTCCCATGATGGTGTTTTTTGTATTTTTTGACATATGCCCTGTTCCGCGCCGCTTGCAATCTGCAAATTTCCACGTGTCTTAGGACAAAAAACTTCTCCACAAAATTCCCGTTTCCTTCGTTGCAAATCTGCACTAAAACCCAGAAATCCGGAGCGTCAGGATCGTTAGCCAAACCCTTCTGAAAAATCTTTGTGACGAAGTTCTTCTTCTGGCTAGTCTTCACTTCAATCTTGAGGGCGCGTCTCTGGCCGTCTCCAATCGCGTATACGTCGACACTTTTTCGGTTGCCATACGTCACCGTGGCAAAGACACCCCGTTTATTAAGCTCGCTGCAGACGCGATATTCGCCAGCAAGACTAAGAAGATACTGGACAATTTTCGTCACTGATGCCAATTCGTCGAAAATGCTAACGAGAACCTACACGCCAGGCTCGGGGCAGCGGCGCCTACTTGCCAGACCAACGCCTGAATATCAACGCGGCGTTCGTGCCGCCAAATCCAAACGAATTCGAAAGCGCGTATTCGACCGACACCTTGCGCGCGTGATTCGGCACGTAGTCCAGATCACATTCGGGATCGGGATTCTCAAGATTTATAGTCGGCGGAAGAATCTGGTCCCGTAGCGCCAGAACGCTAATGCCGGCTTCGAGGCCTCCCGCGCCGCCGAGAAGGTGGCCAGTCATGGATTTCGTAGAGCTGATGGGCACCTGCTTGGCGCGATCGCCAAACACGCGCTTCAGCGCGCGCGTCTCGATCACGTCCCCGATGGGCGTGGAAGTGCCGTGCGCATTGACGTAGCCGACGTCGTTGGGAGTGAGCTTCGCATCCTTAAGCGCCGCCTTCATCACGCGATAAGCGCCGTCCCCGTTCTCCTCCGGCTGCGTCATGTGATAGGCATCGCCGGACATGCCGTAGCCAACGATTTCCGCAAGTATCGGCGCGTTGCGCTTCTGCGCGTGTTCAAGGGTTTCAAGGATTAGGATCCCCGCGCCTTCGCCCACGACAAATCCATCGCGGCCCGCGTCCCAGGGTCGGCTGGCGTGCTGGGGATCGTCGTTGCGCGTGGAGAGCGCTTTCATCGAAGCAAATCCGCCGACGCCCATCGGGGTGATAGTCGCTTCCGCGCCACCGCAAATCATCATTTCCGCCGCCCCGCGCTCGATAATCTTGAAGGAATCGCCAATAGCATGCGCCGAAGCGGAACACGCCGTAGCCGTCGCGGAATTCGGCCCCTTCGCGCCGTAACGAATCGAAATCTGCCCCGAAGCAAGATTCACAATGGCGGAAGGGATGAAAAACGGAGAAATCTTGTTCGGGCCACCATTCAACAGCTTGCCATGCTCGCGCTCGATGATGTCGAACCCACCGATGCCGGACGAAACGTAGACGCCCACTTCATCGAGATTCGAATCTTCCGGCTTCCAATTGGCGGACTTCACCGCAAAATCCGCGGCCGCCAGCGCCATCTGGATAAAGCGCGCCATTTTCTTGAGTTCTTTTTTCTCGATCCACTGAAAAGGATCGAAGTTCTTCACTTCGCCGGCAATGGTGCAATCGAATCCCGTAGTATCGAAATGCGTGATCGGCCCGACGCCGCTGCATCCGGCGACGAGGTTCCGCCAGCTTTCCTCCGTGCCGATACCCAGCGCGCAGACCAGTCCAACGCCCGTCACAACTACTCGGCGAGTCAACGTTCCCTTCCCTGTTGCGGTGATCGTTTCGTGGTTACTTACCCTTGGCGTGTTTGTCGATGTAATCGACGGCGTCTTTCACCGTGGTCATCTTCTCGGCATCCTCGTCGGGCACTTCGATCCCGAAGGCCTCCTCAAACGCCATCACCAATTCTACCTGATCGAGCGAGTCGGCTCCCAGGTCGTCCACAAACGACGCCGTGGGCGTCACTTCCGCTTCATCCACGCCGAGCTGCTCGACGATAATCTGCTTCACGCGTTCTTCTACGCTGGCCATCCGTATCCTCCGCGATGTTCAATCGATGTAAGTGCTGTTTTGATCCGCTTACCCCAGGCTCAAGAGCCTGCCCTGCTTGCGCGGAGTACAGCCGCGCGAAACTCGTTGTTTGGGTCCCGCATCATCGCGAGCACCCCGTCTAGTCCGATTCTCCACTACCCCGGTTGGTTGCGAGCAAATTGCCCTGAATTTGCACCCTAAGATAACCCGCCCATTCTAGTCAGCGCCTCTCGCAAGGTCAACTTTGCTGGGCACGCCAACGGAGCGCCTTCTTAGGCTTTGCTATCTAAAGCGAATGCACCGAAGCGCTTTAACAGCCTCCTGAGTTGCGCCCTTTGCTGGATGTACGTGAATCTTTTCTTCAATAACCTTCCAAAGGTATGCACCTAGTTCTTCCTCACTTCCATCTCTATTCAAAATTTGAAACACTCCTCCGATATATGCGTCGTATTCGTCCTGTGCATTGGTCACATCTTTTATACCAATTGGGTCCCACACATTGACCAGAACGCGTCGAATCTCATCCTCGATTCGTCGAATTTCTTTTTTGGTGAGCATCTCGGTCAAGCCAGATACATGCCGCCATTGACGTCGAGGACGTGGCCGGTGATGTAACCGGCTTCGTCGCTAGCGAGAAAAACGATGGCAGCGGCTACGTCGCGCGGGCTGCCCATGCGCCCCAACGGGATCCGCGTTTTCAAATTCTCCTTCACTTCGCCGGAAAGCACATCGGTCATGGGCGTTTCGATGAATCCGGGGGCAACGGCATTCACGGTGACGTTCCGCGAGGCGATTTCCATCGCAATCGCTTTCGTCAAACCAATCAGACCGGCCTTGGCCGCAACGTAGTTCGCCTGGCCGGGGTTGCCCATTTGCGCGACCACGGAAGCAATATTGATGATGCGGCCCGCACGCGCGCGCATCATCGTGGAAAGGGCCTGCTGAATGCACAGATGCGCGCCGGTCAGGTTCGTTCGAATCACAGCATCCCAATCGTCCGCCTTCATGCGCAGGGCCAAGCCGTCGCGCGTAATCGCCGCGTTGTTCACCAGAATGTCGAGGCGGCCAAATTTCTCGATGACGGCCTTGAATCCCCCCTTCACTTGCTCTGCGTCGGCCACGTCCATCTTCACAGCGAACGCTTCGCCACCCGCCGCGACAATGTCCTTCACCAGCGCCGCAAGTTTTTCCTCATTGCGCGCCGCAACCGCGACCTTCGCACCCGCTTCCGCAAGCGCCAGGGCCGTGTCGCGCCCAATCCCTTGGGACGCGCCCGTAACCAACGCCACTTTGTCTTTCAGGCTGAACATTCTGCAGAGAGTCCTCAGTTATAAGTCTTAAGTTCTAGGTAAAGAAAAGGAAAAAAGTGAGACTCCTAGCTCCAACAGTGCTTTCCTGCCCACGAGAACTCCGGACTCTTGCTCCACCTCGTACGTCTCTCTCAGGATCTTTTCCTTACTTATTACTTAAAACTTAAAACTTATGACTTAGAACTCATCCTCATGCCGCATCGGACCGCGCTGCCCCAATTTTCTCCACGGTCGCCGCCAGGCTCTTCTCGTCTTCGACGTTCAAAGCTCCCGCCGAGCGCTCGATCTGCCGCAACAACCCGGTCAGCACGCGGCCCGGCCCCACTTCCACAAAGGTATTCACGCCCTCATCAATCAACAGCCGCACCGATTCTTCCCACCGCACCGGCATGGAAACCTGACGAACCAACGCCTCGCGCGCTTCCGCGCCAGTGGTAATCGTGTCCGCATCCACATTCGTCGCCAGCGGCACGCGCAAATTCAAAAACTCAGCGCCCCGCAAATCCTGCTCGAACTTTTCCTGCATGGGCGCCATCAACGCCGAATGAAACGGCGCTGAAACCGGCAAAATGACTGCGCGCTTCGCTCCCGCCTGAGAAGCAAGCTCGACGGCGCGCTTAATGGCACCTGCATGGCCGGAAATGACGGTCTGCTCCGGCGAATTCAAATTAGCCGGAGCGCAAACTTCGCCATCCGCGGCGCGCTTACAAACGTCAGCAACCACCGCATGAGACAAGCCCATAATCGCGGCCATTGCACCTATGCCCTGTGGAACTGCGTCCTGCATGTACGTGCCACGCTTGCGCACCAACCGCACGGCGTCGCCAAACTTCAGCGAACCGGCGCAGACCAGCGCGGAGTACTCCCCAAGGCTATGCCCCGCCACAAAATCCGGCTCCAATCCTTTCTCCGCAAGCACGCGGGCAGCAGCCACCGAAACCGTCAGGATCGCTGGCTGCGTGTTGGCCGTCAGCTTCAGCTCGTCTTCCGTGCCTTCAAAGCACAACTTGGAAATCGAAAAGCCCAGCGCCTTGTCCGCTTCGTCGAAAAACGATTTCGCGACCGCGTGCTTTTCCGCGAGTTCCCTGCCCATGCCCGGGTATTGCGAAGCTTGTCCGGGAAACACAAATGCGACTTTGCCCATAGCTGATTCCTCCATGCCACCGTCAGGCCGGAACCGCGGTGGCGGAGAGCTCCTGTTCGATTCTTCCGTTGATGCGCGCGCGGGCGAGCCCCGCGGCCACGCGGATGGCGTTTTTCACGGCGTTGGCGTTCGAACGCCCATGGCCAATCACGCAAACACCCTTCACACCCAACAGCGGCGCCCCTCCGTACTCCGTATAATCAATCTTTTTCTTCAACCCCTTGAACGCTCCCTGCGAAAGCTTACCGCCGACCTGGGAAAGGATGGAACTTTTTAGCGACTTCTTCAGCGCATCGAAAATGGAAATCGCCAAGCCCTCGCAAATCTTCAACGCAATGTTTCCGACGAAACCATCGCACACAATCACGTCCACAATTCCGGAAAAAAGATCTCCGCCTTCGACGTTGCCCACGAAATGGACCGGACTTTTCTTCAGCATGGTATAGACTTCGCGCGTCAGCACGTTGCCCTTGATTTCTTCCTCTCCCACCGAAAGCAGTCCGACGCGAGGACGTCTGCTGCCAAACGTCGCCCGGTAATACACCTCCCCCATTACCGCGAACTGCAACAGATGCTCAGGCCGGGAATCCACATTGGCGCCGACGTCCAGCAGCACGGAAACCCCGCCCCGCGCATTGGGAAAAGGCGCGGCCAGCGCAACCCGGTCCACGGCCTCAAGCGTCCCGAGAATAAACTTGGCCGCCGTCATGACAGCGCCGGTATTCCCCGCGCTCACAATACCATCGGCCCTGCCCTCGCGCACCAAACGCGCCGCCACATGCACCGAGCTGTCTTTCTTCCGCCGGAAAGCCTGCGTCGGATGATCGTTCATCGTGATCACCTCGCTCGCCGGCACAATCTCAATCGGCAGGTTCGGCGCGGAGTGCTTTGCCAGCTCCGCCCGCACTACATTCGGCTGCCCCACAAGCAAAACGCGCACGTTGAACTCGCGTGCGGCCAGCACACTGCCTTCCACTTCAGGACGTGGTGCATGGTCCCCGCCCATGGCGTCAACGGCAATGGTGATCATGGGATTTTGCCCGCAGAATCAGCGCAACGCGAAAATCTAAGCCGACGCTTGTACCGCTTTGCCCTTGTAGTAGCCGCAATGCGGACACGCCTGGTGCGGCTGCTTCATCTCATGGCAATTCGGACATTTGCTCAGTTGCGGCTTGGCCAGAAAATCGTTCGCCCGCCGCGTGCTGGTCCGTCTTTTGGAATGCCTCCGTTTTGGGTTAGGCATAACACTACACCTCGTTCCCGCCTGGTTGGGCGGATTATATAGGGCTTTCGCCCTCAAAGAACTATTGTTTTTTCAGCCAGTCCTGCTTGATGCGCGCGAGAGAAGCCAGGCGGGGATCCGTGGCGTGGGTCTCGCAGCGGCACTCCTCGTGATTCAGGTTGGCGCCGCAATTCGGGCACAGCCCCCGGCAATCGCTCTGGCAAATGACCTTGATGGGAAGCGCCAGAAGCACCTGCTCTTTCAACACGTCCGCCAGGAAAAGGCCATCTCCTTCGTAAAATCCGATATCCGTATCGTCATCCTTCAGCCGGTCTTCCCGGTGCTTGATGAGATCGGCGCCTTTCGGAAGCGGCGCATAAAACAGGTCAAATGAACTGCTCACTTCTTCGGTAACCGGTTCCAGGCAGCGCGCGCACACCAATTCCATCTTCGTCTCGAAGTTGCCTTCGACGCGAATCTGCCCTTCCAGCAATTCCGCAGTAGCCGTCACTTCCAGCGGCTCCGTCTGCTTGATTTCCGCCGAATGGAAATCAATGCTTCCCGGAGCATAGGTTTTGTGAATGCGCAGCTTGCGGACAGCTAATTCCTTCACGTCCAGGAACATCTCTTCAGCGCCTCCGGCGCGCACGCTCATGCTTTACCATTATTCCGACGGCTTCCCGCCAAGTCAAGGAACCCGCCCACAACTTGCTATTTTCTGCACCTTTCTCGTCACCCCGTTCCTTTCCCCCTCGGTCTCTTTCCTTCTGCCTTCTGCCTTCTGCCTTCTCCCCTCTGCCTTCCGCTTTCTGCTTTCTGCCCTCTGCTTTCTGCCTTCTCCCCTCTGCTCTTTCCCCTCGCTGGTGTCATCCCGCCTGCCCTGAGCGCAGCCGAAGGGAACCCGGTCGCGCCGTTTGCGAACGGTGGTGAGGGATCTGCTTTCTGCTTTCTGCTTTCTGCTTTCTGCTTTCTGCTTTCTGCCTTCTGCTTTCTGCTTTCTGCTTCTGCTTCTGCTTTCTGCCTTCTCCCCTCTCCTCTTTCCCTCGCTGGTGTCATCCCGAACGAACGTGAGGGATCTGCTTTTTCTGTCTTCTTCAACGTTCGAACCTTCCAACCTTCTAACTGACCATCCGATGAGGATAGTCATCCTGAGCGAGCGCAGCGAGTCGAAGGATCTCTCTTTCCAACGCTCCCCTCCCCACTCGCCGCACTCCTAATCCCAAGAATTAACTTGACCGCCATAACCTCTAATGCTATTGTCACGCCCGCTTTTCTCGTCATCCTCTCGTCCTCGGAGGTTCTATGCGCTTCGCAAGAACGTACGTCCTCGCGTTCTCTTGTCTTTTCCTAGTCTTTCCGCTCTTCGCCCAGCAAACCGCCACGACCATCCAACGCGACCCACAGGCCATCAACCTTTTGGCGCAATCTCTGGCGGCTGCCGGTGGCCCCGTAATCTCCACTATCCAGGATTTCACCGCCACAGGAACTATCACCTACAGCTGGGCGAATAGGCCTGTTTCCGGTTCTGTCAACATTTACAGCAAGGGGCTGACCGAATTCCGCATGGAATCTAGTGTGCCCGCTGGAACCCAAGAGCTTGTCGTGAGCGGACAAGAGGCAACTCTGACGCCTGCCTACAGCACTAAAGCTGAGTCCCCCATTTTCGGGATGGTGACTGCTGGAAGCCTGACTTTCCCTGCCGCTCGAATTTCCCAAATTCTCTCCAACGCATCAATAAGCGTAGTCTTCCTTGGACCAGTTGAGTGGAACGGGTCGCAGACTTATCAGATACATATCGCGCTGCCGCCCGATCCAAGGCTCACCGCAGGGCCGAACTTTTCTGGTCTGGGGGAATTCAATTTGTACTTCGACGCACACTCCTACCAACTTTTGGGACTCACGGAACGGATTTGGTGGGATAGCGATCTCAGGCAATCCTACGCGCACGAGTTGTTGTTTTCCGACTATCGGCCAATAAATGGCATGTCTGTGCCGTTCACAATTACTGAGAAAATGAGTTCCCAACAAACCTGGTCTGTCAGCCTTAACTCGATCTCATTCAACACTGGTTTGTCCGACGCCCTTTTTCAGCCCCAGGCCCTCTGAACTCCTCCGGAAGGGATGAACATACATGCAGAATGGCAAAATGACTGTTCTTTTTCTTGTTCGCCCGTCGAGAATCAGGACTCTGCAAAGAGTGGCGGCCATTGCAGCCCCCTGCATTGTGCTACTCCTGCTCACCGTTGGGGTGTTCGTTGGCCCCTCCAGAGCGCAGAATTATCTCACGCAAACGGGATTACCAACCTTCACCACCGCCCAGCCCGTAGAACTCGGCTTTATAAACTTTGCAAACGGCAACCTCCATCTCGAGATTCCCCTCGGATCATTTCCCGAAAGGGGCTCCGTTCCATTTACTGCTGTGTTGGCCTATGACAGCCGCATCTGGCAGCAGGCTGGAACGACTTGGCAGCCAACCAATGTCGTTAATTCTCAGGGCGGCTGGAGATATCTCGACCAGGGCGTGGCGGGCGGTGTAGGTCCTTTGAGTACGCAGACGTTCACCAGAGGGAATCCGCCAGTCTGCCAATACATGGTGATTTCCAATTTCCAGTGGACGACGCCAGATGGAACAAAGAGAGTTTTCCCTATCACTACGCAGGAGGAAATTTCCGGTGACGGGTGTCCAGACAGGCCGAACACAAACGGCTATGCGAATGATTCCTCGGGCTTCCGGATGTATATCACTGGCTATATCAACGCGACTATTTACGCACCCGATGGGACGCAGGTCTACCCCAACGTAAAGGACGTCAACGGGAACTTCTTTTCCAAGGACGCGAACGGCAACGTGATTGACACCTTGGGCCGTACTCCCGTCACGAAAACTAGCAACTGCAACGGCAACTCGAGCCAAACGTGCTACAACGTCCTGAATTCGCAGGGGGGCAGGTCCACTTTTACGGTGACCACGGAATCGATCTCTGTCAGCACGTCCTTCGGCGTGCCCGGCGTAACCGAATACATTGGAAGTCTGACTGTCATTCAAAGCATAAAACTTCCCGATAACTCAACATACCAATTCGGCTACGACTCTTATGGAGAAATCAGTTCCGTAACTCTTCCGACGGGAGGTGCGATTTCTTACGGGTACACCAATTACCAGGATTCATTCGGAAACAAAAATCGCTGGGTCTCCTCTCGCATTTCAGGCGGAGGAACCTGGTCCTACACACCAGCTGTCATCAGTACGTGCGGTTCCGGGCAGGTCGGTTGCCAGCAGAAGGTCACCGTCACCAAGCCCAGCAACGACACTGCAGTCTACACGTTCACATTGAACAACGGGGCCTGGGCCGCGCAAGTCCAAACGTACACGGGCCAAGCCACCCTTCTCTCAACCTTGACCAACACATGGAATTTCTCGAACGCCTGTAGCCCCACGCCCTGTACCGGAAACAGCAACATCCAGAAGATGAGTCAAACGCTTACTCTGCCCGTCCCCTCGGGATCCGTGACCTCGGCCACCCAATACGCATACGACACTATCAGCGATATGAATGTAACTTCAATTAAAGAATGGAAGTACTATAGCGGCAGCCAGCCAATAACGCCTGACCGTGAGACGGACTTCACCTATCACGCCCTCATCGGTAACAACGTACTTAACCGCGTCACCCAAAAAATCGTAAGGGACAGCAATGGCTTTGCCGTAGCGCAAACGAATTCTTCCTATGACGATCCTGGAACCCTATCCAATTCATCTCCGGCCACGGGGATCGCAAATCATGATGACGCGAATTACAGCATCACCAACACGGGGCGCGGCAATCTGACCAAAACTCAGCGCTGCACGAATCTCTCCGCCTGCTCCACGAATTATGTGCAGACCGCCATGACCTACGACACAACCGGGCAGCTCCTCTCCCTTCAAGACCCCAATGGCAATTCCACGTCCTTCAGCTATGCAGATGCATTTTTCAATGACGCTGGCGACGGTCCGTCTCATCCACCTCAAACCTATTCACCGTCCGCACCTACAAACGCCTACGTCAAAACAATGACGCCTCCAATTAGCACCCTCGCCACCACGTTTGGCTACTACTACGGAAGTGGACAAAAGGCCCTCGTTACCGACGCAAACAACCAGACAACCTACTTCCACTACATCGACTCTCTCGCTCGCTCCACCAGCGTCGTCCTTCCAAACGGCGGATGGAATTACACCGCTTACAGCGCCACCGAGACGCAAGTCGACACTTACACAGGAATTACCGCGGCGTTTTCCACAACCAGCGGAGCCGGCATCCGTCAGGACGAAGTCTTGCTGGACAATCTGGGGCGCATTACAACGCAGAAGCTCGTAAGCGATCCCGAGCTAGCCGATATTGTAGCTACAACGTACGATACGACTGGGCGGGCACAAAATGTCTCTCATCCTTATAGGAGCACCTCCGACCCGACGTACGGTCTCGAAACGCCGACGTACGACGGATTGAACCGCGCCATTAAAGTTACTCACCAGGATACTACTTACTCCCAGACATTATTTGGGGCAGCCATCAGTGGGACCGGTGTGAACCTCACGCAACTTTGCTCGCCTGGTACATACGGCCTAGCGTATCCAACCCTTTTGATTGACGAGGCTGGAAAAAAACGCGAAATGTGGACTGATGGATTTGGCAGAACCATCGAAGGTGACGAACCCGATTCGAGCGGAAATCTAACCTCTAACACATGCTACGCTTACGATTCGCTTGGCAATCTTCTCCAAATCGTACACGGAAGCCAAACACGCAGCTTCGCCTACAACGTACTCTCACGGCTTACCAGCGCCACAAGGCCAGAGTCAGGCACCGTCGCGTACTCCTATGACAACAACGGAAATGTCCTGACCAAGACTGGGCCGGCTCCCAATCAGACTGGGACGGCGACCGTAACCATATGTTTTGGTGTTTGGAATGGGACCAGTTGCGATGGCACCGGCTACGACCAAATGAACCGCGTCATCAAGAAAACCTATTCGGACACTTCCATGCCCACAATTCAGTACGGGTACGATGGCATCGGCCCCACGGGCTGTTCGCCCGCTCCTCCCTCGCTGCCAGACTCCAACCCCAAGGGTCGCATGACGTCCGTGTGCGACGGAAGCGGCGCAACTTCCTGGGCACACGACTCAACGGGAAGAATCACCACGGAAAAACGAACAATCCTGGGAGTCACGGCAACCGTCTCATATGCCTACAACCTGGACGGCTCCATCGCAACCGTCACCTATCCGAGCGGCAAGGTCATCACCTACACCGTCAGCAACGCCCAGCGCCCAACTGCGGCGAACGATGTGGCGAACAGTGTCCAGTTTGCCAACGCTGCCAGTTACGCGCCAACTGGCGGGCTCCAAAGCATGACGCTCGGTCAGGTCAACGGAGGCTTCACCGGCATCTCCGAATCCCACACATACAACAATCGTCTTGAGTACACTTCCACCCAGGCTACGTCAACTGCTGGGACAGCCTTGAATCTGGCTGTTTGTTATACTGGCTTTGACTTTACTAATGGTTGCTCAACCACGGCCACAAACAACAACGGAAGCGTCACGGGAATTACGAACAGCGTGGACAGCGGCCGCACACTTAACACCGGATATGATCCGCTAAACCGCATCTCTTCTGTGGCCACAAAATCCACTTCCGGTGTGGACTGTTGGGGACAGAACTTCTCGCCGGACGCCTTGGCAAATCTCAACACAATCGGGAGCGCCCAGTGTTCCAGCGGGACACTGAGCGTAACCGTGGACACGAATAATCACATCAATAGCAGCACCTCCTTCGCTTATGACGCCGCTGGAAACATGACCCAGGACGGCAGCGGTTTCTCTTATACGTTTGATGACGAAAACCACCTGACCATCGCCAGCGGCATGACCAATGGACCTTATTGCTATATCTACGACGGCAACGGCATGCGCGTCGCCAAGAAATCCAACTCTAATTCAACCTGTTCCATCGGCACTGTGACGAAGCTTTACTGGCGTCTCATCTTAGGCGACACTCTTGCCGAAACCGACGGCACCGGCAACACCACAAATGCTACTTACAACGAATACATTTTCTTCGCGGGCCGTCGTATCGCTTCCCGCAATGGCACAGGTGGCATTTTCTACTGGTTCTCAGACCATCTGGGCTCTACTCGCGCAATCACTACAGGCAGCGGCACAGGTCAGACTCCCGGCCAACTCTGCTATGACGCTGACTTCACTCCTTACGGGCAGGAAATTTCCCACACCGAGCGGCTTCAAACTACTGCCTGCCCGCCCAGCTACAAATTCACGGGCTACGAGCGGGATCCGGAAACCACTGCGGGCCAAACCGACACCGGCCTCGACTACGCCTTCGCCCGCTATTACTCCTCTCGCCTCGGCCGCTTTCTCACGCCTGACCCCATCGGCGGGTCCATCGGCAACCTGCAGTCCCACAACGCTTACTCCTATGTTCTCAACAGCCCTCTCAACTTCACAGATCAGACCGGTCTCGATCCAGACTGCGCCGACACTAAGTTCGGCGCAAATTCACAGTTTTGCCCAGCGAGCGTGGGCGGAGGCAGTCTCGGCTGCACGCTTGACGGTGTGATCGAGAGCTGTGGCACTGTTGCCAGGTTTGCTGAAGCCGGTGCACTTGCTGGGGTATCGTCTCCACTTCCGAACGGGACAAATGGCACCATCATGATTTGGCTATCCGCAGGCTCCATCTCCTACCTAGATTACGGTAATTGGGGCGACATGGTGGAGCCCTCCTGGGGCCTCCTGACATCATTTAGCGGCGAGTGGGTCACGCTGAATCAGTTTGTCGACTACGTAAGGCAGTACAACGAGCATATGGCCAGCCTTACGGATGATCAGCGGCTGCGCATCGTCGCGCGCGGCGTTGTTGCGGGTGCCGGTGCTATCGGCGATTGGCGTTTCATAATCGGCTTCTACGTTGCATCGTTCGGGAACGCAGCAATCGACGCGGTCGTGACCGACATCAGCGCGGTCGAAGAAGGGCAAATGTTTGGCACGAGGTTTAATGGCAACTATCCACTGTTCAACACGGGCGACCCCTATCGCATTGGATGGCAATACTTTAGCGAAACCGGACAATATTTCTTCAGGATCAACATTGGCGGCGTTCATATATACCTATCGCCGTCCTGGTATTTCTGATGCAAGGTCAGCAAATTCCGCCAAGCCCGGTTCCTGGCTTGGAAACAGAGATTGTAATGCTAATTCAACAACTCGTCGCAGATTTACCCGCAGGCACTGCGGAACTGTTGCTGCAACGCGTTCCAGGTCACCCTGGATGGCCGAATCCGTACTTTGCGGTCACGCCTCGAAATCCTAGAGCCGCCGCCTTCAAAGGTGTCGTTGTTGAGAATGACCTTCACCTCACCATTGGAAAACTAGCTGCGCGAGAGTTTGCTGGATTCGCGCGTGGTGCCACAATCCTGAAAGGCCGAACTCCAGAGGAGGAGTTTCGATCGATCTGGCACACAGTCACGTCGGGGGGATTCAACGAGGAGGTACATTACAATCGTCGCGGGAAACTGGTGACGGCATCTGCAAAAATCCATGTCGAAAACATCCAACTCACCTTTAGCTACGGCAGTCGATTCATATCAAATCTAGTCAAGCGGAAGAGAGAAACGGTACTTTACGAGCCTTACTGATCTGGGGAAATCGCGACAGACACGACGTTTTTCGGTTATTTTGGCCAAAACGATCCGAGCTATGCCATAAGACTGGGCTATGGTTGGAATGGAGAAATTGCCCAGATGGTGTTTCGGCTAAGCGTAGACGGCCTTGGCCATATTTTTGAATGGACGGTTCCGTTTCTATGAGCACCGGTGATCTGGCCCCTGGCTCCGCGCACGGGATCATACGACATTCGAAACTCCTGACGTGAACTCTTTACCTGTTAGCTCTTCCTCTTTCTGTTCTCCGAATTGCGGCTCGGAGGCCGCCGTAGGCGGCCGAAGAGCGGCAATTCGCCGCGCAAACTCTCGCCCGCTATCTCTCAGATTCCACTCGACTTATTTTGATCCTCTTTTCCATTTTCTACCTTCTATTTTCTGCCTTTATAACTCCTTTCCCCTCAGTCACTTATTGGGGTATTGACACAATCGTAATTCTGTGATAGTATACTGCATGGTTTGCTGTCGATTCCTGCACCGTGCCCCACCCTTGCGCGATCTGCGCCCATCCGCCAAACCTGCGGCTTCCTTCATCCTCTTTGTTTTCATATGTTTCCGCACGCTCGTGCGCGACAGAAATGCACTTAACCCTTTTCGCTTCAACCGCTTGCGAACAACTTTCTTCGCCACGGAGGGGTATGATTGCCGCTCGAATCCCTAATCCCGAACCACTACCCACTTTCTTTTGTTTTCAACGAGTTACGAACTGCCCAATTTGCAACTCTTGTGAACAGCGCATACTGTGATAATTGGAGAGAGATATGAAGATATGGATTTTTTAGAAGACTTTTTCCTCTCATTATAGCATCGGTCAGATTAGCAAGATTGGAAACACCATCGGGTGGACCTAAACTCGCCGGGATGAATGGATTAAGCTGAGGGACCTGTTTAGACCTCGGGAGTGGGCAATTTCTTCACAGAACTAGTACCTTCCAAGAGTGGCCGGCTATGCTCATTCTCTATTGCAAATGACTGATTCTTAAAGTGTTAGCGGAAGTTTGCCTGGCGTCCTCCTTTGGCTCCATTCGTGCCGCTTTTCCTTTTGCCCTGGTCAAATACTAGATGAATGGGGGAATCCCATGCGATTCCGTACTGCACTGAGCCTGGCCACGCTCCTTGTTGTATGCTTTACGGTTGCTTCCTGGGCAACGCCGGTTCCTAAGAGACTGGTTCCTGAGATATCGTCACCAGCCCCCGACAACCCATCTCAATCGGGGAAAATCGCGTCGATTGGTGACGCCGCCTTTTCCCTCGAGGTCACCAACGGTCAGGAAAAGAAAACCATAGAGTTTCTGGTTGACGATGACACCAAGGTGGAAGGCAAGCTCAAGGTTGGCTCTCAGGCCACTGTGGAATACCGCTCTGCCGATGGCAGGTACATCGCGATTCACGTGGTCGTAAAGCCTGCTTCGGCTTTCAAGGGATGGTGAGTTGAAAGGAAAAAACTGATACTTCGAGAACAGGCAACAAGCAATCCTTAGTTCAACATGGCCGCATGCGCCCAGCAGCGCGCGGTCGATTTTCATTTCGTGGATTGAGGAGCTCAGATGCGCACGACTCTGAAAATTGTCCTGCCCCTGATCGTGAGCGTCGGTAGCGTGTCTCTTGTTTTTGCCGGTTACCAGGTAAGGAACCAGCGACGAATCTTGCGCAACGATCTCGCGCGCCGCGCGGAGATCCTGGCCGACAGCCTCCAAGAGAGCGTGGAGCGAGAACTTGGCCGGGGCCAGGAGCGCGGACTGCACCGCTTCGTGGAGCGGTATGGCCAACGCGAGCATCTCAAAGGAATTGCTATCTACGATACGGCGGGACGTTTGCTCGCCGTTACGCCGGGACTTGAGCCCGCCTTGCCGTTGCATCCTGATGTCGTAACGAAAGCCATACGCGACAAGAAAGGGGCGGGCGAATTTCTACCTCCTGAGCAGACCTCCGCGCCCCAGGTGGCGGACGCCGTTCCGGTCCATGTATACGCGATGCCGCTTCATCACGATGATGAAGTTGCGGGAGCGCTGCTGCTGATTCACGAGACCAGCTATATCGATCGGCAGATCTCGCTGACCCTGCGCGATGCTCTTCTGAATGCGCTGATACAAACCTTGCTGATCAGCCTGCTTGCGCTGGTTCTGGTGCGCTGGAATTTCACCGAGCCGCTTGCGCGCACGGCAAAATGGGTGCGAACGCTGCGGACGGGACAACCCCACCCGCCTCCCGCACTACCGCAGGGCGAGATCATGGAGCAGTTGCACCACGAGGTGACGCACCTTGCTCAGGATCTGCATTCGGCAAGAGCGGCAGCAGAGGTGGAAGCACGCCTGCGCGATTCGAATGCTTCTCTATGGACTGCGGAACGTCTGCGGGTCAGCCTTCGCAACAGGCTTCAAGATCAACCCTTGTTCGTTGTTTCGAATCGCGAGCCTTACATGCACGTTTATAACGGCAACAAGATGATCAAAGTGCTCGTGCCCGCGAGCGGTGTGGTCACCGCGCTTGAACCCGTTTTGCTGGCGTGTAACGGCACTTGGATCGCAAATGGCTCGGGCAGCGCTGACCGCGAAGTTGTTGACGCCCACGACCACCTCCGCGTTCCCCCCGACCGCCCCAGCTACACGCTTCGGCGCGTCTGGCTCTCGGAGGAGGAAGACAAAGGCTACTACTACGGCTTTTCGAACGAAGGGCTTTGGCCGCTTTGTCACATCGCCCATACGCGTCCGATTTTCCGTCCCGAAGACTGGCTGCAGTACCAGCTCATCAACCAGCGTTTCGCCGACGCGGTTTTGCAGGAAATGGCGCATGTGGATTCGCCAATTCTTTTAGCGCAGGACTATCACCTGGCTCTAGTTCCAAAAATGGTGAAAGACGTTCGTCCGGACGCACGCGTGGCCATTTTCTGGCATATTCCATGGCCCAACGCTGAAGTTTTCGGAATTTGTCCCTGGCAGCGAGAACTGATTGAAGGACTATTGGGCGCAGACTTGATTGGCTTCCACATCCAATCGCACTGCAACAACTTCCTAGAGACCGTGGACCGCGCTCTTGAAGCGCTTACCGAATGGGACCGCTTTGCCGTAAACCGGCAGGGGCACGTCACGCGCGTGCGCCCGTATCCGATTAGCGTGGCGTTTCCAGAGAATCCGATGCCTGACGCCGACAGGGCCAATGCTGGCTCGCTTCGTAAAGCCCTGTGCGATGAAATGGGGATTGAGGCGACACATCTGGGAGTTGGCGTGGACCGTGTGGACTACACGAAAGGAATCCCGGAACGATTCCGCGCTTTGGAAAGGTTCTTCGAGTTGAATCCCGGTTATCAACAGCGTTTTACATTCGTGCAAATTGGCGCCCCGAGCCGCACCGACATCGAGCGATACAAGAATTTCCTGGACGAAGTGAGTGCGGAGGCGGACCGCATCAACACCCGCTTCCAGACGTCGCGGTGGAAACCTATCGTTTTTCGCAAGAAACACCATTCTCATGAAGAGATTGCTCGCTTCTATCGGGCCGCTTCCCTTTGCATGGTGACCTCTCTCCACGATGGGATGAACCTCGTATCCAAGGAGTTCGTGGCGTCTCGCGAGGATGAGCGCGGAGTTCTCCTCCTGAGCACGTTCGCTGGAGCTGCGCACGAACTGTCCGACGCGGTGCTTGTGAACCCCTACGACATTGCTCAACTCGCCCGCGCCATTCACCGCGCACTGGAAATGCCTGAGCAGGAACAGGCCGAGCGAATGCAACGCATGCGCCATACCGTGCGGCAGCACAACGTCTACCGCTGGGCCGCGCACCTTCTTTCCGATCTGACAGAGATTCGTATCGAAATGGTGGAACGCGTGGGCGCTTAAGCAGGGCGCCAAGACGGGCCGGCTAACTGGTCGTTGAAGAGTTGCATCTAAACCGGATTCGCATTGGCGCATCTAAGTATCCGAAGGGCATCTAAAAAGGGATGGAGAGGACGCAAATTTGACCGCCGCCCAGACACCATTCGACTTCGTAACCTCTTCCTACCTTACGCGTATCGGAAACCAATCGGCTGGAACCCTGGCGGAATTACTGATCGGCCTTGAACACTGCAGCGACGCTTCCATTTTCCATCACACGTTTCAGACCTTGGGGAGTCATCACTTCCTCACAGAGGGTTTTTCCAACGATTTCGCGCAATGGACTCTCTCCTCGACGAACCGGAACGACCTGGCCGAGCAGCTCGCGGCCCTGGACATTCGCGACTACACTTCGATTGCCGCACTCAGAAGCGATCTTTGCCGTGTGGTCCGCGATTTCTGTGAAGCCCAGCCGCAATTTGCTTCGCAATCGGGCCTCGAACGGTTCTATTTTTGCGAAAGCGTGGAAGTGACCGTGCCCTTTGGGCGCAGCGCCTGCAACCTCGATGAATTTCGCGAAGGACTCGAGCACCTCAGTCATGCCGGCTTCTACTTTCATTTTATTTCCTCACGGTTGCGTCTCCAGCTCCAGACCAATGATTTCTCTCACTGGCTCTCTGCGAGTCTCGGGCTGCGAACTCTTGCCGACACCATCAATCACATTGATGTCTACACGAACACGCTGGACAGCGCGCGCACCAAAATGCTCCGCCTGATAGACCGGGAAAGGAGAAAGGTATGACGGAGGTCCTGGCGGCGAACCGCATTCCTCTTGAAAACTATGCGGACGTGGTCGGCGCGGGCGAAATCGAGGAATTGCGTGCTCTGGCCAAGCCGCTGCGTGGCCGCGGCATCGAGATGATCAATTCCACAGCTGTGGGGGGCGGCGTGGCGGAGATTCTCAACCGTCTTGTGCCTCTCGCGGAAGAGCTCGATCTTGCTATTCACTGGGACGTGATGAAGGGCGCTGAAGAATTTTTCGACGTGACAAAGTCTTTCCACAACGCACTGCACGGCGAGCCTTACCAGGCCAAGCCGGAGGATTTTGAGGTTTTCCTTTCTTACAATGAAAAAAACCGCGCGACGCTCCCGCTCGATGCCGAATTCATGGTTATCCATGACCCGCAACCTGCCGCGCTGATTGACGGACGCCCGTCCGGGTCAAATCATTGGGTCTGGCGCTGCCACATTGATTTGTCGCATCCCAATCGCGCGGTCTGGGAATTTCTCGAGAAGTTCGTGTCCCGCTATGACAGCGCCATGTTTTCTTCTCCTGAATTCTCTCGCCAGCTCTCTATCCCGCAATATCTCTTTTATCCAGCCATTGACCCGCTCTCAGAAAAGAGTTGCCCACTTGAGCCGGAATTTATCGAGCAGGTTCTCCGCCGCTATCAGATTGATCCCCAGCGCCCAATTTTGACGCAGATCTCACGGTTCGATCGTTTAAAGGATCCCGTCGGCGTGATTCGCGCGTATCGAATCGTGAAGCGTTATTTCGATTGCCAGTTGGTCCTCGCCGGCGGCAGCGCTTCCGACGATCCAGAGGGCGCCCTCGTTCTCAAGGACGTCCTGCGCGCCGCAGAACATGATCCCGACATCAAGATCCTTGAACTCCCAGCCTGGGCGCCATTGGAAGTGAATGCCCTTCAGCGTGCGTCGACGATTGTCATCCAAAAAAGTCTGCGCGAAGGTTTTGGCTTGACCGTTTCGGAAGCCCTATGGAAGAAAAAACCGGTTGTGGCCTCAGCGGTTGGCGGCATCCCTACGCAAATCATCCACAAGCACACTGGGCTGCTTGCCCACTCCGTCGAGGGCACGGCGTATCAAATCCGCTTTTTGCTATCGCATCCGGAAATCGCCGCAAAACTCGGAGAACATGGCCACGAACACGTGAAAGAGAATTTTCTCATCACGCAAAAATTGAAGCGCTATCTCGCTTTGTTTTTGATGCTGGACCGCCATCTCTAAGCCACTGGAATGATTTGTTTGTCCTTGGCAACTCCGTCCGGCAAATCCTCATCTAAGTCTCAAAGCAGGAGCCTCCCCTAGCCCCGGCCATTCTTGCTTTTTTTTGCTCCAACTTTTTTTGTCCAAGGAGAATCCCGTATGAAGCGTATTGCTCTACTCTTGTGCTTGGCATTCTTGGCGGGGGCAGGTTGGCTTGTGCCGCTGGCTTCGGCGCAGGATCATTTCCAGGTGGGCGCCTACGGCGATTACTTCCGCATCGACCAGACCGGCACCAACATGGCGGGCCTGGGAGGGCGCGTGGGCTACAAGATGTTTTCTCACGTCATGTTTGAAGGAGAAATGAATTACGACTTCGATCAAGGTTTCGCCGAACACTGCGTGAGTACGGGCTGCACGGTCGGCGTGGCAAACAGCAACCTCAAAGTCCTGCATGGGCTTGGCGGATTCAAGTTCATTGGAAGCCATCGCGCGATTCGGCCCTTCCTCGAGTTGAAGGGCGGCTTCATCAATTTCCAGTTGAATCCAAAACCAGCGAGCTTCGGCCAGTTTACGAGCTCGGTGCAGAATTTGCGCGCCAACAACGTCAGCGGAGTGTTCTACCCGGGCGCGGGTGTGGAAGGACATCTCGGGCCTATAGGCCTGCGGTTGGAGGCAGGTGACGAGATCTACTGGACCGGAAGCCCTCACCACAACGTTCGAATAGCGTTTGGCCCGTTCCTTCGCTTCTAAGAAGGCGGCAGCCAGATTCCGAGCAGTCTAAATAAATCGAGAGGGAGAGCTCGTGCAAACGAGCCTTCCTCTCAGTTTTTTCGAGCTAACCTTCTCGGCGAAGGGTCAGACACCCCGCGATCATGTCATGCAGCGCCTGTTTTTTCTCCGTGAAGCCGGCCATGATATAGCCAATAAACGCGGGCACAATGTTTGTCACAATTTTTGCGAAGTGCCTCCCGGTTGCGCGCCAAAAGCTCACGCGGCGGCCGTCCAAGTCTGTCACTACGAGGCCCAAAGCCTTTTTGCCCACCGTCGCCTGCCATTCCGAGCTTTCCATTAGCGCGTGATAGAGCCAGGTGACCACCAGGCTTGCCATCGCGAACAAAAAGAACACCGCAATGAGGAACCCAACGCCGTTTTCGTTCCAATCTTCTTCAGGATGAATTTGGCTCAGGAATGCGCCGAAGCCGGTGAGGAAGACCAACGGAATTGCGACAACGCACACTCCAATCATGATCACCGCGCCATCAATGAGGTAAGCCAGAAACCGCAGCCAGAATCCGCCATACTGAACGCGAGGAACTGTCGCCACTTGCGCGTTCATCGGGCGCACAATCGCTGCCGCGGTCGAAAAAGCCTGGCCGCAAGCCGAACAGAACGTCGCACCATCCGCCATCAGCGCACCGCACTTGGAACAGTACACGGACTCTCCTTAGTTTCAGTTTTTCGCGATTTGTGGAAACCGCAGCGGCAATCGTACTTGCAACATTGATTGCTGGTCAATTCGACTAGCACGACCTGGGCATGGCTCAGGCGCCGCAAGCCTGCCTGCCGCAGGCAGGCTGCTACACGACAATGACGTGCGCTGGCGAACTCTGTGCCAGACGGCATTCTTTCAGATCAGCTCATCCGCCAAAATGTTCGCGGTGCTGCCGCAGCAAGAATTGATCCGTCATTCCGGCAATATAGTCGCACACGATCACGTGGCGCGGCTCTGTCCTTGCAAACTCCTCGTAGGAAGCGGGCATGGAGTCCGGCTTCGCCAAGTAAAAGGAAAAAAGCTCTTCCAGACATCGCACCGAGCGGTCGCGATCCTCCGTGATCGCCGGATGATTGTAAATGTGAGCGAATAGAAATCGCTTCAGCGCTTTATTATGTGACGCGGCTTCTTCGCTGAACCCCGCAAGCCGCTTCGGGGCGCACCGAAGCTCTTCCGTCGAGGAAACACCAGACGCCTGTACTCGCTGCTTCGTGGTCTCGATCAGATCGGTGGCCAGCAAGTCCAATACGTGTCGTAGCGCCTCGTTGAATTTCAGCTTCTCACGAGCCGCCGCATTCGCGGTGTCCACAGGCACATAAGCGGCGGCAAAAAATGAAACTTCCTGGCACAGAAGACGGAGATCAAGGAGCCCCGCCTCTAATGCGTCATCGATGTCCGCCGTGTTGTAGGCGATTTCATCCACCCAATCAATGAGCTGCGCCTCGAGCGGAGGACGTAAGTCCAGCAGATATTCACGAAGCTGCGGGAATTCCCCCTCGAAATAATCGCGCGAATGCTTGATGATGCCCTCGCGCACTTCAAAGGTGAGATTGAGGCCGGGAAAATCGAGATAGCGCTGCTCGAAATGCTCGACGATGCGCAGCGCATGCAGATTGTGGTTGAAATGCCCGCCATGCGAGCGCATCAATTCGTCCAGCTTGCGCTCGCCCGCGTGCCCAAATGGCGGATGGCCGATGTCGTGAACCAAGGCCAGCGCTTCGGCAAGCTCCGTGTTTAACCCCAAAACCCCGGCAACCGTCCGCGCAATCTGCGCCACTTCCAGTGTGTGCGTCAGGCGGTTGCGGAAATGATCGGAGTAGCGAGTGGTGAAAACCTGCGTCTTGGCTTCGAGGCGGCGGAAAGCACGCGAATGAATGATGCGGTCGCGGTCCCGCGCATAGTCGCTGCGATAAGGATGGGCCAGCTCAGGGTAACGGCGCCCGCGGGTGGCTTCCGCATGCATGGCCCAAGGGGCCAGAGGGGGAGGAGTTGCGATGGTCCGCTCCATCTCGCTCCGGAGAAGCGCGCGAGGTTCGAACCGCCGGGAACGTCAGGACTTCGGCGAAATCGATTCCAGCCCGCGGTCGGCTTGTTCCGCGATATTCGTGTCCGGAAACTCTCTCTTAATTTGCTGGTAAATGTTGGTCGCTTCTTTGGGATTCGAATCGCGCAAATCGCGGGCAAGCTCCAGGAGCACCACGGGCCGCGGGACAAGCACGCTGGGCTTATCTGCGAGAGCCCGAAGAAGCTTGGCGGCATCCTCAGTCTTGCCGGTGCGCGCATAGATGATGCCCATCTGATACTGCGCCATGGCCGCGAGTTCCTTGTCGCTGCTGCCGCTGATCTTCTTCAGATCTTCGAGAGCCTGATTTTGCCGCTCCAGGTCTTCCAGGCAGAGCGCGGCGTAATAGCGCGCCAGCTTGCCGGGATTGGTGGAGGAATAGGAATCCGCGACTTTCGTGAACTTGCTCAGGGCATCCTGGGCGCGCGCTTTCTCGTCAGGGTAAGACGGCTCGGTGGGATCGGCCCCAGGGGCTGCCGGCCCTATGCGGCCTTGGTAGGCTCTTATGGCCCCGTCAAACTCAACGGAAGCCTGGGCGGTCTGGCGATCGATGTAAAAGCGCCATCCGTAATATCCGAGCACCATCGCGAGGGCTACAACCACGACAATGCCTGCAAACTGCCCGTGGGAAAAAACAGCTTCGGCGCCGTGCTCGATGGTTTCCTTGATTTTGTCTTGTTTCAGCTCTTTCCGCGAAATATGTTCCGGCACGCCCGCTCTCCTGAATGGTTTGGAATATGTAATCGTAACACAAGACTGCGCTCGCTAGCCGGTTCGCAATTTGCTCCCTCGAAACGGATTTACCTTTCCGCTAGACAGTAGGAAGGCATTCTCCCCAACCGTTCGAACGGTGCTACTTTGGAGTCATGAAGACTGCTTGTATTCATTGCGGCGCGGAGCACTTGCTAAAGGACACGGAGTTTGGAAAGCATCCAAAAGTCCAATTCAAGTGTTCAAAATGCGGCAAAACCACCATCGTTGAGATCAAACGCAAAGTCGACCAAACCGTGGTCATGACGCCACTTCCTTCCTTCGCCCGCGCCAATGCCACCAGTTCGAATCTGAATCTGCCTCCGCCCGATCCCGGGCTGAAGCTTCCCAAGGATAAGAATGTGGTTCTGAGCATTCTTTCCGGACCCTCGAAGGGTCAAAGTCACGCGCTCACCAAGCCGCGCGTGGTCATGGGGCGCAAAGGAGCGGACGTCGCCTTGAGCGACCCCGAAATCTCCCGGCATCATTGCTTGCTGGAAGTGCGCGATACCTACATCAACCTGAAAGACATGGACTCGACCAACGGCACTTTCTTCGAAGAGGAGCGCGTGCGCGCGGCGATGTTATCGGACGGCGCTGAGTTTCGCATCGGCAACAGCTTGATTCGCGTGAGCTTCCAAGAGAAATAGCCTGGATTTTTGCTGCAAATCACGCATGCGTTCCCGCTGGCGTGGTCGCAATCCTATTGTGCGATACTAACTCGACTCCTAGCTCTGGGGCACAATGAATCGTCTCTCCGTTTGTCTGATTACATGGAACGAGGAACGCAACCTGCCGCGCGCTTTGCGTTCGCTCGAAGGGATCGCGGATGAGATTGTTGTGGTCGATTGCGGAAGCCAGGACCACACGCAAGAGATTGCACAGGCCCATGGGGCAATGATCGTTGTGCGCGGCTGGACAAGTTTCGCGGATCAAAAGAACTTTGCCGCGGCCGCAGCAAGCAACGATTGGATTCTTTCGCTGGACGCCGACGAAGAACTGAGTGATAGCCTTCGCAAGTCCCTTCTTGAATGGAAGCAAAAACGACCAGAATTCTCGGTTTATGAAATTGCTAGACGAGCGCGGTATCTGGGCGCATGGATCAAGCATTCGGGCTGGTACCCGGATCGCCGGCGCCGGCTTTACGATCGGAAGTGCGCAGAATTTCAGGGCATTGTACACGAGTCACTTCGGTTTGAAGGTCAACCAGGAAGACTGGGCGGGGATCTGCTTCACTACACGATCAACTCTTTCGTTGAACATGAGGACAAAGTCGAACGCTATACGACACTTGCGGCCCGCCAAATGTACGAGGCTGGAAAGCGAAGCTGGCGCGCGGCAATGTGGGTGGCCACGCCTTGGACTTTCTTCAGCACATTTGTCTTGCGCCGTGGTTTTCTTGATGGTTATCGAGGATGGCTCATTTCGCGGATGGCGGCTCGGGGCGTATGGCTGAAATTCAAAAAGCTGGGAAGACTCGTTGCTGAGGAAAGGCACGGCAACGCGATTCAAACACAATGAGAGTGCTCTACGTAGACCTGGAGCGCGAGTGGCGCGGCGGACAGAGCCAGGCGCTGTTGACACTACTCGGTTTGCGCGAGCGCGAACTGCAGGTGGAACTTGTGGCGGCGTGCGATTCGCCGTTGGCGGTGCGCAGCCGGGAAGCTGGGATTATTGTCCATGAAGTATCCCGGTTCAGCTTGCGAGTTCGAGCGGCCGCCAGCATACGAGGGCTGCTTTCACGCCAAAGCTTCCACCTTTCGCACCTGAACGAGCCACATGCGTTGACGGCGGCCTGGCTGGCTGGCGCCCACAAGAAACTGCCGCTACTTTTGTCGCGCCGGATTGGTTTTCCATTAAGAAAAGGCTGGGTATCGAGGAAGCGATACGCGGCGGTCGAACGATTTGTCGCTAACAGCAAGAATGTGGCCCAAAGCCTGATCGATTGTGGAATTGCCCCGGAACGAATCTCCATTGTGAATGAGGGAGTGGAGATCCCCGCGCTACCTTCCTTGGAGCAAAGAGAAAACGCGCGACGCCATTGGGGCGTGACGGAAGGCGATTTTTTGTTTGGCTGCGTCAGCGTGTTTGTTCCGGAAAAAGGCCAGCGGCATTTGATTGAGGCGCTGGCCGAGGTAAGAAAGTCGCGTCCTGAGGCGCGTCTTTTGCTCGCGGGCAATGGCCAGTGCCGCACTGAGTTGGAGGCGCTCGCGAAACGGCTCGGCCTGTCGGAAACTGTGCTCTTTCCTGGTTTCGTGAACGACGTTGCCAGAGTCTACGATGCGCTTGATGCGTTCACCTTCCCTTCCGAATTCGAAGGCCTCGGGACTGCGTTGCAAACCGCCATGGCCGCAGGTCTGCCGTCCATCTCAACAAGCCGAGGAGCGTTGGCAGAAGTTGTGAATCACGAACGAACGGTGCTGGTCGTTGAACCAAACAAAAAGGAATTCGCGGCCGCGATGTTGCGTTTGATGTCCAACGCGGACCTTCGCAAGAGGCTCAGCAAAGCTGGCCGTCGCGAAGTGGAGGAACGATTTTCGGCGCAACGAATGGTCGACGGCACAATCCGCGTCTACGAAGACGTGCTTGGCAGTCGGAAAACATAAGGAATAGCAGAGTCCGAGACAACTCGCGCCGTGATACAATCGTTTTATGGGTGTTATCGTCAAAAACCCCGATATTCTCGGCGGAACACCGGTGTTTCGCGGAACCCGAGTGCCTATTCAAGCGCTGTTCGACTATCTGGAAGGCGGGGAAACACTTGAAGATTTTCTCGACGGGTTTCCTACTGTCTCACGCGAAGCCGCCATCAGTGCCCTCGAAGAAGCGAAAGAACTCCTGCTCACGCGCCTCTAATGCGCATTTTGATCGACGAATGCATTGATCAGCGATTGCGGAACGCTCTACCTGAACACGATTGCAAAACCGCGCGTTACGCAGGCCTGGCAGGACTCGAGAATGGAGACCTTCTCGCAGCAGCGGAGAAAGCCTGGTTCGAAGTCTTTCTGACAGTTGATCAAGGGATCGAATACCAACAGAACCTGACTACACGCAAGCTTAGGATCATCATCTTCCGCGCAAACTCCAACCGTTTGAAAGACCTTTTGCCGTTGGTGCCCACTTGCCTCGCGCGCATCAAATCCCTTGAACTAGGCAAGGTTATTAGCATTGAGGCACCAACTAAAATTTGATAGGTTGGGAATGTGGTCTCCAAAGGAAACTAGCACGTGTTCTGCCCAGAAAAGCTTGAAGCGCCTGGTAGCCCTGTGAGGGCCGCCAAGCGCTTCAACCTTAAAACTTTTGCGCTAGTAAACTGACTTCTCTCTTCGTTCCAGCGTTGCCCTCCTATCCGCTCGCCGCTTTGCGTCAAGCTATTTGGGGGATTGAACAACCCATCGCCCTTTCGGGTTGAGGAACTCCACGCCAATGGCAAAGCCTTCGCTTTGCAGGGATTGGCAGTAGGCTACTCGTGCCGAGGAGCGAAACTCTCCGGTGCGCGAGGCGAACTTCAACGGTTCGCCTGGTTCCCAGCGGCGCACGCTGATCACCCGCGCGCCACGCGCGCTCACGTTTTCCGTAAATGTCGATTCCATTCCCGGCGCATCGCGGTGACCGTCGATGAGCACGGGGATTTCCATCAAAATGCGCCTCTCCGCCCGGTGAAACGTGAATTTGGTCGTGAGCGGCATTTCGAATGGTCATCCTCACAAACACGCGGCAATTCGCGCAAGATTTTGCACGCTGCTCCGACCGCCGTGCTTCATGATGTACAAAGCGCGGTCGGCAGAGCCGAGAAGCTTTTCCGGAGTGTCGCCGTCTTCTGGAAAAGCAGCAACCCCGGCGCTGACGGACAGTGCGGGAGTTTCCGTTTCGGAAGACAGCCGTTCGCGAATCCGTGTGACAACACGCGTAGCAATGTCTTTGCCCGCTTCAGGAAGAACGAGAGCAAATTCATCGCCGCCATAGCGCGCTGGCGTATCAATGGCCCGCGAGTGGTTGCGCAGAACTTTCCCGATGCGCACCAGCGCGCGGCTGCCGGTCAGATGGCCGTACTGATCGTTGATGAGTTTCAGGCCGTCCATATCGAGGAGCACCACGCTGAACGGGCGTTGCGTGCGGCGCGAGCGGTCGAGTTCCGCCTCCAGCACGCTGATGAGGCGGCGATAGTTCGCCAACCCCGTAAGCGAATCGCTGACTGCCATGGTTCGTACTTGCTCGAACAGACGCGCCTGATCGAGCAAAGCACCGGCAAGCATCACTACGTAGCTAAATGTTTTGCTCAATTCCGCAAGGAAGAAGGGTCCGTCGAAAAGCTGGCGCGAAAACGCGGCGGAGACGTGGCATATCGCGTTTAGGGAAGCCCCGATCAACAGCGCATAATCGAATACGCTTGCGCTGCTCTTCTTGTCTTTTTCACTCTTGATGCGCAGACGGAAGCACGCCGCTGCAATCAAATATAGAGCGGCGGGCAGCAGGTCCCAGGGGCGCGACAGAATATTTTTCGCATTTGCGACCGGCGCAGCGGGAGCGGCAAGAAACGCGGCGCTGGTCAAATACGCCGCCAGGGCCACAACGAGCAGAACGGCCGCAGTTTCCTTGCTTGGCTTCCGCGCCGTTGGCATGTAGCGCTCTACAGCCAGAGCAGCAAGCAGCAGCACCGCCAGCAACGTGCGGCTGACCATCCATCCCAGCGGAACCTTCGAAAGGACCAGCGTTTCGTTATTGAGCGCGTCGTTGAACCCAAAATAGCCGATGGTCTCGATGATTCCGGAAAGTGCAAACGCGAAAGAGAGAATCAGCGCAGTGCGGTCATGCGTGCCGCGGAACCGAACCAGAGCGTTCGCCGCATAGCAATAGCAAAGAAGCGTCCCGCCTACTTCCAGGTAAAGATAGGCTTGTGGAGAAGCCGCAATGGCGGTTTGCCGGGAGAAAAAGATGGCCGCAAGCAGTAGAGTCACCAACGTCAGCCCGGCAGCAAACGCCAGGCGCGAGCGAAGATTCCGCGCGGAAAGCGCTTGGCGGCTGCTTCCGAGAAACCCGACGATACTGGCCCAACTCCCCACAAAATCCCCCAAATGCCGAAGAAAAACGGCCAACTGACAGAGAAAGCAAGTTTGTGCCCTTTCTGCCAATCAAAATGCATGCTCGTAAGTCGTTGCGCAGAAATGATTTACGACGAGCGAGAGGAGAGGTCGGGATCTGTGCGCTAAGAGGCGAGACAGTACGATAAGCAACTAATTTCCAGTTTGGCACGGTTATCACCTTTGTTTCGTTAGAGTTACCGTGCAATCGGCCAGTATCACTGAGATTCCCAGGGGATTCTCAGGTTGAGACAATCTCTCAACCGTGAAACGGGAAGAGGCCAGGCGATAACTCGCCTGGCGGCAATGTAGATGGATGTGGCTATGTAGATTGTGGCGCTATCTAGATAGCCGCGCTATCTAGTCAACCGGTCAAAGTGATTTGTTCTGTAAAGTAGCTCGCGGACGAAATTCTTGGCCGTGGTTCGGCTATACCTTTGGCTTGGGTGGGGGCAATTCGCGAGCGACAACCGTATCGTTAAAGCCGGAAGTCTTGTGAGAACCATCGCAGAAAGGCTTGTTTGCGGAGTGGCCGCAACGGCACAGCGATACGGTGGTGCGCCCGCCCAAGCCAAAAGGCGCTCCTTGGGGATCAACGATTTCGAAATCGCCTTCAACGCGAATCGAACCGTTGTTGTTTACTGTGATCTTGGTTGCCGCCATTTTCTTCTCCTAATTAAACCTCGCAAAACGCCTGCTTGTACGAGCAGGAAAGAAAAGCGGCAGCAAGGCTGCCGCACTCCAAATGACTACTCCAATATTACGCGAGCCAAGTGAGCGAAGGAACTTTCATGTAAGTGCAGTTCACGAAGAAGAAGAAAGCACATGAGCTGTGTTTCCGCGGCTCCTTCTTGTTACACCACAAACTTGAAGCCTGCTAATACTTCGGGACGGACGGATCCACTTCGTCGGACCAGGCGAGGATGCCGCCCTTCAAGTTGAGCACTTTGCGGAAGCCCGCCTTACGCAAAAAGTCCACGGCTTCGGCAGAGCGTTTGCCGCTGCGGCAATGCGCGACGATTTCGCGCGAAGAATCCAGTTCGTGCACGCGGCGCGGCAATTCGCCCAATGGAATCAGTTGCCCTTTCAGATTGCAGATCTGGTATTCGTGGGGCTCGCGCACGTCGAGGATGAAAAGATCGTCGCCCCGGTCGAGACGTGATTTCAATTCGCGCGGAGTGATTTCGGGAACTTGAACGTTCGGCGCGGGAGCTTCTTCGCCGCGAACTCCGCAAAACTCATAGTAGTCGATGAGCTTGTGAATCGTGCGATTCGAACCGCACATCGGGCACTTGGGATTTTTGCGCAGCTTGAGTTCGCGGAAGCGCATTCCCAGCGCGTCAAACAAAAGCAAGCGGCCGATGAGATTGTCGCCGCTGCCGAGAATCAGTTTGATGGTTTCCATGGCTTGAATCGAACCAACGATTCCCGGCAAAACGCCTAGCACCCCGCCTTCGGCGCAGGACGGCACCAATCCCGGCGGAGGCGGTTCGGGATAGAGGCAGCGGTAGCACGGACCATCGGGCATACCGAAAACCGTGGCTTGTCCTTCAAAACGGAAAATGGAGCCGTACACGTTGGGCTTGCCGAGAAGGATGCACGCGTCGTTGACAAGATAGCGCGTCGGGAAATTATCCGTACCATCCACGATAATGTCGTAATCCTTGAAAAGGTCAAGCGCATTCGCGCTGGTCAATTGCGCTTCGATGGATTCAATCTGAATGTCCGGATTGAGATTCGAAAGGCGCGCGCGGGCGGCCTGGCTCTTCGGCTTGCCCACGTCACTGGTGCCAAAAGTCACTTGCCGTTGAAGATTGGTGAAATCCACAACGTCGAAGTCAACGAGGCCCAGCTTGCCGACGCCTGCAGCGGCAAGATACAAACCGAGCGGCGCGCCAAGTCCGCCGGTGCCAATGAGCAGAACCTTGGCGTTTTTCAGCTTAAGCTGCCCTTCCATGCCAACTTCCGGCATGATGAGGTGGCGGCTGTAACGAAGGATTTCTTCTTTCGAAAGCGTGACAGCGGGTTTCGTTCCAGGCTGCGCTTGAGTGGTTGTAGCCATTGCGTTTCCCTGCCCTTCTGGATTTCTTCAGAATATCAAAAAAACGGAACCGAAAAAGATTCCATTGGAGAAATGAAAACTAGAGAGAGGACTTACTGGATCAGGAGGGTCAACAACAACAGCCGCCGGCGATGGAAGGAATGATGCTGATGGTGTCGCCATCTTTGGTTGTGGTGTTTTCCTTTGCGAGATAGCGAATGTCTTCGTCGTTTACGTACACGTTGACGAAGCTGCGCAGGCGGCCGTCCTCGGTGAACAAGTGTTTCCGAAGGTCGGCGTACTGCGTTGTAAGACGGCTGAGCGCTTCGCCGACCGTGCCGGCGCTGAACTCCGCCGAGTCCCGCTTGCCCGCGTAGGGGCGAAGCGGTGTTGGAATCATGACTTTAACAGGCATTGGTTTTCTCCGTAAGTCTCCTTGAAAAATGCCGGGCTAAAACCCGGCCTCCACAGAATCCCATACAAAAGGCACGGATCTGGCTTCGGCAAGAAGCCTCGGCCTAAAAAAGACCCGCCACTACAAATTCTCTCCGAAACCCTAGGCGCGGCTCAGAACGCGGCCACTACGTTTCTATACGGCCGCACCGTGACGAATTTCGACACTTTCGGGCGAAAAAGCCTGGCGATCATCGTTCAAGCGCCACGAAGTCATATCTTGCGGCGCGCCGTTTTGCACGCTGACGATGATGTAGCTATACCACGGCCAAGCGTGATCTTGATCAAACTGGCTGGGCTTCGCAGGATGATCGGGATGCGAATGATACCAGCCGATGACTTCCAACCCCTGCGACTGCGCGGCCTTGTCCGCTTCGAGCACGTCCTCCGCAGTCACTATGAAGCGGTTCCGTGGCGACTCGCCATGACGGTTCACCAGCGGGAACAGAGCCAGAACCTCGCGCGCGGTCTCCGGATGTGCCGCATCCCGATCGCGCCCCAACAGCGCACCGCAGCACTCGTGGGGGTAGGTCTCCGCGCCGTGTGAGCGGATTTTCTCCACAAGGTGGCCGCTGATCCAGAGTGTGTGTTCCTCAGCCATCTTTAGTCTTCATCCCAAAAGCGCTCGTTCAAGTACTTGGACGCGGAATCTGCAAAAACCGTGACCATCACAGCGTGTTGCTGTTTTGGGATTTGCACAGCAACCGCGAAACAACCCAGAAGTGCAGCCCCTGAACTGGGGCTGACGAGCAAACCTTCCTCGCGCGCCAGGCGTTTCACAAGGCGGTACGCCTCTTCCGTGGAAACGGGCAGATTCTCATCAGCGAGCGTGTCATCGTAAATCGCCGGCCGAATCGCCGTCTCCATGTGTTTCCAGCCTTCGAGCCCATGAAACGAGGCGTCGGGTTGCAGGCTCACGCAGCGAATGTCTGGATTCAATTCTCTCAGGCGCCGCGTTGTCCCTACAAAAGTGCCGCTCGTGCCCAGGCCCGCGACGAAGTGGGTGATGCGGCCGGAAGTCTGCTCCCAGATTTCATTCGCGGTCGTACGGTAATGGGCTTGCCAGTTGGCGGGATTGCTGTACTGGTCGGCGTAAAAGTATTTTCCCGGATCGGCGGCCACGATTTCGTGGACTTTGCGAATCGCGCCGTCGGTACCCTCGTCGCCTGGGGTGATGACCAGCTCCGCACCGTAGGCCGCCAAGATGCGCTTGCGTTCATGAGAAGCACTATCCGGTAAGCACAGCTTCACCGGATAGCCCATGGCCGCGCCGATCATGGCATAAGCGATGCCGGTGTTGCCGCTGGTGGCGTCAATGATGGTTTTGCCTGGCTTGAGCGCGCCGCTCGCCAGCCCTGCCTGGATCATGCTCAGCGCTGGGCGGTCTTTCACAGAGGCGCCGGGATTAAACCATTCGGCTTTGGCGTAAAACTCGACGTTGGGGAATTCGCGGCCTACGCGTTCGAAGCGGATGAGAGGGGTGTTACCAATCTGGTTGAGGAGAGACACGCCTGCCTGCGAATCGGGAATAGCAGATTCCCGGGCCGAAGCCGCGATGTGGCCGGTGACAGACATGGCAAGTCGATTTGCATAAGTTCGCTGCAGACCCTAAGGACCTGCAATATACGACCATTTTACTCCGAATTGGATGCATTTGACTAGCGCTGGGATATACGCCTGATTCCTTCCTGCGTGGGAAGCGTTTTTGAAGGCAAAGTCTATGCGGCCACAAACAGTTGGGGCCGCCGAAGCGACCACACATTGCCAAGGATGCGGGATTGAGGTTTAGCCTATCGGGCCTAGAACGTGAGGTGCAGGGCCATTTGCAGGAACCGCGGGCTGCCGATGGTGTGCTGGATCCGGCCAAGTTGGCCGAACGGAGGATTGCACACATACCCATCGGTTCCGACGCAAGGCTTGCTCTTAGGAAATGGCACAAAGCCTTTTGTAGGATCATAGTTATACGTCGGCGGATCGGCGAAGAACGGGTTAAATGCAACGTTATTGTTCGGCGTATCAAAACTGGGGTGGTTGAAAATGTTAAACGCTTGGACATCAAACTTCAGTTTGAAGCGCTCGGTGATCTGGAAGTTCTTGAAAAGCCCCATATCCACGCGCGACTGGAAGGGCCCAACGAAGATATTGCGGCTTGCGGGGGCGAAACCTGTTTCGTAGATGTCACAAACTCCACTCGAATCGCATGGAGGCACTCCACTTTGCCCCGGTTGCAGGATCGGAATGCCAAAAGCTGAAGGATTTAGCACCGGATTAGCCGGGTTCACGCCAAGTGTACCTTGAAGCACCACTTTAGTCCCCGGCGTGCTTCCTGCACCGCCAACAGGCACGAGCGGGTTGGTCACAAAATCGTTGCCGCCACCAAAGAAGATACTAGCGATGCCGCCGCTGAAATCGATGACGCTGAAGGGCTGCCCGCTTTCTGCGGCCACGAGACCACTAGTGCCCCAGCCATTAACAGCCTGCGCAGCCCAACCACGGAAGCGGGTGACCTTTGGCAGTTCATATTGGTATGTCACCATGAAAACATGGCGCCGGTCGAAATCCGAATTCGCATAGCCGGTGCGGAGATTCAAGGGATTGTTCCCGTTGTAGAAGAGCTGCTCACCGCTCTCTTCATCCATCGCGTGCGACCAGGTGTAAGAACCAGAAAGAGTAAGACCATGCGCGGCGCGCTTGGTCGCATGAACCTGCAAAGCATCGTAATTGGAAATGCCGGCAGCCTTGCTGTACTGCGAGTTCGGGTCGAGTCCGATGAAGGGCACCCGTAGATCAACGTTGCCGGAAGGAAATCCCTCGACGAGACCATCAGCTGTTTCTAATGCATTCACGTTGTAGCCGTAGGAATAAATCTGCCCGTGAATCGGATTCGAGGGAGTTGCAATGCCCGGTTGGTTGAAAGGAACCGGAATTAATTCATGAACACCATGGTTCCCGACGTAGGACAACGTCAATACCAGATCGTTTTTGGGCTGCCATTGAAGGTCAAGCATCCAATTCTCCGAATAGGGCAGTTTGTTGTGGGGATCATAGGCCGCAAACTGAACGGGCCCGCAGACGAATGTCGGACTAATTGCCGAACAATGCGGCGTTGTAAAATTCTCGATCTGAGTGATGTTCGGGACGAGTGAAGCCGCGTCTGTAAGGCTCGTTGGCGGAGGTGGAGGGGTAGTGCCATAAGCAGCGAAAGGAGAGGCAAATGATGCACCCGGTTGGGCAAGCAGAGGAAGCACAAAAGGCGGTTCAACGGTCACACCGAACGGCCCATTAAATCCCCCACCCGCGCTGGGTGAGAGTTCGGCTAGATATTCGCCACGGTCGTAGTACATGCCGTAGCCAGTCCTCACAACCACATTCTTGAGGAAGGAGGGCGTCCAAGCGATCCCAATGCGTGGCGCGAAACCCCACTGGCGACCCTTCAGCGTTGAATCACTCACACAAGAAACGGACTTACTTGCGCAGAACTGCTTGTTATTTCCAGCGACGACAATACCAGTGTTATTTATGACATCCGTTCCGGCGTCGCAGGGTGTTCCTGTGCTGGGATCACCTGCAACTCCATTGATCGTGCATTGCGTGTAGCTATAGTTGGATGGATAGAAGTTCGCGAGCCCGCCGTTCTTCTCCGTTAACGGCCCGTCCCAATCCCAGCGAACGCCGACGGTCAGTGTAAGGCTGGATTTGAGGCGATAGGTGTCCGTGGCATACGTTCCAATCTGGTTCGCTCGATAATAACGATTCGTTGCCCCGCTGATGAACACGGAGGCTCCAGTTTCCCCACAAAAGAACGACCCTGGCGTGCAAAGATTGCCCGTAAGGAAATCCGAAAAAGTGGAAAAGTTCAGTAGGGCTGTTTCGTTATTCTTGTTGACCACATTGAGTTGAGTGTGGTCCCACTGAAACCCAAACGCAAGAGTGCTACGTCCCGCGGTCCAAGAGTATTTTGTGGATCCCTCAAATTCGTTCTGAAAGATGCCTACGTTTGCAAAATTACTGGCTGGACCAAAGCTGAACCCCCCGGAGATATTGAGGTTCGGATTAGTGATCGATATTCCCGGAACATTTGGCAACCCAAAGATGCGCATCCCGTAATCCGAGTTGGTATATCCGTTCGTTGTATTCGCGAAGGCCCGCTCGCGGATGAAGCCAAAATGCTGAGTCCAAACAGCATTGGACGAAATCGTAGTAGTGTTCTCGAGGGAATAGGCCTGCGATCCCGCGCTCAAGCGTTGAGGGAAGTTTCCCACCTGGCTGATGGCAAACGGGGCATAGGTAGGATCGTTTTGGAAGTAATACTTGCTCGCAAGGCGATCTTTTGCGCTGAAATTGTAATCAATATTTCCGCTAACTTGGTCGGCGTTGAAGGTGGTATGAGGCCCGACCACGAGCGCATTGTATCCAAGCGCCTGATTTATCTTGGGGTTTTCCGAAGGGATGAAAAATTGTCCGTTGGGTAGCTTAAGGTTCATGATTTTCAAGGCCACGGGGCTGATGTCATTTCCAGTGAGGCACGGATTCGGGGGAGTCTGATTTGGGCCGCACGTGGGATTGAACGCTGCGTTGGCCAAATTCGCCAAGCTGTTTGCGTCTCGGCTAGTGTCGGTTAGACCGGCAAGCGTCCGGACCTCAGAGAGGGAGCTGTCCTGATCGACAGCGCGCTGCCCCTGGTAGGAGCCAAAGAAAAAAAGCTTGTCTTTGATGATGGGACCGCCGAGAGTCACGCCAAACGTATTGCGCTTCAGATACGGAACGGTGCTGCCGTGAGTAGGCCCGGTCGGATCCCGCAATGTGGGATCCTGGTTAAAGAAAAAAGGCGCAGCATTCCAGCCGCTGGTCTGGTGGTACTCGTAGGCCTGGCCATGAAATTCGTTCGCGCCGCTGCGCGTCTGCATCGTAATGTGAGCGCCGCTATAGCCACCCTCAGATGCGTCGTACATCGAGGTATTGACGCGAACTTCTTCTAAAGATTCCTGGGGCGGAGAAGGAAGGGCCTGCCCGATGGCGCTATAGACCGAGGTGCTAGTCTGAATTTCACCACCTATAGCAGAGAAATTTTCGCCGGTATTCAGCACGGCTCGGTTGTCCGCTACACCGCTGGACGACTTTCCGTTGAACAAATTGTTCGCCTGGACCCCGTTGACGATGAAGCTGTTACTGGTGTCGCGCTGGCCGTTAGCAAAGATATTTTGGTTGCCGAGGCCGGCGTTGGTGCCGGAACCGGTCAGGAAATCAGCGTTGACCCCAGGGCTTAGAAGCGCCAACTGCGTGAAGCTGCCCGTTCCAAGCGGTGTGTTCTCAATCAGGTCGGTTCCCAGCGTGTAGCCATTGGTGGTATCCGTCTGGTTCAGCAACGGTGTAGCGGAGACGGTGACTTGGGCGGTGACTTCGCCGGGCTGCAGTGAGCCATTTACAGTTGCAGTCAAACCGCCTTGTACGAGGATTTGATCGTGGACTTCGGTCTTGAAGCCGTCGCGGGAAAAAGACACGGAATACTTTCCGATGGGCAGGCCGACGATGAGGAAGGAGCCATCGTCTTTCGTGACTGCGGCCTGCTCGAGATTGGTTTCGGCATTATGAACCTTGACGGTAACCTTGCCGAGCACGCCGCCGCTGACATCCGCAACCGTGCCGTTGATGGAGCCGAGGGTTTGCTGGGCGCGCACAGGCAAGCCAAACAAGCAAAACAGAACTAGGGAAAACACTGCAAATCGAGCGATTCTGGCCATTTCTCACACCCCTTCCGTGAATTCGACCTGGCCGTTTCCCCCGCATTTATCACACTGTCGCTGCCAAAAGCCAGCATCGGGCTGTGGATATCTTTTCTCACGCCGAAGTGCGCCGAGAGTATTGCCAGCGGATGAATGCAAGTCAAATCAAGAATTACAATGGCGTGAATTTGCCTTTCCAAATGAGCTCTGCTGACTTTACAGGAGGGGGCGCAATCGTTACTCTGAATAGGCCATGTGGAATGTCGAAGAGCGGTTTTCGCCAAGAGCGATCGAAGGGTTGGCGGCGCTGGGATTCGCCGTAGGCAGCACGCGCGGAGTGGTTCGCGTGGAAAAGTACGGCTGCGGCGCGGAGTTCCGCAAAGGCACGGACGAGCGCTATCAGATGACCATCGCCCCGACGATCATGCTCAAGGGCCAGTTTACGAAGTTGTGGGATGCGGGTTACCAGAAGTTTTTACTGACGGACGAAGGATTGAAGATTCCGGCGCTGGCCTTTCATCTGCAGAATCTGCGGAAATTCAACGAAGAACTGCGCACGGCGCTGGGCGTGCCGACTTTTTACAACGAAGCGCTAGGTTCGGTGAGCCAGGTGAGCGTCTACGACCGCGTGCTAGGGCGTAAAGGCGCAGTGCCGGATGAAACTGTTGGCGCGCACAGCCCGGAAGCCGGGCACTAGAAGAGAGATTCGAAATCGAAATTGGAAAATGGATGTCGCGCAAAAGCATTCGAAGGATGCTTTTCACCCGCGAGTAGCCTCCTCTAATTGCCGACGAAATTGAGCAAGGTTTACGCGATGCTTGGCGGCTTTGCGCGCGCCGATGAAAATTACGGGGATGTCCCATGCATAGCGCTCTTTCAAAACAGAGTCTTCGTCGATGTTGATTTCGCGGAGCACAGCGCCAAATTCGCGCAGCAGCGGGGCGATGGCGGCTTTGGCTTCTTCGCAAAGGTGACACCCGGGACGCGAGTAGAGCGTGACGTCGCGTGGGCCACAGGCCGCAAGCTTCTCATCTTCGGGCGAGTTGTTCGCGGTCATATTTCGTTCAAAGTTGAGGCTTAGAATTGGAATGCTTCATGAAAGTCCAAGCAGCGTTTCGAGGAGTTGTGGCGTCTTTGCTAAGAGCGAAACGGCGGGCTGAATTTCGGCGGCAGAGGCGGGTTGCATGAGGCATCTCCCTACGGACGCTCCAGTTTACCCGCAATTCTTCATCGAATGAAGAAGTGGCGCATAATGTGAAGTACGAGGCCGAAACAGGAATATGAGCAGAGTCGTGGCGCTGATGGATGATTTGTTTTTTCAAATGAAACTGGCGGAGACCGCCAAGCAGCTTGGTGTTGAAGTGAAGGTGGCCACGAATGGCGACGCGCTGATGGGCTTGATGGAAAGCGCGCCCAAACTGGTGATTGTTGACCTGAATGCGCGCAGCCAGCCGTTACAGGCGATTGAGAAGATAAGGCAAAGCAATAAAGACGTTCGTGTGGTGGCATTCTTGTCCCACGTACAAACGCAACTTGCGGCGCAAGCGCAGGCTGCGGGATGCACGGAGGTGCTGCCGCGGTCGAGCTTCACGCAGAATCTTGCATCCATTCTGAACGCTTCGAAAGACTGAATGAGGATCAAGCAAAACTGATGACGCGCAAAATAAAACATTGGACATGTATTCTGCTCTGCGCGCCCTTGTTCACCGCGACCAACTGCGTCGCGCAGGAATCGACTGCTAAACCAGAGGCAACTTCGGGAGCCGCCGCAAGCACAGCTACGCAGAGCGGCCCGGCCAACGCGCTGAGCAACGCGCTTGCTGCGGCTTGCGCCCAGAATCAGGTTGAATTCACGCGTTTCCTTACCGTTCGAAACAAGGAATCGTTCTCGCGCATGACGCCAGCCGCTCGCGTTGCCCTGATGAAGCGCTTCGTGCTCCTGGACGAACCCGGCAAAGCCACGATTTCTGCGAATCCCTCGGGCCGGCCAATTGTTCGCTGCGAGACCCCGGGTGGGGCGGTCGAGATGGAGGTTGGCGGCGCCGAAATCCACGATAACGTTGCATTCCTGCCCTTGGAGCTTCATGAGACGACGGACTCCACAGGCGCCAGCGCTAGGCAAATCAATATGGGCCTGGTGCGCGAAGAGGGTGATTGGAAACTGCTCTCGCTTGGCGTTCTTCTGCTGGATTTGCCCGCACTCGAGGTAGAGTGGGACGAATCCGAAATCGAAGCGACAGAAAAAGACGCCCTCGAGTCGCTAAAGACGATTGCAGCGGCGGTAGATGCCTACCGGAACAAATACCCACATCTTCCGGAATCACTTGCGAATCTTGCGTCGCCAGCGCGTGGCAAACCTACGCTCGAGGCCGCGGGTTTGCTGGATGCGGACCTCGCGAAGGGAAGCAAAAATGGGTACGTGTTTCGCTATGTAATTGCCGGTGCCAACGACGTCGGCGCTCCTGCAAAGTACGAATTGTCGGCCACTCCTCTCCGTTACGGACGGACCGGGCGGCGCTCCTTCTTCCGCGATTCGAACGGCGTCGTGCATGCCGCAGACCGGCAAGGCGCTGTGGGCAGCGAAACCGATCCGAAAGCCGAATAGTGTTCCCAGTAAACGCAGACAACCCCCGCCGCGCTTTGTGCTTCCGCGGCCTTGGCGCTACTATCGTGCGACCCGCTATGGTGCGCCATTTGCGATTCTTTTTCTCTTGCACGCTCTTGACACTCGGCTTGCTATTGCCTGACTGCATAGCGGCTGGGGCTCAAAGTTATGCGGAGAATCCCCTTCCTGTCTTCGAACTGCATAGCGGGTTCTGGATCAATCTTCACCACACGCTTTATTACGAAGCCCGGCAGCGAAAGACATTTCTCTCGCGCGATGCAAACGCGACCAAGCCCGCAGCGCCAGCCGCCAAGAAGGTTCTGGCAGGAAAAGGGCTGACCGAGGCGGAACAAAAGGCGTGGGACGATGCTGTCGCTTATTACATGCTGAACTATGCGGACAAAGACCTACTCTTCACCACCGAACTAATTCAGTTGAAGGACCAGCTCGGCGACTTCGAGGATTGCGACGAACTCTCCGGCCGTAAGCGAAAATTCTGCGACGCGGGCTTGCCGGCGAACTTGACACAAGTTTTGGAAGCGGTTGCTCCTGTCTATCGCAAGTATCTGTGGCCCGAACACGACCGGGCCAACCGCCGCTGGATTTTGCAAGTGGCTCCCCTGGTGCGCGAACAAGGCGTAGGACTTTCAGAGCGTTTAGCGGACATTTACCAGACGCGCTGGCCGCAGGGAAAAATCCGCGTTGATGTGGTGGCCTATGCCAACTGGGCGGGAGCGTACACGACCGTGGATCCGCTGCGCGTCACGATTGCCAGTTTGGATACCCGCAATCAAGGGCCGCAAGCACTCGAAGTGCTTTTTCATGAAGGCTCGCATGGAATCGCGGAGCCAGTTCAAAGGGCGATTGTCCGCGAGTGCCGCCAGCGCGATAAACCCATTCCCCGGGATCTCTGGCACGCTCTTGTTTTTTATACGACCGGCGAAGTCATCCGCACGGTCCTGACTTCTCCTTCAGCGAACTCTTCGGCGAGTCGTGGAGACAAGGGTAATGGCGGTCCTGCTGCGACTGGATACGATACCTATGCGTTTCGTGAAGGCTTGTACCAGCGCGGATGGAAGAATTATCTGGAGCTCTTGCAAAGGTTCTGGCAGCCGTACCTCGATGGAAAAGCTACGTTCGACGACGCCATTGCCCGCATGGTGTCATCGCTCTAGAACAATCTGCTCGCCAGTTTGCGACCTTCAACTACAAGCCATGCGAATAAGCAATTCTTAAGAGCTCGCATCCTTTATGTCCTCGCGAGCCCGACGCTGCGCACTCTTGGCTTGCGCCCTGGCGTCAACATCCGAGTTCAAAATGTGAATGGCTTTGTCTAGTGACAACGCCTTATCTCTTGGCGGGGCTTCACAGGACTTCACGTCACCGCTGGGGCGAGCCGCGGTCATGTCCCATTTCAGGCAGTTGTATTTGAGTTTCAGATTGCGGCTCACGTGAAGTGTGGCGACGCAGTCTTCTAGCGTTACGAAACCGCTGCATGCATCGCGCAAGGTTGTTTTTGGCGGCAGCAGCGCCTGCAATTGCAAGGTCAACTTCCGCTCTTCCTCTGGGTGCGCTGCGAGCTGCTCGTTGGCCGTGGGACCGGGGTTCTTTTTAATCCATTTGAGGGGATTGTAAGAACGCGCGGCAGCTCCGGCGGCGCCGAGTAAAATGCTCATGCTTGCTGCACCAACAACGAACCATTTGTTCTTCATGCTGTCCTCACTTCTAGGGCGGGCCCTGGGCTAGCCCCAGTAGGCCACGGTGGGAGCGGCTCTTCGAGCTTCCGGAGGTGCGGTACTCCCCGAAAGCGTTACGTTGACCTTGCGGTCAGGTTTCGCAGAACAGGCAGCTAAGAGCGGGCAGGGACTTAAAGTAAAACTTTAGCCTTTGCACTGGCAGGGGACTACCCACCCCTCCGTGGCGAAGAAAGTTGTGCGCAAGCGGTTGAAGCGAAAAGGGTTAAGTGCGTTTCTGTCGCGCACGAGCGTGCGGAAACATATGAAAACAAAGAGGATGAAGGAAGCCGCAGGTTTC
>Ga0209166_10000412_pt1 | contig 48871 bp, 41 predicted proteins | sample Coa_R1_3_FD_187151 | JGI IMG/M metagenome (GOLD analysis project Ga0209166, IMG submission 187151) | Surface soil microbial communities from Centralia Pennsylvania, which are recovering from an underground coalmine fire - Coalmine... | ecosystem: Environmental > Terrestrial > Soil >...
GGCGGCTCGCGCCCGGAATAGCTGACGCGGGCGCCGAACAGCAGCCGGTCGTCCGGCGTGCGCCGATAGTAGTTCAGCACGAAATTCATGTCGCAGACCGCGACGTCGTCGCGCAGCACCTGGCGGATGCGTGATCGGCCGAGCCGTTCGGTCGCGGCGATATAGGTGCCGACAGGGGCGATCATGCGCGCGAGCCCCGGCACCAGATCGCCGAGCAGCGCGTTGCCGGCGATGATCAGCGCCTTGGCCTGCACGCGCCCCTCCGCCGTGGCGAGCGACGGCTCGGTCCCGGAATCGATGGCGGTCACGGGCGAGCCTTCGTGGATGACGACGCCGACGGCCCGGCAGGCGTTCGCCAGGCCCAGCGCGTAGTTGAGCGGATGCAGATGGCCGCCGGCCGGGTCATAGAGCCCGCCGACATAATGGGGGGCCCCGACCCGCGCGCGCATCTCGGCCTGGTCGAGCAACTGGGCGCCCTCGTGCCCCTGCTGCTGCCATTCCGCCGCCATCGCCCGGAGATCGGCCATGTGACGCGGCTTCAGCCCCGCGAACAGATAGCCCCGGGTCAGGCCGCAGGCGATGCCGTAGCGGTTGATGGTGTCGACCAGCAGCCGATTCGCCTCCTCGGCCAATTGCCACAGCCGGTGGGCATCCTCCGCCCCGACCCATTGGCCCAGGGTCGCGATCGACGGGTTGAAGCCGGTGATGATCTGGCCGCCATTGCGCCCGGAGGCGCCCCAGCCGACGCGCTTCGCCTCCAGCACCACGACCTTGAAGCCGCGCTCCGCCAGATGCAGCGCCGCCGCGAGCCCGGTATAGCCGGCGCCCAGCACCGCGACGTCGGCCTGCACCTCGCCCCGGAGCGGCGGATAATCAACGATTGAATTGGCCGTACGCAGATACCAGCTGTCGACATGCCGCACGCCGTCGCTCAATCCCGCTCTCCCGCAATGCAACGGAAGCCGGGCCAGCCCCGTTGGCGGCATGCCGCCATCGGCGCATAGTAAGGCGTTGCAATCGCAGAGGAGCGCCGCCGGCCTCGGGCCGCGGCTGACACAGCATGAGTCTCCTGGAGACCTTCATCAAGGAACATCGGATCACCGAAGTGGAATGCCTGGTCCCGGACCTGTCGGGCATTGCCCGGGGCAAGATCCTACCCGCAGACAAATTCCTCCGCATCCTGCGCGATCGGGGCCTGCGCATGCCAGAGGCGATCTTCGTCCAGACCGTGACCGGCGACTTTCCCGACGACGAGGACGTGACCAGCCCCGAGAACAGCGACATCTACATGATCCCCGACGGGGAGACGATCCGCATCGTGCCCTGGCACAAGGAACCGACGGCCCAGGTGATCAGCGACTGCGTCTATGCCGACGGCGGCAAGGTCGACATCTCGCCGCGCTTCGTACTGCAGCGGGTGCTCGAGCTCTATGCCGCCAAGGGCTGGAAGCCGATCGTGGCGCCGGAGCTGGAATTCTTCCTGGTGCAGATCAACACCGACCCGGATTACCCGCTGGTGCCGCCGGTCGGCCGCACCGGCCGGACCGAGAGCGGGCGCCAGGCCTATGGCATCGACGCGGTCAACGAGTTCGATCCGATCTTCGAGGACGTCTACGATTACTGCGAGGCGCAAGAGATCGATATCGACACGCTGACTCACGAGGCAGGGGCGGCGCAGATCGAGATCAACTTCAACCACGGCGACGCGCTGTCGCTGGCCGACCAGGTCTTCCTGTTCAAGCGCACCGTGCGCGAGGCCGCCGTGCGCCATCAGATCTACGCGACCTTCATGGCGAAGCCGATGCAGAGCGAGCCCGGCTCGGCCATGCACATCCATCAGAGTGTCGTCGATCTCGAGTCGGGTGCGAACCTGTTCGCGACCGACGACAATCAGGATACCGACCTGTTCCGCGGCCATATCGCCGGCCTGCAGAAATTCCTGCCGGCGGTAATGCCGCTCTTGGCGCCGAACGTGAATTCCTATCGCCGGCTGATCGCCGGAACCGATGCGCCGATCAACGTCCATTGGGGCCGCGACAATCGGACCGTGGGCCTGCGCGTGCCGCTGTCGGCCCCCGACAACCGCCGGGTCGAGAATCGCGTCGCCGGCGCCGACGCCAACCCCTATCTGGCGCTCGCCGCCTCGCTCGCCTGCGGCTATCTGGGCATGACCCTCAACCTGCGCCCCGAGGATCCGGTGCGCGGCAGCGCCCACGGCCGCCCGTTCTCCCTGCCGCGCCACCAGTCCGACGCGCTCGAGAAGTTCAACGCCTGCGAACCGCTGAAGGAAATCCTGGGCGCCAAGTTCATCGCCGCGGTGACCCACGTGAAGCTGGCGGAATATGGCGCCTATCAGCGGGTGATCTCGAGCTGGGAACGGGAGAACCTGCTGCTGAACGTGTAAGGCGCGAAGCCGTTCAAAGCGCCTCGACCGAGAGCGGCTGCGCCAGGTCATAAAAGACATTGTCGTCGCCGCGCCCGGTCTGGGCCATGAGGACGACATATTCCGAAGGTGCTTCCAGCGCCTTGACGCTGCGGTGCCAGACATTGCGCCGGTAGGTCACGCCCTGACCGGATCCGGCAATGAAGGCTCGGGCGCTGGACAGCATCGGCCGGCCATCCGCCTCGTTCCCGCAGACGACGACCAGCGATCTGCCGCCCTTCAGCGGGATGAAGGTCTGCGCCGAATAGGGATGCCGCTCCAGACGCGTGACCTCGACCCGCCCCTGAACCGCCGTCCCTACCCGCAGCACGGCCATCGACATGTGGCCGGCCTCGAGCGTGTGCTCGAAGGCATCGAGATACGGCATCAGCGCCTCGCCGCCGCCATGGGTGACGACGGTGCCGAACGGGGCGAACGCCTCTGAGGTCAATGGAGCGACCGTGATCAACATTATCGGAACCCGCACAAAGGGTTGAGAGGAATGTTCCGAGCCCGCGGAGGGGCCGCCGCCGCCGTCTCAGCGCCCCGCCCGGCTTGGCCGATGCGTTTCGTGCCGATCCATCCATATGCGCTGTTGTAATATTTCACAATATGTTTATGGTTGCTTTATAGACCGGCGAGGCTACGTCGGCAGGGAGGGCGCGTGATGGGCAAAGGCGAACACGTGGGGCGCAGGCCGACCGTGGTCAGCGATCCCGGCACCGGCGAAGACGCCGGCCAGGCCAAGGCCTGGCGCAACCGGACGAACCATTTCGAGCTGGCCTACGACCGGATCGAAAGCCTGATCGTCACCTGCGCCCTCAAGCCCGGACAAGTCCTCGCCCTCCAGGATCTGCAGGACCTGACCGGCCTCGGTCGCACGCCGGTCCATCAGGCAGTCACGCGTTTCGCCGCCGACACGCTCATCATCATCCGTCCGCGGCACGGCCTGCAGATCGCCCCGATCGACCTGGCGCGCGAGCGGGTCCTGCTGGCGCTCCGCGCCGATCTCGAGCGCTTCGTGATCCGGCTCGCGGCCGAGCGATCGGGAGCATCCCACCGCAACCAGATGCTCCATCTTCAGCGCTCCCTGCGCGAACGCCGGGATGTCATGGACATCGACGAGTTCAACCTGTTCGACCGTCGGCTGGACGGGCTGATCCTGGCCGTTGCCGGCGAGCCGTTCCTGGAGCATGCGCTTCGGCCGCTGCACACCCTGTCGCGGCGTATCGGGTGGATCCACTATGCGCAGCTCAAGGAGGCCTTGAGCCTCCAGACGACGATCGACTGCCATCTGGCGGTGCTCGAGGCGGTGGCGAACCGCCATATCGAGCGCGCGATCGACGCCTCCGACAAGCTGATCGCGTTCGTCGACAGCATGTTCGATGTCATGGAACGCGAGATCGATCCATCGCTGCTCGACTGCAGCATCCAACCCATCAAAGCGCGCTGAGGGCCATCATGCGGATCGTTTTTCACGGCGCGAACGCCGCCTCGTTCAGTGATGGCTTCGCCGACCTCGTCGGAGCCGGCGCTGAAGTCGCCGTCCTGCCCGATGCCTTGGAAAGTGCCGACGATCGGGCGACCTACGCGTCGGCCGACGTGATCGTCGGCGTCAAGTTCGACGCCGCCTTGCCCCAGCCGGAACGGCTCAAGCTGTTCCATGTTCCCGGCGCCGGCTACGACGCGGTCGATCTTGCTGCGATGCCGGGCACGGCGGTCGTGTGCAATTGCTTCGGGCATGAACAGGCCATCGCCGAATACGTAATGGCGGCGCTCCTGCGACGCTGCATCCCGCTGGACGATGCCGATCGGCGCCTCCGGCAGGGCGACTGGGCCTATTGGGCTGGCGCCCGCGAGCGCGTCCATGCGGAGATCGCCGGCTCGACGATCGGGCTGCTGGGCTTCGGCCATATCGGCAAGGCGATCGCCGCACGCGCGAAGGCGTTCGAGATGAACGTCCATGTGGCGAACCGGAGCCCGGTGCCCCCTTCGGCCCTCGTCGATCGGAGCTACGGGCTCGACGAGCTGCCGGCCTTCTGGCGTGCCGCGGACGCGTTCGTTGTCTCGGTGCCCTTGACCGCCGAGACGACCGGCATCGTCGGCGCCGACGCGTTCGCGGCGATGAAGCGCGAAGCGGTGATCATCAATGTCGGGCGCGGTGCCACCATCGACGAGCCGGCACTCTACGACGCCTTGCGCACCGAGCGGATTGCCGGCGCGATCATCGACACCTGGTATCGCTATCCATCGCCGGCGGATCCCAACACCCAGCCCTCTGGCCTGCCGTTCGCCGAATTGCCCAATGTGCTCATGACCCCGCACATGTCCGGCTGGACCCTCGGAACCATCACCCGCAGGCAGCGGACGATCGCCGACAATATTCGGCGGCGCCTGTCGGGCGAGCCGTGCAGCAACGTGGTGCGCGGAGCAACCTAGCCCGGACGCGCCATCCGCCAACGACCGAAAAAGATCGCCCGAAGGCGACGATCCGGACAAGCAACGCAGCCGGCAGATCCGGCCCAGGGAGGACGACAATGAAGGCTTCGAAAGCATTGCGGTCGGCAGCATTGGTTCTGGCCGCCTGCGCCGGGCTCGCCATGACCACCGCCGGCGCCTCGGCCCAGACGGTGACCGAGATCGTCAAGCGCGGAAAGGTCCGCATCGGCGTTCTGATCGGCGCCCCGCCCTATGGCTCCATCGATGCCCAGGGTCAGCCCGTGGGCTACGACGCCGACGTCGCGACGCTGGTTGGCAAGTATCTCGGCCTGCCGGTGGAAATGGTGCCGCTGACGCCGCCGGCGCGCATCCCGGCGCTCGAAGCCGGCAAGGCCGATTTCCTGATCGCCACGCTGGCCCCGACCGCGGAGCGGGCGAAGGCCGTCATGTTCAGCATGCCCTACAGCATCTTCCAGGTCGGCATCTGGGCAAAGAAGTCCGACCCGATCAAATCTTGGGCCGATCTCAAGGATAAGCGCGTCGGCGTCAACCGCGGCTCGAGCGTCGAAGGCGAGCTGGTCAAGCGCGAGAAGGAGTTGAATCTCACCATCTCGCGCTTCGAGGACGATGCCACGACCATGCAGGCGCTGTTCTCGGGCCAGGTCGAGGCGGTGGCCAGCCCCGATGCGCAATCCAACGCGGCGATCAAGGCGCGGGGTGATGTCGACATCGAGCAGAAGTTCGTCTTCTCGCGGCAGCCCAACTCGATGACGATGAAGAAGGATGCGTTCGAGCTGCATCAATGGCTCAACAACGTCATCTATCTCATGAAGCTCAATGGAGAATTGGACGAGATCAGCCGCAAATGGGTCGGCTCGCCGTTGCCGGATCTGCCGGTGTTCTGATCGCCCTCGCAACCCACCGGCGCGCCGCCCCGGCGGCGTGCCCAACATGGGAGCCGGCTGATGGGCTTCGAGTTCCAATTCGAACCGATCGTCGCGGAATGGCACCTGATCTTCGACGGCCTGATGCTGACCGTCTGGCTATCGCTGGGCGCGATCGTCCTCGGCTCGGCGCTCGCGGTCGTCCTGACGGCCGCGCGCCAGCTCGGCGGCCAAGCCGCCAAGCTGCTGGTCGAGGCCTATGTCGAGCTGATGCGCAACACGCCGTTCGTCGTGCAGCTGTTCCTGATCTTCTTCGGGCTCTCGGGATTGGGGGTGCGCCTGAGCGCGGCCGAGGCGGCCCTGCTCGCGATGACGCTCAATCTGGCCGCCTATTGCGCTGAGATCATCCGGGCCGGCGTCGATTCCATCCACAAGTCGCAGCGCGAGGCCGGCTTGTCGCTGGCATTGACCCGGCGGCAGGTCCTGCAGCACGTCGTGCTGATCCCTGCCATCGCCAAGGTCTGGCCGGCGCTGTCGAGCCAGTTCGTGCTGATGATGCTGGCATCGAGCATCTGTTCGTTCATTTCGGCGCAGGAATTGTCCGGCGCCACCGCCATCGTCGAACAACGCACCTTCCGCAGCTTCGAAAGCTACATCGTCGCCACGACGCTCTATCTGCTGCTGGCGCTGGCATTGAAGGCCGTCCTTGGCGCCGTCGGCCGCGTCGCCTTCCCCCGGGTGTCGGGCCTCGCCCGCGTGCAGACGAAGGGAGAAGCGGCATGATGACCTCCTTCGGCTGGGCGGAAGCCTTCTTTCTCGTCTCCGCGGTCCGCTGGACGATCCTCCTCACGTTCATCGCCTTTGTCGGCGGCGGTATTCTGGGCGGGATCATCGCGATCCTCAGACTGTCCAAATCGGCTGCGGTGCGCCGGTGCACCGCCACCTACATCCAGGTCATCCAGTCCATCCCGGTGCTGATGGTGCTGTTCCTGTCGTATTACGGACTATCGCTCGCGGGCTTGGAACTGCCGCCGCTGCTGGCCGCCTCCCTGTCGCTCGGCATCTATGTCAGCGCCTATCTCGCCGAGATCTGGCGCGGTGCGATCGAGGCGGTCCCGTTCCAGCAGTGGGAGGCATCGGCCTCGCTCGCACTCACGCGCGGGCAGCAGTACCGGTACGTCATCATCCCCCAGGCGCTGCGCATCTCGCTGCCGCCGACGGTGGGCTTCCTCGTCCAGCTGGTGAAGAACACCTCCATCGTCTCGGTCGTCGGCTTCGTCGAGCTGTCGCGCGCCGGGCAGCTCGTCAACAACGCCACGTTCGCGCCGTTCAAGATTTTCGGTGTCGTCGCCCTGGTCTATTTCCTGATCTGCTTTCCGCTTTCGCGGCTGAGCCGATATCTCGAAAGGGTTCTCCATGTCGGTCGTGCTCATTGACAACGTGCACAAGAGCTTCGGCTCGGTCGAGGTCCTGAAGGGCGTCTCGCTGACCGTCGAGCGCGGCCAGGTCGTGGCCCTCATAGGGCGCAGCGGCTCGGGCAAGTCGACGCTCCTGCGCTGCATGAACGGGCTCGAGCCGATCCAGTCGGGCAGCATCGAAGTCGCCGGCCACAAGGTCGATCAGGACGACAAGCATCTGCGCGAACTGCGCAAGGACGTCGGGATCGTCTTCCAGAGCTATAATCTGTTCCCGCACCTGACCGTGGGGCAGAACATCATGCTGTCGCCGCGCATCACCAAGGGCCTGAAGACGGCCGAGGCGAAGACCCTGGCCGAAAAGGTTCTGTCGCAGGTCGGGCTCTCGGAAAAGTTCGATGCCTATCCCGACAATCTCTCCGGCGGCCAGCAGCAGCGCGTCGCCATCGCACGATCGCTCGCCATGCAGCCGCGGCTGATGCTGTTCGACGAGGTGACGTCGGCGCTCGATCCCGAATTGACCGGGGAAGTGCTCGCGGTGATGGAGCAACTGGCGAAGGACGGCATGACGATGGTGCTCGTCACCCACGAGATGAACTTCGCCCGCAAGGTCGCCGACGTGACGGTCTTCATGCACCAAGGCAAGATCTGGGAAAGCGGGCCGTCTCAGGAGGTCCTGACGACGCCCCGCACCCCGGAGCTGAAGTCGTTCGTCGGCGTTGATATAAAGTAGCGGGTCGCTGATCAGGCGGTCCGCACCCCCGCCAGGAACGAATCGACCTCGCTCCTGAGCGCCGCGGCCTCGTAGCCAAGCGTATCCGCGGCGGTCAGCACCTGGTTGGCGGCAACGCCCGTCTCGCTCGCGGCGGTATTGACGAGCGCGGCATTGGCCGCGGCTTCCTGCGTGCCGACGGCGGCCTGCTGAACGTTGCGGGCGATCTCGTGGGTCGCGGCCCCCTGCTCTTCCACGGCCGACGCGACCATGGTCGTGACCTCGGTGATGGCACCGATCGTGGTCACGATCGCCTGGATGGCCTCGACCATCTTGCCGGTGGCATTCTGCATGCCTTCGACCTGGCTCTGGATTTCGCCAGTGGCCGCAGCGGTCTGCTGGGCGAGTGCCTTGACCTCGCCCGCGACCACGGCAAAGCCCTTGCCGGCATCGCCGGCGCGCGCCGCCTCGATGGTCGCGTTCAGGGCCAGGAGGTTGGTCTGCTGGGCGATATTGTTGATCAGCGAGACGACCTCGCCGATCTTCTTTGCGGCCTCGGACAGTTCCTGGACCGTGCTGTCCGCGGCGTCCGCGCGCTTCAGCGCCATGTCGACCGTCTCGCTCGCGCGGGTCACTTGCTGCCCGATCGAATTGGTCGACGCCGCCAGTTCCTCGCTCGCCGCCGCGACGGTCTGCACGTTGGCCGAGGCCTGCTCCGCCGCGGCCGCGGTCGCCAGCGCCTGGCCGCTCGTGCGGTCGGCCACCGTCGCCATCTCCTTGGACGTACCGGTCAGTTGCGCGGATGCGGCCGAGACGGCGCTCACGATCTTCTCGATATGGCTCTCGAACGTGGCAGTCAGGGCTTCGAGAGTAGCCGTGCGCTTCGCGCGCGCCGCCTGTTCCTCGGCACGCACCTGGGCGAGGCGCTTGGCCTCGATGCCATTGTCCTGGAACACCTTGACCGCGCCGGCCATGTCGCCCAGCTCGTCGGTCCGCTCCGCGCCCGGAACGACGACGTCGAAATCGCCGCCTGCCAGCACGCGCATCACCGAGGTCAGCGCCGCGAGCGGCCGGGTGATCGCCCGGACCGTGACCAGGAAGGACAGGAGCAGACCAGCGGCGATGCCCACCACGGCGATCCCGATCAGTTCGGCCAGATCGCGGGCGTAGCTCTCGTCCATCAGCTTCTTGATATCGCCGATTTCCTGCTGGTTGGCGGCGGCGAGACGTTCGATGGATTTGCCCAGCTGCTGGCGGTTGCCGCGGTTGGCATCATTGTCGCTGTAGGCCCGCGCCTGGTCGGTACCGACTTCACGCGCCAGGCGCACCGTCTCGGTGCGGAAGGTGATGAAGTCCTTAACGTTGGCGATCGCCTCGTCCAGGCTATGCTCCCGGCTGGCCGGCAGCAGCGCGTGCCACTCCTGCATCAGCTGGTCCATCGTATGCAGATTGGCCAGCAGCGGCTTGGCGTATTTCTCCATCTCCTCGGGGGTGCGCGACATGAAGGTGCCGCGCGTATCCATCACCACCGCATAGATCAGGGCGTTGACCTCGAGGCCGTGCGCCGAGCGGTCGGAGGCCAGCCGCATCTCCTGCACTTCGATTTGGTAGGTGCGCAGCGCGTCGATGCCGCGCCAGCTGATCACGGCCGCGACGAGGGACAGGAGTCCGACGATGGCATAGATCTTCGACCCGATCTTGAGGGTCCGGAAAAGGTTCATAACAGCTACCCTTGAGGAGTTTGATGCCGCGGCAGCGCCGCGGATGAGCCGGAAGTGGGACCGCTCGCGAATGTCGCGGCGAGCACCGGCCCCGTGAAGGTCTGGTCGGGGCGCATGCGGCCGGCCAGCGCCGCCCCCAGCAGCAAGAGCCCCATGGAGATGGCGAACGGGACGGCCCAGCTGCCGGTGACGTCAATGAGAAAACCGAAGCACGAGGGCGAGACGATGCCGGCAATGCCGAAGCCCAGGTTCATGAGCCCGCTGGCCGAGCCGGCATGGCGGGGTGCTATGTCCATCGGCACCGACCAGATCGGTGCGACGATCAGCTCGGCGCAGAAGAAGGCGAGCGACAGAAAGATCGCATCGACTGTGAGATCATGGATCAGCACGACCGGCAGCAGGCAGACAAAGGCACCGAGGAAGCCGGCGGTGATGACGCCGCGCCGCGCCAAGCCGAGCCGGCCGGTCCGCTTCAGAATGTAATCGCTGGCGATGCCGCCGATCAGATCGCCGAGCACGCCCGCGGTGAAGACCCCCGACGAGAACAGGGCCGAGCCCTTCAGGTCGAGATGGAACGTGTCGAAAAAGAACGATGGGATCCAGCTCAAGAACAGCCAGAGCGTCCAGCCGTAGCAGAAATCGACGCAGGTCACCGGCAGCATCCGCCGGGCGAGCGCCCACCAGGGCGTCGGTTGCCGACCGGCCGATCCATCGGCGGCCGCGGCCCGCGGACGCGTCTCGTTGCGCGACACCCACAGCCAGGGGATGATCCACAGCAGGTTGAGGCCGGCGAAGACCAGGAAGGAATCGCGCCAGGAGGCGTAGGCGACCAGCAGCGCCACCAGCGGCGGCGTCAGCGCATTGCCGATACGCGCCGCCGAGTGGGTGATGCCTTGCGCGAAGCCCCAGCGCGCCTCCGGTATCCAGGCGGCCATGGCCCGCGTCGCCGTCGGAAAGGTGGCGCCCTCGCCCAACCCCAGCGCGAAGCGGGCGGCGATCAAGGCGCCGAGCCCGCCGACGAAACCGGTCGCCATAGTGGCAAGAACGACGACGATGCCCGAAATGAACAGGACCCGGCGCGGCCCGAACCGGTCGCCGAGCCAGCCGCCCACCAGTTGGAAGAACGCATAGGGATAGGCGAAGGCCGAGAAGGCGAGACCGAGCTGCCCGTTGGTCAGGCCCAGCTCGGCCTTGATCAACGGCGCCGAGGTCGAGATGTTGACCCGGTCGATGTAGAGAATGAGATAGAGCAGGCAGAGGACGAGCAGGATACTGCTCGTCGCGCTGAACTTCATTCGCATCCGCGCGATCCTTTCGTGCCGTCTCGGGCCCGGCTGCTTGTCGGCAGTCAGGCGGCCGGGCGGCTCTGGCCCTGGACCTGGGTGCGATGCATGACGCGGCGGCTGTCCGGCGCAAAGGGATTGCGCCGGTGCATGGTGCAGCGGTTGTCCCACATCACCAGATCGCCGACCCGCCAGTTGTTGTACCAGCTGAGGTCCGGGCGCGTCGCGTGCTGCCAGAGCTCGTCCAGCAGCGCCTCCGACTCCGCCAGCTCCAAGCCCAGCAGATAGGCGTTGCGGCGCCGGCCCAGATAGAGATTGCGGCGGCCGGTCTCGGGATGGCTGCAGACGAGCGGATGAACCGCGCCCGGCGACGTCCGCGGATCGTCGGTTGCGACGACGCCCTGGCGCAGGAAGCCGCCGCTGTTGTACGTGCCGTCGTGCTTGATCTGGAGGCCTTCGATCCGGCGCTTGAGATCGTCGGGCAGCCCGTCATAGGCGGCGTACATATTGGAAAAGCCGGTCTCGCCGCCCGCGGGCGGCACCTCGAGTGCATAGAGCATGCTCATCTTGGGCGGCTGCGGCAGATACGACATGTCGGTGTGCCAGACCGCCTCGCCGGCGCCCAGGCTACCGATCGGTTCGCCGTCCGCGCCGACGACGTTCGAAACCACATAGATTTCCGGATAGCCGTCGACGAAGCGGCGTCCCGTCTCCTGGACCGGCGCGATATCGAGATTGCCGAAGCGTCGGCTGAACCGGATGAGATCGGCATCCTCGAGCGACTGGCCACGGAACAGCAGCACGCTGTGATCGAGCCAGGCCTGATGGACCGCGCCGAAGGCGGCATCATCGATCGTGCGGAGATCGACCCCGCGTATTTCAGCACCAAGCGCGGCGCCGGTCGGCAGAACTTCGACGGTGCCAAGGGGGGCGTTCATGGCGTCCGATTGATACGATTTGCCTGTCATCGCACACGCTACGGTTAGAGGAAGTTGGCTATATCTTACTTAAAGTGTTAATTTTTTCCTTATCCGATAGGTCGGAGCGCATGCCGGGATATGCAAGCGCAATACGGCCCGGCACGTGCTGCATGCGCCTCGTCCGGCCATTGCCAGCGCGTGGTATCGGCAGGCTCCGGCACGAAGCCGGAGCCCCTCTCGCGTCGCCTCAGGTAGCGCTCTGGCCGCCATCCACGATCAGCGCCTGGCCGGTAACATAGGACGCCCGGTCGGACAGCAGGAACAGGGCGACCTCGGCCATCTCCTCCGGCTCGGCGATGCGGCCGAGCGGAATGCCGACCGCGTAGGGATGCGATGCCTTGCCGTCCGTGCCCGTCGTGATGCGGCCCTCGGTCATCGACGTACGCGTGATCGACGGATTGATCGAATTCACCCGGATGCCGTGCGAGCCGAGCTCGACGGCCGCCGCCCGCGCCATCGACACGATGCCGCCCTTGCTGGCGCTGTAGATGCTGGTGCCGGGCATCGCGATGCTGGCCAGCACCGAGCCGTTGAACAGGATCGCCCCGCCGCCCTGCTTCTTCATCTGCGCGGCCTCGGCCTGGAGATAGAAGAACGCGGCCTTGAGGTTCGTGTCGACGACGCTGTCCCACACGCCTTCGGTCAAGGTGTCGAGCGGGCCGCCGCCGCTGATGCCGGCGTTGTTGAAGGCACAATCCAGCCGGCCATAGTGCGAAACGACCTCGGCGATGACGCCCGGAATGCTCTCGGTCTTGGCCAGGTCTGCCTGGATGAAGATCGCGTCGCCGCCGGCCGCCTTGATTTCCGCCACGACCGCCGCGCCCTCTTCCGCCCGGCGTCCGGTGAGCGCCACCTTGGCGCCTTCCTTCGCGAACAGCACTGCACTCGCCCGGCCGATGCCCGACGTGCCGCCGGTGACCAGCGCCACCTTACCCTCTAGCAATCCCATGATCGGTCCTTACATGTTTAGTGACATCTAACGCGAAATAGATGTTAGTGATCATTTAAATGTCAAGGGTCCGGAAATGAGCAGGGTCTCTCGGGAACAGGCGGTAGAGAACAGAAAGTCGGTGGTGGCGGCGGCTTCCGCCCTGTTCCGGCGCAAGGGCCTGGATGGCACCGGCATCGACGAACTGATGGCGGAGGCCGGCTTGACCCGCGGCGGCTTCTACGGCCAGTTCGGCTCGAAGGACGAGTTGGCCGGCGAAGCCTGCACCCATGCGTTCGATGGCGCCGAACGGGCCTGGCAGGACGTGATCGACGGCAATGCCCCGGGCGCGTTGCGACGCCTGGCCGACTTCTATTTCACGCCCAAGCCGCCCGAATGGGCCTGCCCGATGGCGACACTGGCCGGCGATGCCGCGCGGGCGCCCGCCGGCGGACCGGTCCGCCGGGCGTTCGCCGCCGGATTGCGCCGCCTGGTCGACATGGTCGCGGACAAGCCGCGCGACGACCGAGCCTTGGCCCTGATGGCCGCGATGGTCGGCGCCGCCGTGCTGCGGCGGGCGAGCGACGATGCCGAGCTGCCGGATGCGATCGAGGCCGCCGTCCTGAGCCTCGCCGCCGCCGCGGACGCCGGAGCGTCCTGAACACCGCCTACCCGACCATCACCCCCAGCCCGCTCCTCACCGCCCGCCCGTGGCCGCCTGCTGGATGCGCTCGGCCGAGCGGCCGCGGGCTTCGGCCAGATGGTCGAAACGGTGGGTATAGCTGCCGACGCCCATGCTGACCGAGCGCAGCTCGATGATCAGATCATGGAGCTCGACCGCCGGCACCAGCGCCTCGACCTCGTCCCAGCCAGGCCAGCCCGGCTTTTCGGCATAGCCCAGGATCTGGCCGCGCCGGGCGCTCAGGATGCGCTGGGCGGTCGGCGTGTAGGACGCCGGCACCCGCACGGTCACATGGTCGATCGGCTCCAGCAGCATCGGATCGGCCTTGGCCAGCCCCTCGGTCATCGCCATGCGCGCGGCACTCTTGAACGCCATGTCGGAACTGTCGACCGAATGGAAGGCGCCGTCGAGCAGGGTCACGCCGACGTCGACGACCGGGAAGCCGAACGGACCCTTGCGCGTCGCCTCTTCCGCCGCCTCGCCGACCGCCGGGATATATTGCCGGGGCACCGCGCCGCCGACGACCTTGTCGGTGAAGCGGAAGCCGTCGCCGCGGCCGAGCGGCTCGAGCGCCAGCTTGACGTCGGCGAATTGGCCATGGCCACCGGTCTGGCGCTTCAGGCGCGCGTGCTGCTGCACCGGGCGGCGGATGGTCTCCTTGAATGCGACCTGCGGCCGGTGGGTCGTCAGCTTCAGGCCCGAGGCCCGGCCGAGCCGGTCGAGCGCCGCATTGAGATGGATCTCGCCCTGGCCGGTCAGCACGGTCTCGCCCGTCTCGCGGTCCTGCACGAGGCCGAGCGACGGGTCCTCTTCGGCCAGGCGATGAAGTGCTGCCGACAGCTTGACGTCGTCCTTGCGGTCGACCGGTGCCACGGTCAGCGCATAGACCGGCGGCGGCACCAGGAAACCAGCTTCGCCGACGGGACCACCGGCGCCGAGCATCGTGCCGCTGGCGACGCCCTCGAGCCGGGCCAGCGCGACGATCTCGCCCGCCTCGGCCTGCGCCACCTTCGTCGTCTCGCCGCCGGCCATGCGATAGATGCCGCCGATCCGCGTCGTGCCGAAGCCGCTGCCGTCCTTGACCGGCCCTCGCCAGATGCGCGCATAGGAAAGCTTCCCGGCATGGGCCGCGTAGACGGTCTTGAAGGTCTGCAGCAGCGGGTCGCCCGCGGGCTCGATGCCGCGCCGCTCGGCCGTCATCAGCGGATCGGGCCCGTCATGGCGCAGAGCCTTCCATAGCCGGCGCACGCCATGGTCCAGTTGGGCGGCGCCCAGCAGCGTCTCGACGATGGTCCCGTCCCGCTGGTCCCGCCTTAATTGCTCGAAGATCTCGCCCGGGCTGAGCTCGACATCCTCCAGGATTTTTTCGAGCAGGCCGTCGTCGTGATCGGCCAGCACCTCGACTAGCGCTTCGCGCGCCTCGCCTTCCCGGTCCCGCAACTGGGCCGGCACTTTGACCAGCTCCGATGCCTCGCCCTTGCGGTAGCGATAGGCCCGGTCGCTCACCACGTCGACATAGCCGACGACCCCGTCGGCCTCGCGCATCGGCACCTGACGCAGCACGAGCGGGTATTTCGAGAATTCCTGGAGTGCCGCCAACGTGTCGCGCACCCGGCCGGCGAGCGTGTCGACCTTGTTCACGAACAGCAGATGCGGGATGCCGCGCTCGTCGAGCTCCTTCAGGATCGGCGCCACGGTCAGCGCTCGTTCCGGCGCCGGCTCGCACACGACGACGGCGATGTCGACCGCGGTAAGGGCCGCCGAGGTCTCGTAGCAGAATTCGATCGAACCAGGACAATCGACGATCGACCAGGGATCCCCCATGAAGCGGCAATGGCCGACGGTCAGTTCCGTGCTCATCGTCCGGGCCTTGGCATCGGTCGAGCGGCGGATCGGCACACCGGCCGCCGCCATCAGGCTCTCGAACAGGCTGCTCTTGCCGCTGCCATAGGGCCCGACCAGGGCAACGGCACGGGGACGGGCCGCAGCAGCGGCCCCGGCTCCATTATCGGATGATGTGATCTGCGCAGACATGGCGGCGCCTCCCTATCGGGGTCGCGCTCGAGGGCGACCTCACGCGATGGCGGCGCCGACATCTTCGGCAAGGGGCGCCGACCGATCCTCTAGCCTCGCGCCGTCCGACACGCTTGTCGAGCCTTTCCGCCCGGGGAATCGAAGATGCCACCGCCGACCCAGGGACGGCCCTCGATCAGGCGTCGTCCGGCAGGTCGAAGGTGCCGCGGCTCATGAGGACGGCCGTGCCGCCGACCCGGGCCGCGACCAGCCGGCCGTCCGCTATATCGGCGGTGATGTCGATGCGGCTGGGGCGGCCGAGCTCCGCGCCCTGGGCCAGGGTCCAGCGCGTCGCCCCGTCCGCCGGCCGCTGCCGATCGGCGAGGAAGCCTACAAAAGCGGCCGCGGCGGCGCCGGTCGCCGGATCCTCGGTGATGCCCATGGCGGGCGCGAACATGCGCACCCGCGCCGTGCGCCCAGCGGCCCAATCGTCGAGCACCACCGGATAGAGGTGCTGGGCCGACGTGCCGGCCAGCTCGCTGCGCCAGAGCGCCAGATCGATCGCCGCCGCCGACAGATGCGCCGGCCGGACCGGCAGGATCGCGAAGGCAACACCAGCGCTATAGACGGCGGGTGCGATGTCTGGCTCCAGCGCTGCCTCCGTCAGGCCGAGCGCCCGGGCGAGCAAGGCCGGATCGAGCGGGTCCGGCAGCCGCGCCGGCACGCGCGGGCTGGTCAGCGTGGCGCCGAGCCGGCCAGCGGCGTCCCGCTCGATCGTCACCGGCACCGGCCCCGCCCCTTCCTCGAACACGATGTCGAGCCGCCGGTCGATCGGCCCGAGCCGCCCGGTTTCGGCCAGGATCAGTGCGGTGCCGACCGTCGGGTGGCCGGCAAAGGGCAGTTCCGCGGCCGGCGTGAAGATGCGCAGGCGGCGTGTGTGCGCCGGGTTCTCCGGCGGCAGCACGAACACGGTTTCGCTCAGGTTCAGCTCGGCCGCCAACCGCTGCATCGCCGGCAATGCCGGATCAGCCTCCGGGAAGACGGCGAGCGGATTGCCGCCGAACGGACGGTCGGTGAACACGTCGGCCGTGATGAAGGCATGCTGGCTCATGGCGCCAGTCCCGAAATGACGAAGGGCGCCAGTCTCGCGACTGGCGCCCTCCGCCTCAACCGAGAAAATCTCGCCCACCGGGCGAGCTTGGCTATTTCGCGCCGAGCAGATCGACCTCGAACATCAGGGTGGCGCCCGGCGGGATGTCGCCGCCGGCGCCGCGCGCGCCATAGCCCAGGTCCGGCGGGATGATCAGCGTGCGCTTGCCGCCGACATGCATGGTAGCGAGGCCCTCGTCCCAGCCCTTGATCACCTGGCCCTCGCCGAGGGTGAAGGAGAACGGCCTGCCATTGTCGAGCGAGCTGTCGAATTTCTTGCCCTTCTTGCCGTCGACGAACAGCCAGCCGGTGTAGTTGACCGTCACGGTCTGCCCGGCCTGCGGCACCGGCCCGATGCCCGGCTTGATGTCGATGATGCGCAGGCCGCTGGGCGTGGTGACCTCGCTGGCGGCCTGGGCGGGATGGACCGCCAGAGGTGCCGAGGCGAGAGCCAGGAGAACGGCGGTGCCGAAGAGACGCGGAAAGGACATGTGGCCTCGTAAGCTGAACGGCCGGCGTCGCCCGGCCCGATGACGCCAGACACTAGCGACATCGGGGCCGGCACGCGAGAGGCAGCTAGTCTTTCACGCGTGCGACGAGTTGCACCGGGTTGACGAACCGCAGCGCGATGATCAGCCAGAACAGCGACGAGACCATGTAGACGACGGCGAGTGCGTCCAGCGACTGGTTCGCCCGGATGCCGGCCGAGAAGGCGGCGGCATAGAGCGACACGACCAGGGTCTGGCTGTCGGGTCCCGCGGTCAGGAACGTGAGCTCGAACATGCCGATCGAGCGCACCAGCACCAAGAGCGACGCGGCCATGATGCCCGGCGCCAGCAACGGCACCAGCACATGACGGAACACGGCCCAGGTCCCGGCGCCGCAGACCCGCGCCGCCGATTCGAGCCGCTGGTCGATCTGTTCGATGAACGGGGTCATCACCAGCACGACGAACGGCACGGTCGGCACCAGATTGGCGCAGATCACGCCCCAGATCGTTCCGCCCAGATTGACCCGGTAAAGCAGGGTCGCGAGCGGCACGCCGTAGGTGATGGTCGGCACCAGCACGGGCAGAACGAGCAGCAGGAGGATGGTCCGCTTGCCGGCGAAATCCCGGCGGGCGAGCGCATAGGCGGCCGGCACGCCCAGGACCACCGAGACGAACACGACCGACGCCACGACCTTGGCCGTCACGATCAGGACATCGCCCAGTTGGAACTCGTCCCAGGCGCTGAAGTACCACTTGGTGGTGAAGCCCTCGGGCAGCCAGGTGCCGAACCAGCGCGTGCCGAGGCTGTCGACCGCAACGGAGGCGGCCACGGCCGCGACGTTGAGGATGAACAGCCAGACGAGCGACCAGAGCAGCACGGTCCAGACGCGATTCCAGAACGGCGCGCGGAACTCGCCGCCGCGGGTGAGGGTCACGGCGCTCATCCTTTGGTCCCTCCGACCGGACCGCGATAGAACAGCCCGCGCAGGCCCAGCACGCTGGCGACGACGAGCAGTTGCACCAGGCCCATCACCATGGCGCCGGCGGCGGCCATGGGGGCGTTGTAATCCTCGTAGGCCAGCTGATAGACGGCGAGCGCCATGACGCGGGTGATGCCGGCCGGCTCGCCCAGCAGCACCGCCGACGGGAACACCGCGAAGGACTGCACGAAGGCGAGGCAGAAGCCCATGGCGAGACCCGGGGCCAGCAGCGGCAGATAGATCTGCTTGAACTGGGTCCAGGGGCTGGCGCCCAAGGTGGCCGCCGCCTTGGCCAGCATCGGATCGATGCCGGTGACATAGGACAAGGTCAGCAGGAACGAGAACGGAAAGCCCGTGATGATCAGCGACAGCAGCACGCCGATGTAATTATGCGTCATGCGGAACGGCGCATCGATCACGTGCAACGTCGTCAGCAGGCGCATGAACCAGCCGTTCGGCCCGAGATAGCCCAGGAGCCCCTGGGCGACCAGCACGGTGCCGAGCGTAATCGGCACGACCAGGATCGCCGTCACGACGCGCTGGTACTTACTCGATTTCCTAAGCGCGAACGCGATCGGCAGGGCCAGGAACACGTTCGCCAGCGTCGCCGGCAGCGCGATCAGCAGCGTCTTCCAGATCGTCGAGTAGAACCGGTTCTCGCTGAAGAAGCGGATGTAATTGTCGAGCGCGCCGCCCTTGAGCGGCATGAAGGACAGCACCAGACCGTAGATGCAGGGGAAGACGAAGAAGGCGAGGACAAAGAGCACCGCCGGCAGGACCAGCAGGGTCGTTCCGTCCCAGCCGAGCGAAGCGCGCCAGCCGGGCTTGGTGCCGGCCATGGCGCCGCCGGGGGCGACGAGGCTGCTCATCGCACCGAATCCGCGAAGACGCGCACGCGCTCGGTCGGCACCGACAGGCGCACCAACTCGTCGGGCTGGATGCGGCGGGGGCTGCGGAAGATGATCGGCTGATTATCCTGCGTCACCGCGGTGCCCACGAACTCGCGCCCGGCATATTCGGCGCCGGTGACGCGGGCCTCGATCGCATTGGCGCCTTCGGCGCCTGCCACCAGATCCTCCGGCCGGACCGACGCGATCGCGCGGCTGGTCGTGACCTGGCCGACGCCCTGGAGCGCGATGCCCGGGCCCGTGAGCCGCGTCTCGCCACCGACCTGGGCGCCGACGACCGAGAGCGACAGCGAGTTCTGGTAGCCCATGAAGCGGGCGACCTCGAGATTGGCCGGCCGGGCATAGAGATCCTCGGGCGTGCCGACCTGCTGCACCTTGCCGTCATGCAGCACGACGATCCGGTCGGCCAGCGACAGGGCCTCGTCCTGGTCATGGGTCACATAGATGGTCGAGCGGCCCAGTTCCTTGTGGATGCGCCGGATCTCGACCCGCATCTCCAGGCGCAGCTTGGCATCGAGGTTCGACAGCGGCTCGTCCATCAGCACGAGCGGCGGCTGCACGACGATGGCGCGGGCGATCGCGACGCGCTGCTGCTGGCCGCCCGATAGCTGCCCCGGCAGCTTGTCGGCATGGGCTTCGAGCCGCACCATGCGCAGGGCCTCGGCGACGCGGCGCTCGGTCTCGGCCTTGCTCACCTTCCGCATCATCAGGCCGAAGCCGATGTTCTTGCGCACGGTCATGTGCGGGAAGAGCGCGTAGCTTTGGAACACCATGCCGAAGCCGCGCTGTTCGGGGCGCAGCACATCGATGCGCCGATCATCGAGCCAGATGCCGCCGCCGGTCAGCGGCAGCAGGCCGGCGAGGCAGTTGAGCGCCGTCGACTTGCCGCAGCCCGACGGACCGAGCAAGGCGATGAACTCCCCGCGCTTGATCGTGAGATCGAGCCCGTCGAGCGCCGTGATGCCGGCGAACCGGCGGGTGACTCCGTCGAGCTTCAGGATGTCGAAATTGCCGTCGATCGGTCCGGTCGCCATGGTTGACCTGCCTATCGCCGACGCGGGGGTGCCGCGGGCACCGCCTCGATGGAAAGAAGGATCATTCGCGTTGCTCCCTAAAGAATTATTTGTCCGACGCCGGTGGTCCTAACCGCCGACGGTCTCGAGCGCCGCGAGCGTGCCGACGGCGCGCAGGCGCTCCAGCGCATCGGTCAGCGACGCGCGGAGCTCGGCCCGGACCGCCAGCGCTTCCGGAAACACCGCGCGGACGCCCAGCACCTGTTCGACCACCTGGGCCGCCGGCCGATCCGCCCCGGCCAGCGGCATCAGCCGAGTGGCGAGCGGGTCGTTGACCGGGATCGGCTGGCCGGCGTCGTCGCGGCCAGCCAGGTGACGCAGCCAGAGTGCGACGGCATAGGTCAGCCGCCCGGTCGGCAGGCCCTGGTCCAGCCGCTCGTCCAAGGCCTTCAGCAGCCGCTGCGGCAGCTTCTGCGAGCCGTCCATGGCGATCTGGCGGGTACGGTGTTTGACCGCCGTATTGTCCCAGCGCACCATGAGCTGCCGGCTGTAATCGGCGAGACGGTCGGTCGAGAAATGCCCGACGGTCGGCGCCAGCTCCTGGGTCTGGAGTGCTGCGACGAAGCGGCGGAGCGCCGGCAAGGCCACCGCGTCGGAGACATATTCGGCACCGACGGCCTGGCCGGCATAGGCGATGGTCGAATGGGCGCCGTTCAGCAGCCGGAGCTTCATGCGTTCATACGGCTCGACCGCACCGACCAGCTCCGCGCCGACCTCGCTCAGCCCGTGCAGATCGCGATCGAGCGTATCCTCGATCACCCATTGCGAAAACGGCTCGGTCGACAGCGCCGCCTTGTCGGCGAGCCCCGTGAGCCGTTCCGCGTCGGCAAAATCCGCCTCGGTCGAGGCCGGCACGATCCGGTCGACCATGGCAGAGGGTGCGACAAGGTTGGCGTCGAGCCAGGCCGCGAACCGATCGTCGTCGAGGGCGGCGCCATCGATCAGCGCCCGGCGCAAGGTGGCACCGTTCGACGGAAGATTGTCGCAGGACAGCACCGTCGGCGGCTTCCCGCCGGCGGCGTAGCGCAGCTTGAGGCCGGCCAGTAGATAGCCGATGGCACTGGTCGGCACCGTCCTGTCGGCCAGGATGTCCGGGTGCGACGGGTCGAGCCGATGGGTCGCCGGATCGAGGCAATAGCCCTTCTCGGTGACGGTCAGCGTGACGAGCCGGGTCGCAGGATCCGCGATCTGGCGCACGACCGCCGCCGGATCCTCCGGCCCGACCAGCATGCGGCCGATGATGCCGAGGATGCGTGCGCTGACCTCGGCGCCATCTCGGACCAGCAGCGTATAGAGCCCGTCTTGCGGCATGAGCTTGTCGCGCATGCCCGGGCTCTTGAGGCTGACGCCGACGATGCCGAGACCGAGGCCGGTGCGCTCGACCAAGTCTTCCAGATAGACGGCCTGGTGGGCGCGGTGGAAATTGCCGATGCCGAGATGGACGACGCCGGGAGCGAGCCGCGCGCGGTCGTAGCCGGGGCGGCGAACCCCGGCCCTGGCGCCCGGCAGCGTTGCGGACCCGAGGCTCATAGCTTGTAGGCCTTCTTGGCCAGCCCGTAGGCGAGGTCGTGCGCTACCGCATGCGCCTCGTCGAGATCCAGCCGGTGCTCGGCGACCAGTTGGCCCAGATAGGCACAATCGACGCGCCGGGCCACGTCATGGCGGGCCGGGATCGACAGGAAGGCGCGGGTATCGTCGTTGAAGCCGACCGTGTTGTAGAAGCCCGCGGTCTCGGTCACCAGCTCGCGATAGCGGCGCATGCCTTCCGGCGCGTCGTAGAACCACCAGGCCGGCCCGATCTTGAGCGCCGGATAATGGCCGGCGAGCGGCGCCAGCTCGCGCGAATAGCTGGTCTCGTCGAGCGTGAAGAGGATGATCGAGAGCTTCGTCTCGTTGCCGAAACGATCGAGCAGCGGCTTCAGGGCATGGACATAGTTCGTAGCGGTCGGAATATCGGCGCCCTTGTCGCGGCCGAATTTCGCCAGCACCGCCGAATTGTGATTGCGGTACGAGCCCGGGTGGATCTGCATGACCAGCCCATCTTCGACGCTCATCCGCGCCATCTCGGTCAGCATCTGGCCGCGGAACAGTTCGGCCTCATGGGCGGTGAAGCTGCCCGCGCGCACCTTGTCGAAGAGATCCGAAGCGACCTTGGCCGACAGGTCGGCCGTGACGGCGGTTGGATGGCCATGGTCGGTCGAGGTGGCGCCGCCGACTTCGCGGAAATAGTCGCGCCGCCGTTGCAGGGCCGCCAGATAGCCGCTCCAGCCCGTCGTGTCCTCACCGGTAATGCGGCCCAGCTCGACGAGATTCTCGGCAAAGCCCGGGAAATCGGGATCGACGACCGGATCGGGCCGGAAGGCGGTCAGCACCCGCCCCTTCCAGCCGCTCTCGCGGATCTTCCTGTGCCATTTCAGCTCGTCGAGCGGCGACTCGGTCGTCGCGATGACCTCGATATTGAACTTCTCGAACAGCGCGCGCGGCCGGAATTCCGGCAGCTTCAGCTGCGCGTCGATCTGATCGTAGATCCGGTCGGCATTGTCGGCGTCGAGCCGTTCGCGGATGCCGAACACCTCGTGGAACGCATGGGCCAGCCACATGGCGCTGGGCGTGCCGCGGAACAGGTGCTGGTTGGCCGCAAAGATGCGCCAGATCTCGCGTGAATCCTGCTCGGTCCTGCCGCCGTCGCGGCGCGGCACGCCCAGGTCCTCGAGCGCCACGCCCTGGCTGTAGAGCATGCGGAAGACATAGTGGTCCGGCACGATGAACAGGGTCGACGGATCCGGAAACGGCTCGTTCTCGGCGTACCAGCGCGGATCGGTGTGGCCGTGCGGGCTGACGATCGGCAGGTCCTTGACGCCGGCATAGAGCGCACGCGCGACGGAACGGGAGGCCTCGTCCGCCGGAAACAGGCGATCGGGATGAAGGGTCAGGGGCTGGCTCATGATTTGACCTTGAGTAACTTTTCCGAATGTTCCTTTGGCCGGGCGCCATCGACTTTGGCCGCGGCATTCCAGGCGTCGTTCAATTCCTCTTCGACGGCGGCGAGATGGATCTGCATGGCGCGGCGGGCCGCCTTCGGGTCCTTGGCCCGGACCGCCTCGAGCACGGCCGAATGCTCCGCGATCCAACGCGGGCGCAGGCCGGCGCTGTGCATGCGGCCCTGCATCTTCTCCCACATGCGGCCGCGTCCCTGGTCCCACAGGCCTTGGACCACGAGCGACAGCGCCGAATTCTGGGTCGCGGCGGCCAGGCGGATGTGGAACAGCCGATCCGCATCCTCGCGGCTTTCCTGCCGGCGATCCTCTTCGCGCATCTGCGCCACCGCATCGTCCAGCCCCTCGATGTCGGCCGGCGTCGCCTCGCGCGCCGCCAAGGCGGCGACCTCGCTCTCGATCAGATGGCGGGCACGGATGAGTTCGAACGGGCCGGGACCGCCATCCGGCACGGCCGAGGGCTCGGCACCGGCGAAATCGGTGCGCACATAGACGCCCGAGCCGGTCATGACCGTGACGAAGCCGGAAATCTCGAGCGCGATCAGCGCCTCGCGCAGGCTGGGCCGGCTGACGCCGAATTGCTGCGCCAGGTCGCGTTCCGGCGGTAGGCGGCTGCCGGGTGGGAATTCGCCGGCCAGGATCAGCTCGCGGATCTGATCGGCGATGCGGCGGTACAGCCGGCTCGGCTCCACGCGAATGATCGGCAAGTCTCGGTCCTCAAGGGGCGCGATCGGGCGGTAGGCTCGACGCGGTTCGTTGAAGCATGCGATAGCTGGACAGCACCGGACAAACCTGAAATGGTCAAGTGGTCTGGCCAATTCTCCGGACCCTGTCACGGCACCTGCCGCCTGTCAACCGCCTGTAAAGTTCCGCCGCCCCGGCCGCCGGCCGGACACCGGCGGTGCCCGAGTGAGCCATGAAGATCGCCCGCCCCCGACCGTCTGCCCCCTGCACCCGCCTCCCCTGCCGGAAGGCGCGGCCGTGACGGCGGGGCGTCCCGCCGATCTCGGTTCCTGGCTGACCGGCGAGCTCCTCCCGGGCTGGGCCGACCGCGCCGTGCGCCCGGGCGATCCCGGCTTTCTCGAATATCTGACGCCGGACGGCGCCCCGGATCCTCGTCCGCGCCGGACCAGCTTGGTCACCGCCCGGCTGGTCTATGTCTTCAGCCACGCCCATGTTCTCGATCCGGCCGGGCCTGGGCTCGCGGCGGCGCGACACGGCTATGAGTTCTTGACCCGGCGCTGCGCCGATGCGGACGGCCGGTTCCGCCACGCGGTTACGGGCGATGGCACGGCGATCGACGACCGCACCGATCTCTACGACCTCGCCTTCGTGCTGTTCGCCTGCGCCTGGTATGCCCGCGCGACCGGCGAGCGCGAGCCGCTGGCGCGGGCCGAACAGGTGATGGCATTCATCGAAACGCGGATGACCGCGTCCCACGGCGGCTTCGCCGAAGACAGCCTGGCGGCCTTGCCGCGCCGGCAGAATCCGCACATGCACCTGCTCGAGGCATGCCACGCGCTGGCCGAGGCGTCGGGCGAAGAGCGTTGGCTGGCGCGCGCCGGTCGCTTGGTCGCGCTGCTGGACCAGCGGCTGATCGAGCCCGCGACCGGCACGCTCGGCGAATTCTTCACGGCCGACTGGCACCCCGCCGCGGGCGCCGCCGGTGCGCTGCGCGAGCCCGGCCATCATTTCGAATGGGTCTGGCTGCTGCATCACCATGCCCGCCTGACCGGCGACAGCCGGGTGGTGGAGATCGCCCGGCGCCTGCACGGTTTCGCCATGGCGCATGGCGTCGCCCGCTCCGTCGAAGGCTGGCCGATGGTGCTCGACGGCGTCGACCGGCAGGGCGCCGCCGTGGCCCCGACTCGCCTGCTCTGGCCGCAGACCGAGGCGATCAAGGCCGAGGCGGCGCGGCTGGAATTCCTGGGCGATGCCGACGCGCGCGGGCGCATGGATGCCCATCTCTCCGCCCTGTTCGGCTATTGGCTCGACGCCGGCACCGGGCTCTGGGTCAACCAGCTCGACGCGGCGGACCAGCCGATCCAGGCCGAGGTGCCGGTCCGGGTGCTGTATCACGTTGTCCTGGCGCTGGCCGAGGCGGGGCGTGTGATGAACTTGATGGCCTAGGACGCCGCCGGCGCGTCCAGGATCTGCAGGATCGACGAGCGGATCCGACCCTGCAGCGCTGCCGACTGCCGGCCCAACGCGATCCTGAGGCTGCTGGCCTGGCTATTGGCGGCCGCCGGGTTGAGATCGGTCAGGGTCAGCCTTTCGGCAGCGTTCCGCAATTGCGCGGCATAGCCTTGCTGGAAGGTCGATCGGGCCTGGAGGGTTTCGGAATAGCCGCCGAGCGAGGCGGCGATGCCATGCAGCCGGGTGACCGCGTCGGACAGCCGGGTCTCGGTCGCGTCGAAGATCTGGTTAGCGGTCGAGGCCGCGACCGTGTCGAGCGCGGAGAAGCCCCGGATCGAGCTCGAACCACCGGCGCCGTCGGCAACGATGTTGGAGAACAGAATGGCGCCGCGGCTGTCGAAGGCGCCGGCGGTGGTGAACAGGGCACGCGTCCCGCCGCCGGTCGCGAGCAAGTCATAGCCGGCGACCTGAAGCGAGCCGCCGGCCCGGGGCCCGAGCGGGACCGTCAGCCGTGCCGCGGTCGAGTTCAAAAGGTTGTACCCCTGGTAGGAGGCATCCTGCACCAGCCGGCTCAACTGGGTCCCGATCGCCAGGAATTGCCGCGTCGCCTCGGTTCGGGTCGCCGGAGAACCGCCCTTGGCGCCCTCGACCACGCCCTGGAGCTGCTTGAGGAGGCCTTCGACCTCGGTGGTGGCGGTCAGCGCCGTGTCGACCGACGAGACGCCCTGATCGATGCCACCCTTGTAGTTGAGAATCTGCGTCGCTCGACCGGCGAGCGAAGCTGCGCGGAAATAGTCGATGGCATCATCGTCAGGATTGGGCGCCCTCTGCCCGGTATCGAGATCGCCCTGGACAGACGCGTATTCGCCCTGAGCCTCCGCAAGGCCGTTCAGGGTCTGAAGAAGTGACGGCGACAAGGTGATGCCGGCCATCGGATCCATCCTCTTTAAAGCGATGGACGAACGGCCGTTTGCGGCCGCACTCGATTCCCGATGTGCGCCGTTCAAGTAATCTTGTCAATTGGTAAAGAAAAGAGCTTGGCCCGTTAACCAATATTTGGCGGAAGAACGCCTCCGGGAGTGATCCCGAAGGCGCCGTCCGATAGCTCTTCTACCCTTAGCGGAGCAGGCTGAGGATCGAGGAGTTCTGGTTGCCGGTGACCGACAGCGACTGGATGCCGATCTGCTGGCGGAGCGTCAGGGCCTGGGAGTTCGCCGCCTCGACGTTGAGGTCGGCGAGCGTCAGCTTGTCACCACCGCCCGACAGGGTCGCCGAGTAGTTGGCGCTGAAGGACGAACGGGCCTGCAGGATGTTGACGTTCGTGCCGAGAGCCGCGGTCAAGGCGCTGTTCTGGCTGATCGCCGCATCGATGCGGTTGTCGCTCTGCGTGAAGATCGTCGCTGCCTGCGACGCCGTGATGGCGCCCGTCGTGCTCGTGAGGCTGAGCTGCGAGAAGCCCGAGACGCCGTTGCCGCTGCCCGCCGAGGCCACGACCGACGAGAAGTTCAGCGTGCCGTTGGCCTGGAACACGATGGCCGAGCCGGTGAACAGCGAATTGGCGTTACCGGCATGCGTCGAAGTGTAGGAGAAGCCGTTGATCTGGAACGTCGCGGCCGTCCGCTCGGAGAACTGCGTCGTCAGGCTGGCGCTGGTGCTGGTCAGCAGGTTCAGGCCCTGGTAGGACGCGTCCTTGACCAGCTGACCCAGCTGCTTGGCGATGTTCTTGAACTGGGTCGTCGCCGAAACGCGCTGGGACAGCGTTGAACCGCGGGCGCCTTCGAGCACGCCCTTGAGCTGCTTCAGCAGGCCGTCGACCGCCGACGTCGCCGTCAGTGCGGCCTGAACCGACTGGATCGACTGGTCGACGTTGGCCTTGCGGGTGAGGATCTGGCTGGACCGGTCATAGAGCGACTTGGACCGGAAATAGGCGACGGCGTCGTCCGAAGCCGAATTCACCTTCTTGCCGGTGTTCAGCTCGTTCTGGGTCTGCGTGAACAGGGACGAGGCGCTGGACAGAGACTGCAGGGTATTGGTTTGGGTGGCAGTAAGAGTAATGCCGGACATGTGCTTCATCCTTTAAGGAAGAATGGCCATCGGATTTCCGATGGTTGCCCCTTCGGGGGCGGTCGTGTGTCGGACCCGGACCGATCCCTTAGGGACTGGTTTCATCCGAGACGACGGCTTGAACATACGCCCAAGCGCGGTATCCGGCCACGCCAATCGCTTAAAATGCCACATATCTCCGAAGGCCCGAGTTGTCGGCATTTGCTTGGCATTTCGATAAAATTTGAACGTTAACCCTATCGGCCGAAACGAGCGCTGGCTTTTCGAAAATGTTATGTTATATCGTTTTCCGCCAATCCCGAACATCGGAAAACCCATGCGCCCGCTCCTGCTGCTTCTCCCCTTGTTTCCGCTCGCCTTCGTCCTCTCGCCCGCGGTTGCGGCCGAGCCGGTGCCGGTCGTCGCGACCACCAGCGTGCTGCAGGATCTCGTCCGCAATATCGGCGGCGACAAGATCGCCGTTAAGACCCTGGTCGGCCCCGACGGCGACGCCCATACCTATGAACCGTCCCCGTCCGACGCCCAGGCGATCAGTAGCGCGCGGCTCGTCGTCATCAACGGGCTCGGCCTCGAGGGCTGGCTGACCCGCCTGCTGGAGTCGGCCAAGTTTCAGGGAACACGCGTGACCGCGACCGAGGGGATCACGCCCTTGACCATGCAGGAGGCGGAGGGCAGCCGCGTCAAGACGGTCACCGATCCCCACGCCTGGCAAAGCCTGGCGAACGGCCGGATCTATGTGGCGAACATCGCTCGCGGCCTGGCCGCAGCCGATCCCGCCAACGCGGTGCTCTACCAGCACAACGCCGACAATTACTCCGACCGCCTGGCGGCGCTCGACGCCAGGATCCGCGCCGAACTGTCCGAGGTGCCCGAGGCCAAGCGCCGGGTCATCACCACCCATGACGCCTTTCAATATTACGGCAAGGCCTATGGCATCACCTTCATCGCGCCGATCGGCCTCACGACCGAGGAAGGCGAGCCGTCGGCCGGCGATGTCGCCAAGCTGGAGCGCCAGATCAAGCAAGAGAAGCTGCACGCCCTGTTCCTGGAGAACATCAGCAACAGCCGCCTGATCGATCAGCTCGCCCATGACACCGGCGCCGTCGTCGGCCCGCCGCTGTTCTCGGATGCGCTCTCGAAGCCGAACGAGCCGGCGCCGACCTACATCCAAATGTTCGAATACAACACGGCGACGCTCAAGGCCGGCATGCTGAAGAACTAGCCACCTGTGCCGTCATTCCCGGGCTTGACCCAAGGCTGTCCAGCTTAGTTTTCCGTCATCCCCGCGCAGGCGGGGATCCAGGGCCGCGGGCTCGAGCGGCAGGCAAAGAAGCCCGGATTTCTGCGAACCGACGAAGTCTTCGGGGCAATCCTGGATCCCCGCCTGCGCGGGGATGACGAAAAAGAAGAGCCAGTCCGCGAGCCAAATTTGCAACGTTATAACATTGGATTTTCTTAATGAAATTCCGCCCACTCCAGAGTTCCGCCGTGCTCGCTGCCCTTCTGGCATCCCCGGCGCTCCCCGACACGCCGCCCGCGACCGAGGACATCACCGTCATCGGCAAGCGGCTCGACGAGGCGCGCAACGGCATCCAGACCCAGACCGGCGCCTCGACCTATGTGATCGACCAGCAGGCGCTCGACAATCAGCCCGGCGGCACGAACAACCCGCTCAATCAGGTTCTGCTGCAGGCGCCCGGCGTAGCCCAGGATTCCTTCGGGCAGATCCATATCCGCGGCGAGCACAACAATCTGCAGTACCGGCTGAACGGCATCATCCTGCCCGAGGGCATCAGCGTGTTCGGCCAGACGCTCAACCCGCGCCTCGCCGACCAGGTCGAGCTCATCACCGGCGCGCTGCCGGCCGAATACGGGTTGCGCACGGCCGGCATCATCGACATCCGGACCAAGGACGGCGCGTTCGAGCCCGGCGGCTCCGTCTCGATCTATGGCGGCAGCCACGGCACGCTCGAGCCGAGCTTCGAGTACGGTGGCTCGGCGGGATCGATCAATTATTTCGTCTCCGGCAACTACCTGCAGGACGGGCTCGGTATCGAATCGCCGGATGGCCGGTCCGACCCGCTGCACGACCGCACCCAGCAGGGCCAGGGCTTCGGCTATTTCGAGGACATTCTCGACCCGTCGAGCCGGATGGCACTCATCCTCGGCACCTCGCGCGAGCAGTTCCAGATCCCCGACCAGCCGGGCCAGACGCCTGGGCTCGGCCTGACGGTCAACGGCCAGAGCACATTCCCTAGCGACAAGCTCGACGAGAACCAGCGTGAGCTGACCCATTACGGCGTCCTGAGCTACCTGCGCTCGCAAAAGAGCTTCGACGTCCAGGTCTCGCTGTTCGGCCGCTATTCCAGCCTCTATTTCACGCCCGATCCGCTGGGCGACCTGCTCTATGACGGCATCGCCCAGACCGCCTACAAGCGCGACATCGCCGGCGGTGTCCAGACCGAGGGCGCCTATCACCTGTCCGATCGCCACACCATCCGCGCCGGGGTCATCATCGAGGGTGACCGCGCGACCAGCGCCACCTCGTCCCTGGTCCTGCCGACCGATGCCACCGGCGCCCAGACCAGCGACCAGCCGTTACGGATCCAGGACGACGGCGGCAAGACCGCCTGGACCTACAGCCTCTATCTGCAGGACGAGTGGAAGCTGCTCGACAGCCTGACCGTCAATTATGGCGGCCGGTTCGATCTGGTCGACGCCTTCACCCACGAGAACCAGTTGAGCCCGCGCATCAACCTGGTCTGGACGCCGACCGACACGACGACGGTCCATGCCGGTTATGCCCGCTACTTCACGCCGCCGCCGTTCGAGTTGGTCGGCGGCGAGACCGTCGCGAAATTCGCCAATACGACCGCGGCATCGCCGCTCACCACCGACAACGTCTCGCGCGCGGAAAAAGCCAATTACTTCGATGTGGGCGTCTCGCAGACGCTGTTGCCCGGCCTGACCCTCGGGCTCGACGCCTATTACAAGAACGACCGCAACCTGATCGACGAGGGCCAGTTCGGCGCGCCGATCATCCTGACGCCGTTCGACTATGCCCAGGGCCGGCAATATGGCGCCGAGCTATCCGCCACCTATCGGCACGGCCCCCTCACCGCCTACGGCAATTTCGCCGCCAATCTGGCCGAGGGCCGCGACATCGTGTCGAGCCAATTCAGCTTCACGCCCGACGACCTTGCCTTCATCCGCAATCACTTCATCCATCTCGACCATGACCAGACCTATAGCGCGTCGGGCGGCGTCGCCTACCTGATCGACCAGACCCGGCTCAGCGCCGACCTGATCTACGGCTCAGGCCTGCGCGCCGACGGCGATTTCCCGAACAGCCACAGCCTGCCGGGCTACACCCAGGTCAATCTGGGCATCTCGCAGGATTTCGACCTGCCGGCGATCGGCGCGGTCGCCGTGCGCGTCGACCTCATCAATGCCTTCGACGAGAAGTACGAGATCCGCGACGGCACCGGCGTCGGCGTCGGCGCACCGCAGTTCGGCGCCCGCCGCGGCTTCTTCGCCGGGCTGACGAAGAGCTTCTGAAGGCAGAGCCACAGAGGAAAAGGGCGCTTCCCGTCGGGAGGCGTCATACCAAGGCGTTGATGATGGTCGATCGGCCGCACTTGCCGGAAGCGATGATGCCGCTCAGGTTGGAACGCGCAGTGGATCGTCGTTGAAGTACCCGCGATCCGGGCCAACGGATCACCTCGTTACTCGGCACGCCAATTTTCCGCCGAGTAGCAGCTTAGATCGCTATGGCCGGTCGGCTCATAGCCCTTGAGCCACGTCGGCACGATATGCGGCTCGGACCGAAAGAACAGCGGAATGACCGGCAACTCGTCGGCATAGATTTTCTGGGCGATCGCCCAGTCGGCCTTCTGCTTCGCCGGGTCGAGTTCGCTGTCCATGCGGACGATTGCCGCGTCCATATCCGGGTTGGAGAAAGCGACGAAATTGGTGCCGGCGTAGTTGTTCTGCTCGGTCGGGATCTGGTTGGTGCCGAGCGTGCGGCGCGGCGATTCGGTCACACCGCTCGACCACGCGGACATGACCATGCCGGGGTAGATGCGCTTCTTCAGTGTCTCACCGAAGATCGTCCGGGGCGGCTCGTTCTTGATCGTCGTCTCGATGCAGGCTGCCTTCCACTGGCTCTGCAGCACCTGCTCCTGCAGCTCACGCACGCGGTTGCCGGCTGTTGTCGAGAACTCGATCGACAGGCGGTCGCCGTCCGCATTGCGGCAAATGCCGTCGGAGCCGGGCTTCCAGCCGGCCTCGGCAAGCAAGGCCTTCGCCTTCGCCCGGTCGTAGGGGTATTGCGCCGTGTCGTTGGTGAAATTCTCGTTCAGCGGATTGACGAAGGTCGCCGCGACCGGCTGCAGGCCCTGGAACAGTTGGTCGGTCAGGGTCTTGCGGTCGAGCGCGTAAACGAGCGCCTGGCGGACCCGGCGGTCCCTCAGGATCGGGTTGTCCTTCTGCAGGTCGATATGCTCGTAGGTCAGGCTCGGCTTGAAGATATAGGTAAACTGGTCGGGGTGCTGCTTGCGCAGGTCCAGCACCTGATCGATGGTCAGGCCGATGCCTTCGCCCGCGACCATGTCAACGTCGCCGGACAGCAGGTTCGCCTGCAGCGCCGCGGTGTTCTCGATATGCTTCAGGATGATGCGCTTGAAGCCCGGCTTCGGGCCCGGCCAATAGGGATTGGGCTCGTACACGATCTGCGCACCGGACTGGTATTCGACGATCTTGTAGGGGCCGTCGAACAGGCCGGCAGAAGTGGGAGCGCGATTGTAGAGCGTCGCCTTCAGATACTCGCCGGGCCCCTTCGCCCGCTCGTAGATCGGTCCCTCGACATGCTCGGGCAGGATCTGGCCCCATTGATTGTAGGTCGTCATGACGCTGACCAGATGGATCACGACGGTGTGGTCGTCGAGCACGTCGATTCCGACCGCCCGGCCCCAGGCGGTGGGGTTGAAGAAGCCGGAATTCGGGTCCTTGCCGACCTTCCAGGTGAAGACGATGTCCTTGGCCGTCACCGGCACGCCGTCCGACCATCTGAGATCGGGCTTGAGCTTGATCGTCACCGCCATGCCCTTTTTGCCGTCCGGCAGGTCCTCGATCTTGGCGAGGCCGTTGTCGACGGTCGGCAGCTCGGTGCAGAGCAGGCAGGAGTTCTTCCAATCCTTGTCGAAGGCGGTGATCTGCCGGATCGCGAAGCCGTCGGCATAGAACTTGACATTCTCCGCATCGATGTTCGGATGCAGGCTCGACGGGAACTGCGCGATGCCGATGGTGAGCGTGTCGTGTCCAGCGAGAGCGGGTCCCGTTGGGGCGAGCAAAGCGGCCAAGCCGAAGGTGACAAGGGCGGATTGGGATCGGATCATGGCAGAAATCCTTCGAGAGGATCGACCGAATCCATAAACTCATAGTTACGGAATATGCACTAAATAAACTAATCTCGTCATCTGCCCCTGAAATGGCGATCCAGATCGGCTAGGAATATGCCGCAACGTGCAGTTGGCCGCCGATGGGACACGCTCGGGACGTGGAGCGGCTGTTATCCCCGTCCGCAAGGTGCTCACGGATACGGCGTTATGGATCCGGGCGGCCTGACCAAGAGCTTCTGAACGCAGAGTCACAAACGAAAAGGGCGCTTCCCGTCGGGAGGCGCCCTTTTTCATGTCCTTGGCAGTTTGCCGAAAATCAGCCCTGGCTCTCGGGCGTGCTGTAGACGAAACCGCGGACCGGATTGTCGCGGCCGTAATCCGGCGAATCCTTCCAGCGGACGCGGACCTGGCTCCAGTCGTTCTTATCGGACACGTCGACCACCGAAACCGCGGTCGAGACCTTGCCCTTGTTATGCTTGCCCGCGGCCCAATTAGCCTGGTCGACCAGGACTTCGCGGTTGCTGATCAGGTCGACGACGACGGCGACATGGCCATGGCGCATGTGCTTCGTACGGTCGAACACCATGATGGCGCCCATGTGGGGAACATGGCCCCGGGAATATTCACCCGATGCGGCGTCCCACCACTTCCACGCGTCGCCGCGCAGGTTGATCTGGGTAACGCTCTTGGCATACGCGACGCATTCCATCGCGGACGCGGGAACGGCGGCGGGGATGGTCAAAAGTGCAGTTGCGATGGCAATCGCGGCAACTTCTCGCTTCATGGCCTCTCAGTCACGTTCTCGGAGGAGCGGTCCTGCCGGGCGGCGGACCGTTCGGGAAACGCGCGGCTGGTATCCCCCCAAGGAATGCCGGCCGCCCGTGGCGGAAGGAGGTTGTTGGATACAGAAGAGAGCTAAGGAATCCAACCCTTTTTCCAAACAATTTTCGGATTCAAGGAAATCCGCGGCTTTGCGTCGCACGAGGGCCAGCTATGCAGCGGTATCACGACACCCTGTGACGCCTGTCACACTTGGCGACTCCGCAGCCGATTCCCACCGCAATGCAGCATTGGATACCGCAGGTAGCTGCTGGAACCATCCTCGGTTGAGCGGCGTTTGCCGCTCCCCACTTCACAGGATGTCGTCGCGGATGCAGGCCTTGTGATGGCCCGGCGCCACCTCGACGAGCGGCGGTATCCGCGTCGCGCACTCGGCGATCGCATGGGGACACCGGGTCCGGAACACGCAGCCCGAAGGCGGGTTGAGCGGGCTCGGGATGTCGCCCTGCAGCGGCGCGCGTTGGCTGCGGCGGGTCGGATCCGGGATCGGCGCTGCCGCCAGCAGCGCCTCCGTATAGGGATGGCGCGGCCGGCTGTAAAGCTGTTCGGCGCTGGCGATCTCCATCATCCGGCCCAGATAGAGCACGGCGATCCGGTCGCTGATGTACTGGACCACCGCCAGATCATGGGCGATGAACAGCACGGTCAGGCCCAGCTCCGCCTGCAAATCCTGCAGCAGGTTCACGACCTGGGCCTGCACCGAGACGTCGAGGGCGGAGACCGGTTCGTCGGCGACGATAAACTCGGGCTCGACCGCCAGTGCCCGGGCGATGCCGATACGCTGGCGCTGGCCGCCGGAGAATTCGTGCGGGAAACGCGCCATGGCGTCCGCCGGCAATCCCACGCGCTGCAGCAGCGCCGCGATCCGGTCGCGCCGGTCCGCCTTGGTGCCGATGCCATGGATCACCAGCGCCTCGCCGATCACGTCCTTGACCTTGCGGCGTGGATTGAGGCTGGCGTAGGGGTCCTGGAAGATGATCTGCATGCGCCGGCGATAGGTGCGCAGATCCGACCGGTTCAGGTGGGTGATGTCGGCGCCGTCGAACAGGATCCGGCCGGCCGTCGGCTCGACCAGGCGCAGGATGGCGCGGCCGGTGGTGGTCTTGCCGCTGCCGGACTCGCCGACCAGGCCCAGCACCTCGCCGCGTGCCATGGTGAAGCCGACATCGTCGACCGCCTTGACGATGCCGCCGCCGGTCGGGAATTGCTTCGACAGCCCGGTGACGTCGAGCAGGGGCTGGCTCATGCGTCCCTCCAGCGGATGCAGCGGACCAGATGGCCGTCGCCGGTGTCCTCGAGCGGGGGCGGGGCGGCCCGGCAGGCGTCCGTGGCCAGCGGGCAGCGCGGCGCGAAGGCGCAGCCGTCCGGCAGGTTGGTGGCACTCGGCACCTGGCCCGGAATGGCGGCCAGGCGACGCGCGGGATCATGGGCGCCGGTGCCCAGCACCGGCATGCTGGCGAGCAGCGCCCTGGTATAGGGATGGCGCGGGCTGGCGAAGACGGCATGGACGCCGCCCTCCTCCACCACCCGGCCGGCATACATGACCGCGACCCGGTCGGCGATCTCGGCGACGACGCCCAGATTATGGGTGATGAACAGGATGCTCATGCCGAGCTCGGCCTGCAGCCGGCGCATCAGGTCGAGGATCTGGGCCTGGATGGTGACGTCGAGCGCGGTCGTCGGCTCGTCCGCGATCAGCACGGCCGGGCCGCAGGCGAGCGCCATCGCGATCATCACGCGCTGGCGCATGCCGCCGGACATGCGGTGCGGATATTCCGCTGCCCGACGTGCCGGGTCGGGAATGCCGACCTTGGCCAGCATCTCGACCGCCCGCTCGTGCGCCGCCCGCTTGCCGAGCCCCTGGTGCCGCCGGAGCGCCTCGCCGATCTGGTCGCCGACCGTATAGACCGGGTTGAGGCTGGTCATCGGCTCCTGGAAGATCATGCCGATCTCGTTGCCGCGGATCGCCCGCATCGCCGGCTCGTCGAGCTGGACCAGGTCGCGCGTGACACCGTCCCGGCCGGCGAGCCGGATCGATCCCTCGACGATGCTGCCCGGCGGCTCCGGGATCAGCCGCATGATCGACAGGCTGGTGACTGACTTGCCGCTGCCGGATTCGCCGACGACGGCCAGGGTCTCGCCGCGGTGAAGCGTGAAGGACACGCCGTCGACCGACTTGGCCGTGCCGCCCTCGACCCGGAACCAGGTCTTGAGCCCTTCGACGGCAAGGATCGGTTCCGCCGGCAGCGGCACGGCCGCGACGCTCATCGGGTGCGGCCGCGCGCCGCGACCGGCAGGGTCGCCTCGACCATCCCGCCGCGGCTCGTCACCACCTCGTCATGCAGGTTGGTCACGACGCAGACATGGTTCGGCACGATGCGCACGCGCTCGCCGATCGCGGGCTTCCGCGCCGAATGGCTGAGATCGAGGATGCCATGCTCCTCGTTCAGCCGCTCGATGATCGCGTCCGGATATTCGAGGATCTGGCCGAAGCCTTCGCCGACCGACGGGGCGACCCGGTCGCTCGTCAGACTCTTCGAGCCGGCGTCGATGATCGCGCGCGTCTCGGTCGGCCGGCTGACCACGGTCGCATGCAGATGCAGCGCGCATTCCTCGAGCGTCGCCGCGCCCGCCCCGACCGTCGCCCGGTCGTGGTAGATGTAGGTGCCGACGCGCAGCTCGGTCAGGCCCTCGATCTCGTGCTGGCTCCAGGCATTGGGCGTGCCGCCGCCCGACACGGTGCGGATCTCGATGCCGGCGCCGCCCAGGCGCTGCTTCGCGGCGGCGACGAAGCGCGCGGTGTCGGCCGAGCTCGGATAGGTCATCAGCCCGTCGAAGCGCAGGCCGTCCGCGGCGACGATCGCCTCGGCCAACACCAGCGCCTCGTCGACCGAGGTCACGCCGGTGCGCTTGCCGCCGGAATCGAACTCGACCAGCACGCCGATCTCGGCCCCCGCCTCGCGCGCAGCGGCGGCAGCCGTGTCGAGTGCCACCGGATTGTCGACCGCGACGCGCATGGTGACGCGCTTCGCCAGGGCCGCGAGCCGGGTCGCCTTGGCTGGTCCGATCAGCGGATAGGACAAAAGGATGTCGCTGAGACCGGCATCGGCCATGACCTCGGCCTCGCCCAGCTTCTGGCAGGTGATGCCGGCCGCCCCCAGCTCCATCTGCCGCCGGGCGAAGACCGGCAGCTTGTGGGTCTTGATATGCGGCCGCAGCTTCAGCCCGTGCCGGTCGCAATAGGCCTGCATCTTCACCAGGTTATGCTCGACCCGGTCGAGGTCGATCACCGGCACCGGAGTTTCGAGCTGGTCGATCTTCATTTTTCCGCTCCTTCTCCCCGTCATCCCCGCGAGAGGCGGGGATCCAGAGGGGCCTTAATGGCTCGCAGCCATCGCTTGCCCTGGATTCCCGCCTGCGCGGGAATGACGGTTGAATGCTACTTCGTCGGCAGCGCCGCGACGCAGTCGATCTCGACATGGATGCCGTGGAGCTGGCAGCCGACCGTGGTCCGGGCCGGCGGCGCGTTCTTGAAGAATTCGGTGTAGACCTCGTTGTATTCCTTGAAGCGCGTCAGGTCGGCCAGGTAGGCGTTGACCTTGACGACGTCCTCGAGGCCGGCGCCGACACCCTTCAGGATGGTCTCGACGTTGCGGATGGTCTGGCGGATCTGCTCGGCGAAATTATCCGACATGATCCCGGTCTTCGGGTCGACCGGGCCCTGGCCCGAGACATAGACGAAGCCGTTCGCGGTGACGGCGTGGGAATATTGGCCGGCCGGCTTGGCGGCGCCCTCGACGATATGGGCCTTGCGCATAAGAACTCTCCTGGTGATGTCAGTGCCGGCCGAGAACCCGGCCGGGGCGGAGGCCGGTCGGTTTCCCGTCGGCAAGAATGGTTTCGCCCGCGACCCAGACACGCTCGATGCCGGAGGCGAGCTCGGTCGGATGGTCGAAGCTCGCGAGGTCGGCGAGGTCGGCAGTGAACAGCACGAGATCGGCGGCGAGGCCGGGGCGCACCAGCCCGCGGTCCATCAGGCCGAAGCGCTGGGCCGCGATCGAGGTCATGCGCCGGACCGCGTCCTCGAGCCCGAGCCAGCCCTCGTCGCGCGACAGCTTGCCCAGCACGCGCGGGAAGGTGCCGTAGGCGCGTGGATGCGGTCGCGTGCCCGGCCGCGGCAGGCTGTCGGAGCCGACCATGTGCAGCGGATGGGTGAAGGCCGCGCGCAGGTCGTCCTCGCCCAGCTGGAACATGACGATGGTGGTCTGGCCGCCGTCGCGGATGACGAGATCGGCGAGCAGGTCGAACGGGTCCAGGCCCGCCTCGGCCGCCGCGACGTCGAACGCCTTGCCTTCGAACGGCTTTAGCTCGGGCAGGCCAACGCCGGAGATGCGGACGTTGTTCCAGCCGATCAGCTTGACCTTGGATGGCCAGGTGCCGTTCCGCCCGTCGCCCTCCTCGACCGCCTGGCGCAGCCCGGCGCGCTGGACCGGGTCCTGGAGGCGCGCGATCAGCGCGTCGATGCCGCCGGACTGGGCGGCCGGCGGCAGGAGCTGCAGGATCGTGCTGCTGCCGGCCGGATAGGGGTACATGTCGAAGCTGACATCGACGCCGCCCGCCCGTGCCGCCTCGAGCCGCCGGATCGCCTTGCCGACGCCGCCCCAGTTCGGCTTGCCGGCCGCCTGCAGATGGGACAGCAACCCTTGCGCGCCGGAGCGCTCGAGCAGGGCCAGGAACTCGTCGACCGCCGGGATCAGCCCGGCCTCGTAGCTGCGGACATGGGCGGTCAGCACGGCCTGATGCTCGGCGACGGTCCGGGCGAGCGCCACCAGCTCTTCGGTCAGGGCGAAGGCGCTCGGCGGATAGGCGAGCCCCAGCGACAGGCCGGCGGCGCCGGCGGCGAGGTCGCGCGCCAGCAGCCGCTGCATCTCCGCAAGTTCGGCCGGCGTCGGCGCGCGCTCGTCATAACCCATGACTGCGAGGCGGAGCGCGCCATGGCCGACGAGCGAGACGAGATTGAGCGCGATGCCGTTCGTCTCGAGCGCCGACCGGTAGCCGGCGAAATCCGCGAAGACCTCGCCGTCCGTCGTCTCGCCCAGGAGTGCTCCGAAATGGCGGCGCAGCGCATCCGCCTGAGCCGGAACCTTGGGATAAAGCGAGAAGCTGCAATTGCCGACGACGATGGTGGTGACGCCCTGGATCGCCTTTTCCAGCCGCTCCGGCTCGCGCAGGAACATCAGGTCGTCATGGGTGTGGGCGTCGATGAAGCCCGGCGCCAGATAGCGGCCGCCAGCATCGAGCACGTCGGCGCCCGCATCGTCGAGCCGGGCGCCGACCGCGGCGATGCGGCCGCCCGCCACCCGCACGTCGCCCAGGAACCACGGGGCGCCGCTGCCGTCGATGATCCGGGCGCCGCGGATCAGCAGATCCTTCGTCATGGATGCCTCACATCAGCCGCTGCAGTTTCGGGTCGAGCGCGTCGCGCAGCCCGTCGCCCAGGATCTGCAACGACAGGACGGTGAAGACGATGGCCAGGCCCGGCGCCAGGATCAGCCAGTCGGCCTGGTTCATGTATTGCTGGGCGCCGGCGATCATGTTGCCCCAGGTCGGCGTCGTCGGCGGCACGCCGGCGCCGAGGAAGGACAGCGCCGCCTCGGTCAGGATCGCATAGGCGAAGATGAAGGTGCCCTGCACGATCAGCGGCGACACCAGGTTCGGCAGCAGATGCACCAGCATGATGCGCGCGTCGCTGGCGCCCAAGGCCTCGGCCGCCTCGACGAACTGCAGCTCGCGCAGCACCAGGGTGGCGCCGCGCACGACCCGGGCGACGCGCGGCGTATAGACGATGCCGAGCGCCAGCACGACGTTGAACAGCGACGGCCCGAGCCCGGCGAGAAGGGCGATCGCCAGCAGGATGTCCGGAAAGGCCATCAGCGCGTCGGTGAAGCGCATCAGCGCCGCGTCGAGCTTGCGGACATAGCCCGCGAACAATCCCAGCGCCGTGCCGAGCACGCTCGCCAGCACCACCACCATCAGCCCGACCGAGAGCGAGATGCGCGCGCCATAGAGCGTGCGGGTCAGCACGTCGCGGCCGAAATCGTCGGTGCCGAACCAATGGAGCGACACCGGCGGCTTCAGCCGATGGACGATATCCATCTTGGTCGGGCCGTAGGGCGCAATCCACGGCGCCAGGGCGGCCGAGCCGACGATGAGCGCGATCAGCACGAGGCTCGCGACCACGATGCGCCGGCGCAGCAGGCGGGCGAGCAGCAGCGCGCCGGGGGAACGGGGTTTGCTCATGGCCATAGCCGGTCCCCTCCGCTTGTCATCCCCGGGCCTGACCCGGGGATCCACGCGGCAGTTGCCGTGCCGTTGCCCCTCCCCGGGAGGTTCGAACGGCTGAGGCACGTGGATGGCCGGGTCAAGCCCGGCCATGACGGCGTGTTTGAAATGACTCTAGCCATCGCCTAGTACCGTACCCGCGGATCGACGACCGCGTAGAGCAGATCGACCGCCATGTTGATCAGCACATAGAGGCCCGAGATGATCAGCAGCGCGCCCTGGATCACCGGATAGTCGCGGCGCAGCACGGCCGAGACAATGAGGTTGCCGACGCCGGGCAGGCCGAACACTGTCTCGGTCACGATGGCGCCGCCGATGAGCGTGGCGATGGTCAGACCGATCACGGTCAGCACCGGGATGAGCGCGTTGCGGAAGGCATGCTTGATCACGACCGTGGCGGGGCCGAGCCCCTTGGCCCGCGCCGTGCGCACGTAATCCTCGTGCAGCACGTCGAGCATGCTGGTACGGGTGAAGCGGATGATCAGCGCCGAATTGGGCAGGCCGAGGGCGACCGCCGGCAGCACCAGGTGATGCAGCCGCTGGCCCAGCCCCGCGCCCGGATCGCCGTAGCCCGCGACTGGGAACCAGCCGAGCCCGACCGCGAAATATTCGATGAGGGTCAGGCCGACCCAAAAGCTCGGCAGGCTCGCGGCCAGCATCGACACGGCGGTCACGGCCTGGTCGAGGAGGGTGCCGCGCCGGACCGCAGCCAGCACGCCGACCGGTACGCCGATCAACACGGCGATCGCGACCGACATGCCCGTGAGCCAGCCCGTGAGCTCCGCCCGGTCGAGCATGGCATCGACGACCGGGCGGTTGAGGAAGATCGAATTGCCGAGATTGAACGACAGGATGTCGCGCAGATAGAGCACGAACTGCACCGGCAGCGGCCGGTCGAGGCCGAGCTGCGCGCGCAGGGCCGCCACATCGGCCGGCGTCGCGTTCGAGCCGAGCATGACCGCCGCCGGATCGCCCGGCACCACCCGGGCGATGACGAACACGATCGCCGCCACCATCAGCATGACCACGACCATGCCGGCGAAGCGGCGGGAGAGATAGGCGGTCATGGCAGGCCGTCCCTTCCCTTCCCGTCATTCCCGCGCAGACGGGAATCCAGGGTTGCCGCAATGGCCGGCAGCCCGCCGCTGGCCCTGGATCCCCGCCTGCGCGGGGATGACCGGAGGATTAAGCCGGCCACCGCTTGAGTCACCCGCCGACCTTGACGTTCCAGAAGAACGGCCAGGGCACAGGGGTATAGCCCGTGAGCTTCTTCGACTGGGCGGCGAGATTATAGAACTCGCCGATCTTGATCGCCGGCACTTGGCTGTAGAACAGGCCCTGGATCTTGGTCCAGTCGACGACACGCTTGGCCGCGTCGGTCTCGGCATTGAACGCGTCGAGCGCCGCCTTCTTCTCCGGCGTGTCCCACCAGCCGGGGTAGGCCGGGTTCATGATGGTGATGAGCGTCGGCTCGGGCACGAACGTGTGATAGGTGAAGAACGCGTCCCAGGCATTAGGATCGCTGCGCTTCGACAAGAGCGTCGCCCAGTCCAGCACCTGGAGGTCGACCGTGAAACCCGCGTCCTGCAGGTTCTGCTGGGCCACCAGGCTCATCTTGTAGAGAAAGTCGTACTGCGGCGAGGTCAGGATCTTGATCGGCTCGCCCTTGTAGCCGGCCTGCTTCAAGAGGGCCGCGGCCTTCTTCTGGTCGTGCTGGTTATAGCCCTTGACGCTCGCCTCGTCGTAGAACGGCGTGCCCTTGGGATAGATCGAGCCCTCGACCTCGAAGAAGGCCGGATCGCCGAAGGCCGCCAGCAGCATGTCCTCGGGCGCGAGCGCCGCCTGGGCCGCCTGGCGCACCACGGGATTGGCCATCGGCCCGGTCTTCTGGTTGAAGATCACCAGCGCCCAGCCGAACGGCTTGACCATGATCGAATCGACGCCGGCCTGGCCCTTCAGCTTCGGCGCCAGCTCGGTCGGCAGGGAATCCGCGAACTGGTATTGGCCGGCGAGCATGCCGTCGACCCGGGTCGTGGCATTCGGCACCGGCACAAAGCGCAGTTCCTCGACCTCGGCCTTGCGCTGGCCGGCGTAGCCGCTCGCTGCCCCGGACGGTGACACATAGCCGTCGAACCGGGCCATGCGGATATATTGGTCGGGCTTCTGCTCGACGAACTTGTAGGGCCCGGTGCCGACATAGGTCTTGAGCGTATCGGTCGTGGCGGCCAGCGCCTTGGGCATGATCGCGGCGGCGCCGTTGTTCATGGCGAGCAGCGGCAGCAGCGGAGCGAACGGCTGCTTCAGCTTGATCGTGACCGTATGGTCGTCCTTGGCCGCCACCGCCTCGACCGCCGGGGCCGCGAGCTTGCCGCGCGGGCTCGCCTTCAGCCAGCGCTGCAGCGAGGCCACGACATCCTCGGCGCCCATGGCGCTGCCATCGTGGAACTTCACGCCCGTGCGCAGCGGGATCGTATAGAGCGTGCCGCCGTCCGAGACCGTCGGCAGGGCCGCGGCGAGCAGCGGTGCGGCCTCCCACTTGCCGTCGAAGGCATAGAGCGTCTCGAACACATGCTGGGTGATGATGCTGACCAGATCGGACGTGACCGTCACCGGATCGAGCGGGCCGGGCTCGCCGATCGTCGCGATGTCGATGGCGGACTTGGTCGCCTGGGCCTGGGCCGGCGCCTGGCCGAGCAGCAGGGCGCCGAGCGCGACCGCGGTTAAGCCTGATTTGAACGAGAGCATGAAGTCCCCTCCGTCGCGCGGCATTCGCCGTCACTGCCACCCTGGTTTGTCCGGTATATCGGAATTAATTCTTGTATACCGGACAAGAGGACCGTAATCTCTTCGCCACACCCTTGCAACGCATTTGACGAGGGCGGGAGGAGTTTCATCGATGGCGCCGGACGGACGGATCAAGGAGACGGCAGGGACGCCGGGCGATGCAGCACCAGTACCGGCGCGCGCCCGCGGCATCGATCGGGCGATCGAGCTCTTGGAATGCCTGCATGCCGCCCGCGGCCCGCTCAAGATCGGCGAACTCGCCCGGCGCATCAACGCGCCGCGATCGACCGCCTACGAGCTGGTCAACCGCTTCATCGAGGCCGGCATCCTGGAGAGCTACGACGAGGAAGGCCGCGTCTTCTTCGGCCGCACCGTGCATTTCTGGGCGGCCGATTACCTGACCGTGAACGATCTGACCAAGCGCGCCTGGGAAGAGGTGCAGCGCTTGGCCGACCTGTCGGGCGAGACCACGCAGTTCTGCACGCTGCAGGGCAATAAATACACGGTCGTGCATATGCGGACGGGCACGAAGATGTTCCGCATCAGCTCGGACGTCGGCATCGAGGTGCCGATCCCCTGGACCGCGTCGGGCCGGCTGCTTCTGGGCCATCTCGACAAGGAGGCGCTGCGCCGCTTCCTGCCGCCGGAGGATCTCGTCCTGCCCGACGGCCGCCGCATCGAGTTCGACGCCTTCCACCGCGAGATCGAGCAGGCGGGCGCCGACGGCTATTGCGTCACGACCGGCCTGGTCGACGGCTTCACCCAATGCATGGCCGCCCCGGTCAAGGACGGCAACGGCCAGACGATCGCGACCATCTGCTTCGTCGCGACCGCGGGCAAGTCCGAGGAAGACCGCCGACGCCTGCTCGACCTGCTGATCCAGAGCGGCCGCAGCCTCTCTGCGCCGCAGAGAAGGTGATTCGCCGCGGAACCGCCCTCACCCTTCCCGTCCCTGCCGGGACGGGCCCCTTCCCTCTCCCGCAAACCGCGGGAGAGGGTGCTGAGCGGTAGCGAAGCGGGTGAGGGTCTTCTCAGTCGCGCGCACCTCTAGTCGACAACCAGGAAGCTCCCCTGTTGACGGCCGGCCCATCACTCTGTTTCCCTCAGAACCGTTCTCGCTCAACGCGATAGGCTCCTTCAGGATCAGACCGCCATGCAGCTCCGTTCCGCCCTCGTCGCTCTCGGATTGACCGCGGTCCTGGCCCCTGCGGCGCCCGCGTTCGCCGCCAAGGACACGCTCACCATCGGCATCGCCCAGTTTCCGTCGAGCCTGCACCCGGACATCGACGCGGAAGTGGTTAAGAAATACGCCGACGGCTTTGTGATCCGGCAGATCACCGCCTTCGACAGGGACTGGAAGAATTCCTGCCTCTTGTGCACCGAGCTGCCGACGGTCGAGAACGGGCTCGCCAAGATCGAGGATCTGCCCGACGGCAAGAAGGGCATGGCGGTCACGATCAAGCTGAAGCCCGATCTCAAATGGTCGGATGGCGTGCCGGTCACCGCCAAGGACATCGCGTTCACCTGGAAGGTCGGCAAGGACCCGAATTCCGGCTTCTCGAACGTCAATTCCTGGACCCGCGCCACCAAGGTCGACGTGGTCGACGACCATACTGCCGTGATCCATCTCGGCACCGTCACCCCGTCCTACAACCAGTGGGACGAGATCCTGCCCGAGCATGTCGAGGGGCCGGTCTATGAAAAGGCGACCGGCGCCGGGGAGTATCTGAAGGCGACGCTCTACAACCGCGCGCCGACCACGACGGGGCTCTATGACGGCCCGTACCTGATCGCCGACTACCAGTCCGGCGCGCAGATCGTGCTTGAGCCGAACCCGAACTGGGCCGGCACCAAGCCCGGCTTCAAGCGCATCATCCTGAAGCATATCGAGAACACGGCGGCGCTGCAGGCGAACCTGCTCTCGGGCGACGTCGACATGGTCGCGGGCGAAGGCATCGGCCTCACCATCGACCAGGTACTGGAGCTGCGCAAACAGCATCCGGACCAGTTCACCTACATCTTCAAGCCGAGCCTGACCTACGAGCACATCGACATCCAGAAGGACAACCCGCTGTTCAAGGACCTGCGGGTGCGCCAGGCGCTGATCTATGCGCTCGACCGCAAGACCCTGACCGACAAGCTGTTCCAGGGCCTGCAGCCGGTGGCCGCCACCTGGGTCAATCCGCTGAACGAGAACTTCACCAAGGACACGGCGCAATATCCCTACGACCCGGCCAAGGCCAAGAGCCTGCTGGCCGAAGCCGGCTGGAAGTCCGGCCCGGACGGCATCTGCCGCAACGCCGCCGGCGACCGCCTGTCGTTCGAGCTGTCGACCACGGCCGGCAACCGGCTGCGCGAGCTGCAGGAACAGGTGCTGCAGAGCCAGTGGAAGGCAGCCTGCATCGACGCGACCATCAAGAACGAGCCGCCGCGCACGATCTTCGGCGAAACGCTGAAGAAGCGGATCTACCCGGGCATGGTCATGTACGGCTGGTCGAGTGCCGTGACCGAGTCACCGCTGCGCACGCTCGGCACGGCGCAGATCCCGACCGAGCAGAACAATTTCGGCGGCGCCAACTACATCGCCTTCTCCAACCCGGACATGGATGCGGCAATCGCCCGGATCGACAACGAGCTCGACCCGGCGAAACGCAAGGCGGACTGGGCGATCGCCCAGAAGATCTACGCCGACCAGGTACCGGTCGTGCCGCTGTTCTTCCGTGCCGAGCCGCATATCGTGCCGAAGTGGCTGAAGGGCTACGAGCCGACCGGCCATGGCGACTTCGCCTGCATGCACGCCGAGGACTGGCACGCCGAATAGCCGCCCGCACGCCCTTCCCCCGCCCGTCTCGCACCGCAATGGCGATTGACGGGCGGGCCGGGAGTTCTGTTTGCTTCGACATCGCTCTGCCCCTTGCGTCCGGCCCCGGAGATCGATGCTCATGCGGCTTCAGGTAGCCCGTTTTCTCGTCGGCCTTGCAATTCTCTTTCCCGCCCTCCCGGCCCTCGCGGCCAAGGAGACTCTGACCATCGGCATCGCGCAGTTTCCGTCAAGCCTGCACCCGGACATCGATGCCGAGACCGTCAAATCCTATGCCGACGGCTTCGCGATCCGACAGATCACCGCCTTCGACAAGGACTGGAAGAATTCGTGCCTGCTGTGCACGGAACTGCCGACGATCGAGAACGGCCTCGTCAAGATCGAGGACCTGCCCGACGGCAAGCACGGCATGGCGGTCACGATCAAGCTGAAGCCCGACCTCAAATGGTCGGACGGCGTGCCGGTCACGGCCCGCGACATCCGGTTTACCTGGCAGGTCGGCAAGGATCCAAACTCCGGCTTTTCGAATGTGAACCCCTGGACGCGGGCGACCGGGGTCGACGTGGTCGACGATCATACCGCCGTCATCCACCTCGGCAGCCTGCTCACCTCCTATAACCAATGGGACCAGATCCTGCCGGAGCATGTCGAAGGGCCGATCTACGCGCGGGCGAAGGGGCCCGGCGAGTACCTGAAGCAGACGCTCTACAACCGCGCGCCGACGTCGCCCGGCCTCTATGACGGCCCCTACAAGATATCCGAATACCAGTCCGGCGTGCAGATCGTGCTGGAAGCCAACCCCTATTGGCCAGGGCCGGCGCCGGGCTTCAAGCGTATCATCCTGAAGCACATCGAGAACACGGCGGTGCTGCAGGCGAGCGTGCTGTCCGGCGACGTCAACATGGTCGCGGGCGAAGGCATCGGGCTCACCATCGACCAGGTGCTGGCACTGCGCAAACGCCACCCGGACGAGCTGAACTATGTGTTCCGGCCGAGCCTGGACTACGAGCATCTCGACATCCAGAAGAACAATCCGCTGTTCAAGGAACTGAGGGTACGACAGGCATTGGTCCATGCGCTCGACCGCAAGACGCTGACCACCAAGCTGTTCCAGGGGCTCAATCCGGTCGCGGCGACGTGGGTCAACCCCTTGAACCCGAACCACACCACGGAAACGGCGCAGTATCCCTACGACCCCGCCAAGGCCAGGAGCCTGCTAGCCGAGGCCGGCTGGACGCCCGGTCCGGACGGGATCTGCCGCAACGCCGCCGGCGAGCGCCTGTCGTTCGAGCTCACGACTACCGCCGGCAACCGGCTGCGTGAGCAGGAGGAGCAGATGCTGCAGAGCCAGTGGAAGGCGGCCTGTATCGAGGCGACGATCCGGAACGAGCCGCCGCGTGCGATCTTGGGCGAGACGCTGAAGAAGCGAACCTATTCGGGCGTCGCCCTGTATAGCTGGTCGAGCGCGGTGAACGAATCGCCTAATCTCACGCTCGGCTCGGCGCAAATCCCGGCCGAGCGGAACAATTACGGCGGCGCCAATTATGTCGCCTTCTCGAACCCGGACATGGACGCGGCGATCCAGCGCATGGAAAGCGACCTGGACCCGGCCAAGCAAAAGGAGGATTGGGCGATCGCCCAGAAGATCTATGCCGACGAGCTGCCGGTCATCCCGCTGTTCTTCCAGTCGGAAGCCCATATCGTGCCGAAATGGCTGAAGGGCTACGAGCCGACCGGCCACCGCGATCTCTCGTGCATGTGGGCCGAGAATTGGCGCGCGGAGTGACGACGTGACCAGCCCCGCCCCCTCATCCCCGCTGCTCGAGGTCGCCGACCTGACCGTCGGCTTCCGCATCGACGGCCAGACCCGCCGGCCGGTCGAGGGCATCGGCTACAGCCTCGACGCCGGCCGCACCCTGGGCGTGGTCGGCGAGAGCGGCTGCGGCAAGAGCCTGACGGCGCTCGCCCTCATGGGCCTGATCCCGGCGCCCGGCCAGGTGACCGGCTCGGTCCGCTTCGCCGGCACCGAGCTGATCGGCCAGTCGGAGGCGGCCTGGCGCGACCTGCGTGGCAACCGGGTCGCCATGGTGTTCCAGGAGCCGATGACCGCGCTCAACCCGGTCATGCCGATCGGGGTCCAGATCGCCGAAGTCATGGTGCTGCACCAGGGCCTCGGCTGGCCCGAGGGCCGGGAGGCGGCGATCGGGCTTCTGGAAGCGGTCGGCATTTCGTCGCCCCGGCAGCGGGCGGCGGCCTATCCCCACCAGCTGTCGGGCGGCATGCGCCAGCGCGCCATGATCGCGATGGCGCTCGCCTGCCGGCCGGCGCTGCTGATCGCCGACGAGCCGACGACCGCGCTCGACGTCACCATCCAGGCCCAGATCATCGAGCTGATGCAGGAGCTGCAGAGCGAGATCGGCATGGCGATCCAGTTCATCAGCCATAACCTGGCCGTCGTCTCGGAACTGGCCGACGAAATTATCGTCATGTATGCCGGCCGCATCGTCGAGCGCGCACCGGCCGCCGTCCTGTTCGACCGGCCGGCCCACCCCTATACCCAGGGCCTGATCGCCACCCTGCCCGACCCGGACCGGCGCCAGGCCCGCCTTCCCGTCATCCGCGGCGGCGTGCCGCGCATCGATGCCGACGCGGTCGGCTGCCGCTTCGCCGACCGCTGCCCGCGCGCCGACGCAGGGTGCCGCGCGGCCGAACCGACGCTCGATCCGATCGAGTCCGATCATTGGGCCGCCTGCTTCAAGGTCGGATCATGAGCGAGATGCCCGCCATCATCGATATCGACCGCGTCAGCGTGCATTTCCCGCTGGCCGGCGGCGGCCTGTTCTCGGGCCCGGCGCCGGTGCTGCGCGCGGTCGAGCAGGTCAGCCTCGCCATCCGCCCGGGCGAGACCCTGGCGCTGGTCGGCGAGAGCGGCAGCGGCAAGTCGACCCTGGGCCAGGTCGTGGCCGGGCTGCGCCAGCCGACGGCGGGCACGCTCAAGTTCCACGGCCGCCCGATGGGCCGGGCCGAATGGCGCCAGGCACGCAAGGCGATCCAGATCGTGTTCCAGGACCCGTTCTCGGCGCTCGATCCGCGCATGCCGGTCTCCGACCTGATCACCGAGCCGCTGAAGATCCAGCGCATCGGCTCGCCGGCCGACCGGCGCCAGCGCGCAGCCGAGCTCGTGGCCCAGGTCGGGCTGCCGCTCGACGCGCTCAACCGCTATCCCCATGAATTCTCGGGTGGACAGCGCCAGCGCATCGCCATCGCCCGGGCCCTCGCCCCCGATCCGTCGCTGATCGTAGCCGACGAGCCGCTGTCGGCACTCGACGTCTCGATCCAGAGCCAGATCCTCAACCTGATGAAGGGCATCCAGGAGCAACGTGGCCTGAGCTATCTGTTCATCAGCCACG
>Ga0209166_10000415_pt1 | contig 48353 bp, 33 predicted proteins | sample Coa_R1_3_FD_187151 | JGI IMG/M metagenome (GOLD analysis project Ga0209166, IMG submission 187151) | Surface soil microbial communities from Centralia Pennsylvania, which are recovering from an underground coalmine fire - Coalmine... | ecosystem: Environmental > Terrestrial > Soil >...
AGCCATGAAACAAGAAACTGAACGTAAGAAAACCTTCTCCATCGGATTTACGATGAGTGCGCTCTTTTTCCTGCTACTGGCGGTGTGTGGCCATGCACAGAACGCCCCTGGCAGGGATATTTCCCTTGCTCAGGACTATCACCCTTCCGATGCAAACCTGGAAGCTCGCCGCTGGTTCCAGGACGCAAAATTCGGCATGTTCATTCACTGGGGCATCTATAGCGAACTCGGCGACGGCGAGTGGGTGATGGAGCGGCACAAGATACCAGTCCACGATTATGAGAAGGTCGCCACGCAGTTCTACCCGGTGCGCTATGATCCTAAGCTTTGGGTCGCGGCCGCCAAGGCTGCGGGGATGAAATACATCACGGTGACCACGCGGCATCACGACGGCTTCGCCATGTTCCGGACCAAGATGTCAGATTGGAACGTGGTTGACCGCACTCCCTATGGGAAAGATGTCATTCGCCAACTCGTAGATGAATGCCACAAGCAGGGGATCAAGATTTTTTTCTATTATTCGCAGCTCGACTGGCACCATCCCGACTACTATCCTCTGGGCCGCACCGGCCACACTGCGGGCCGCCCTGAAGGCGGCAACTGGAACAAGTATCTCAATTTCATGAACGGCCAGTTGACCGAACTGCTTTCGAATTATGGCGAAGTCGGTGGTATCTGGTTCGACGGCATGTGGGACAAACCGGACGCCGACTGGAAGCTCGACAGTACTTATAGCCTCATCCATCGTCTCCAGCCGCAGGCCCTGATTATTCCCAATCATCATCAAAGTCCTCGGCCGGGCGAAGACGCACAGACCTTCGAGCGCGATCTGCCCGGACAGAACTCCGCGGGATTTAACAAAGCCGCGCCTGGCAATGTGCCCTACGAGACTTGTAACACCATGAACAAGAGCTGGGGCTTCAATCTGATGGATGATGCCTACAAGAGCCCGCGCGAACTCGTCCATTATCTGGTGAGTGCCGCCGGTCGCAATGCCAACCTGCTGCTCAACGTCGGCCCTATGCCCGATGGCGAACTTCCGCCCGAGGCCCTCGATCGTCTGCGCGATCTTGGCGAGTGGACAAGCAAGTACGGCGACTCGATCTACGGAACACGCGGGGGGCCCGCTCCCCCTGCCTCCTGGGGCGTGATGACGCAAAAGGGGGATAACGTATATGTGCATATCCTCGAGGATCCCGGCTCTTCGCTGTCACTGCCGAAACTAGGAAAAACGGTCGTCTCGGCAACCCTTTTTCGCGACGGCAGCAAGGTGGAATTTGAAGAAAACGATGCAGCACTATCGCTAAAGCTGCCGGCTCGCCAGCCCGAGGAATTCGACCAGATTGTTGTGCTGAAGCTCGCGCCTAGTCCCGTTGTGACGAAAAACGGAACCTAAATGGCCGCGTGCCTAATCTCGCAGTACGTGCCTATCTCGGACGCCAAAAAGCGAGCGTTATAGCCCAAGAATTCAGCCCAAGATTCTGGCTGTCTATAACGACCTTTCAAGACCTTTCGCAACCACCTGAGACCTGTTAAGTCGTTAAAAGTACAGCTGTTTGCCTGAAAAGGTTGGCGGCGGCGGTTCGATTCCGTCCCTGGCCACCATTCCAAGGACTCAGACGATTGCCCGCCGAACCCCTCAGTCCGCTTTCGTCCGCTGATTGCCTGGAGAATGGCAGCCAGCATGGCTGGGTCTACCAGAAAACTCCGTTCTGATTAAAAATATTGGCCTATCAGCCGTGGCTTGTAGTCAGGCGATGACAGCGAACTCCGGCTTGTTTCCTAAGCCGAATTGCAACCTTTACATCAAGAAACCAGCCGGATGGACTTTTTGTTTCGGGTCAGGCATGCGGGGACGTGAATTTCCCGCCCGTTCATGACGGATCGGATGCGCCTTAAGCCGAGAAAAAGGCTGTCAACTTGGAACAAAATATGTCAACAGGTAATCCGCTGATTCCTCGTCAGTTAGCTTGCCGATGAAGTTTTTGCGGACGACAGGACTGTCAAGACGCAGGCCGGAGAAAAATAGCCTACGAATGCACCGGGTGCAGTTCGTCTATTGCTTGTGTGTTCTGCGCTCACAGAAGGTCACGATCTTTGTCGGATCGATGGCCTCGCTATCCACTTGCATTTCTATTACTTTGCCTTTTTTATCAATCACGTAATTCACACGCCGTGCGGCCTTGTATTTGGGGCTATAGACACCGTATTTACGAACGGTTTCTCCTCCCCAGTCACTTAATAGCGGAAAAGTTATCTTGATCTGTTCTGCCCAGGCCTTGTTGCTGAAGGGACTATCCATGCTTACACCCAGCACCTGGGTGTCTGCAGCTTCCAGCTTTTGCAGGTTCTGCTGGAAGTTCTGCATCTGTTTGGTTCAACCACCCGTGAAAGCGAAGACGTAAAACGCGAGCGCGACATTTTTCTTGCCGCGAAAGCTGCTGAGAGTGACCTTGTTACCATTCTGATCAACCAAGGTGAAATCGGGGGCTTCATCCCCAACCTTGATCGATGGTTCCGGAACGTCTTTTTTCTCGGTTTGTGCCCAGAGCCGCCCAACCGGTAAAGCGGCAAGCACGAACAGCCACAGCACGAGGAGAGCAATTCTTCGATTCACGGATCGTATCCTCCACAAAACTATCGCCCTGTAAGGCTACCTGTTCGGAGCAGAAGGGTCAACAGGAGTGAAACTAGCAAAATCCAGCTTACCTCTTGCCTTTGGCTCGCTTCCTAAACCGGACTACCGCGGTGCACAGTGGAAAATAGGGCCAATAGCGTGTACATTGCGTCCCTTGCGGTTATCTCAGCGATTCCGTGAAATGAGCCGCCAAAAGCGGGCAATTCTTGCTTATCCAGAAAAAGGTTGGGTTCGCAGCAGACTGACTGGCGGGGGAACAGTCAATTCGAACCCTGAGTCCGGTTTTGCTTTCAGGTGTTGTCAGCGAATCTCTTCGTTCGGAAGTACACATGCACGAACCAACAGACATCTACGGTTCTACAGTTGCAGACTCATTTTTCATTCGAAGAGCTCTCAGTGTTTGAGGAATCAACTTTAAGATCGAGTGTCTTGAGCTTAGCCTCACTCAATTGACGGTTCAGCGCCGCAATATCCATTGCTTTGACGGCATCCCAGGTTTTCATCAGAGGATCGAAGTCACCTGCTATCTTTCGCGTTCTCGTGACGATTGCGGAAGTTGGCGCCGCATCGGCGCCATTAACTAGTCCATACAACGTCGCGATATCGCCGTTGACGCTGCCCAGCGTCGAGGGAGGAACGGCGCCCGCCGGTGGTTTGTCAGGTCCATCCCCAAGTTGTTGCAGCTTTGCGTCCAATTGGGAGATTGCTTCCTTAAGGCTTCCGGTCGCTTGTGCGGAAAGAGTCTTGAGTTGCGCCCGCAAGGACTTCACTTGCAGGACCGCTTCTGAACTTGCTGACAGCATGGATGAAAGCTCGGTCGCCAGTCGAAACTGTTGCTCGAGCCCGCCGGCAGGGACATGGACCCGCGGATCCATCTTGACTGTCAAAGGCGAAGTCAGACTTTTGCCATCAACCGTGAGCCGGACTGTGTATTGTCCCGGCACTACGTTGGGCCCCAGCGGAAATCGCGGAGTGTCATGTGGGGTCGCTGAGATCGGATATTCATGCTCGACCGCAAGTGGTGGAGCGTAATTCAAATCCCATACCCAACGATGCAATCCTTCCGTACTCGACAGAGAAACAGGCTGCCGCAGCCAATAAGCCGGGATCATCTCTTTTTCCAGCTCCGCCGTTGTTCGTTCCGGGGCGTCGTCGCTGGAATACCGCCTTACAAGCTTTCCGCCCGCATCCAGGATCTCAAGAAGCACCGGCCCCGCCGCCGGTTTCGCCAGGTAATAGTCAATCATCGCTCCGATTGGCGGGTTTTCACCCATGGGTTCATCCGGGGGGAACGGCGTGTCGGTATTGGTGTTTCTTCGCACTCGAATCGCGGGCGCAGGCTCAAAAAGACGAGCCGCCGGCGAAGAGGCGTCGTTCATTTGACGCAGCGACGCGATGTTGTCCAACACCCAGAATGAACGGCCGTGTGTAGCCACGATCAAATCATTCTGGTGGATCCATAAATCGCGCATAGAGGTGTGGGGCAAGTTAAGTTGCAAAGACTGCCAATGATCGCCATCGTCGAATGAGACCCAAACACTGGTTTCGGTCCCGGCAAATAACAATCCTTTACGCGCCGGATCTTCTCTTACCGTATCAACCGGAGCATTTTCTGGAAGTCCTGCCATAATCGGTTGCCAGCTCTTTCCACCGTCGTGCGTCCGGTAAATATAAGGATGAAGATCGTCGATCCTGAAACGGCTCACAGAAACGTAGGCTGTTACGTCATCGAAATGCGATGTCGAGATCTGCGTGACCTTGCTCCATGGGACTAGGTCCTTTGGAGTAATGTCCTGCCAGCTTTTTCCGCCATCGCGCGTAGACCAGACTAGCCCGTCGTCCGTCCCGGCCCAGATCGTATTGAGAGTTTTGAAAGACAGAGCAAGCGAATAGATCGCCCCTCGTTTTTTTGCAGCATCGGGATCTTTTGCGGTGAGTGCTCCCAGACTGGCGGGAACTCCAGGCGCTTTTTGGGCGAGATCCGGACTGATCGTCTGCCAATTTGCGCCGCCGTCAGTTGTCTTGAAGAGGAAATTGGCAGCGTAATACAGCACATGCGGGTCCACAGGAGAAAATGCGATCGGTTCTGTCCGCTCCACACGATATGGCTTCTCACTGAGAGCAATGGGAGTAACGTTCTGTACCTGTCCCGTGCTCCAGGACATCTTGGAGACCGCATTTCTGCCGGCTCCATAAATGATATCGGGGTTGAGGGGATCGGGAGCTGCATATCCGTATTCGATCACGCCCGCAGGATGCCAATCGCGGAAGGTGATGGCCCCATCATTGCCACGACTGGAAATGCACACCGATCCGCTCTCCTGCTGGCCGCCGCAAATGCGATATGGATAAGTATCCATCACAGCCACGTGGTACATCTGCGCGGTCGGTTGGTTGTACCAGGAACTCCACGTTTCTCCCCCATTCACGCTTACAAGGGCGCCTTGATCGCTGGCCAGCAAGAGGATCTTGGGATCGTTTGGGTTGATCCAGAGATTCTGATAATCATCCCCGCCGGGTGCGCCGCGAATGCTTGTCCACGTCTTGCCACCGTTGTTCGACCGTAGCGTCACGATGCTGGTGCTGTAGACGACATCCGGGTTCTTCGGATCCACCTTGACCATCGGCAGATCGCCGCCACCAATCTTCATCGCCGGGCGCTCATCGTCGGTTGCGTTGTGCCAGGTTTCTCCGCCGTCATCGGATCGGTAAAATCCAAGTCCCTTGCCGGAGGCATATTCGCTCTTTTGTGTCGTGGAAAAGGCTGCGTATAGACGATTGGGCTGGCTGGGAGCAATGGCGATATGAACTTGAACAACATTGCTGGGCAAGCCATTTGTCAATTGACGCCAGGTATTCCCTCCGTCTGTTGATTTGAACAGACCGCCACTGGGGCTGCTGTAGTCGTTGTTGTCCTCCCAGGGTCCTTGACGGCCCTGCCATAGTGACGCGTAGACAATCTCCGGATTCGTCGGGTCGATCTGCACATCGGCGCCGCCCGTGTTTTCATCCTTGTAGAGCACCTTCTTCCATGACACGCCGCCATCTGCGGAAAGAAAGATTCCGCGCTCTGTATTGGCGCCATAGGGATGCCCTAGCACGGCCGCAAACAGACGATCGGGGTTTCGCGGATCTACGGCCAGTGCCGGAATTTGTTGTCCGTCGCGAAGCCCGAGATGGGTCCAGGTCTTGCCGGCGTCCGTTGATCGGTAGATCCCGTCGCCAATCGAAAGATCGGGTCGCTGCAGCCCCTCGCCGCTGCCTACATAGATGATGTGTGGGTCCGACGGAGCGATTGCGATATCCCCGATCGATTGCGTCGGCTCTCCGTCAAAGATTGGCGTCCACGTGCGCCCGTAATCATTAGACTTCCAAACGCCGCCGTTCACTGCGCCAATGTAGAACACATTGGGCTGGTTCGGTACGCCCGCAACGGCCCGTGTGCGGCCGCCACGAAAAGGGCCGACCATCCTCCAGCGCATCTCGTGGAACATTGTTTCTGAATACTGCTGAGCATGGACCGACGTCGAACACAAGGAAACCGCAGCAACGACGAAAGTAACTTTTACAAAACCAGGCAGTCGCATCATCTATCAGTCTCCGAGAAGGCTACAGATGCAAAAGGATACACCATCGAAGGCAGTAGCCTAGCGCGCATCCCTCTTTATCACGGCTTTGCAACCACGGGCAACTCGATGAAGCTGGTTTGGCCGGGCGCGTGGTACACGCGCTGAACCGCTTTGCGATAGTCCTCCGGCTTGGCCCAGAAGATGCTCGGTACGAAGGTCTGTGGATTGCGATCATACAGCGGAAACCAGCTCGATTGCACCTGCACCATGATCTTGTGGCCCGGCAGAAAGACGTGGTTCGCCGTGGGCAGGGCGAAGTGGTAGAGCAGGGGCTTATCGGGCGCGATGGGCTTGGCAGTTTCCAGGCTCTCGCGATAGCGTCCGCGGAAGATATCGGCGGAGACCATTAGCTGATAGCCGCCGAGGGGCGCGTGGCCGGCTACCTCATCAGGATAAACGTCAATCACTTTGACCACCCAGTCGGAATCACTTCCGCTGGTCGAAGCTACGAGATTGACAATCGGCTGTCCGCTGATTTTTACCGGTGCGCTCAAAACACCGGAGACGAAGGCCAGGACATCAGGGCGTCCGGAAGCTTCACGCTGGTCATCCACCAGCCAGCGCCTCCAGGAGTAATCGGTTCCGTAGCCGACAGGCTGAATGGGACGCGCGCGGAAAGGCACAGGCTTTGCCGGATCGGAGATGTACTCATCGAACGCTGCATCGCCGGCTTTCGGTGCAACGAAACTCAGCTTCAAGCCCGCGCTCAGATACAACGGGGTGGGCCGGATGGTGCAGCCGCTGCTGCAGCCCGCCGGCCACGCCGGAAGCCGTTGCCAAGTGTTCGTTCCGGTTTCAAATGCGGTAACGGGAGCAACGTCGGCCTTGGGCGCATCATTCTTGAGGTAGTGGTCCAAAAAGGGACGCAGGATGTCTTGCCGGAAATAGAGCGCAGTATCGCTGTTGAATCTCAGGGCTCCGAGCGCGCTGCCATCGCCGATCTCCTGGCCATGGTGCCATGGACCCATCACCAGGAAGACCTTGTCGTTATTTGTGTCCTTCGGTTTGATCGCTTTATAGACAGCAATGGCTCCGTAGATATCTTCCTGGTCCCAAAGGCTGTGAACGAGCATGACCGGAACTTTCAGCGGCTGGGCCGCCAGCACCTGGTCCATGGCCTGATCGCGCCAGAAGACGTCGTAGGTGGGATGCTCGAGAATCTTTCGCCAAAAGCCGACCTGTTCGAGCCCACGACGGCGTCCGAGTTCACCGGCTGATCCTGCCTGCATGAACATGTCATAGTCGTCGTAGTTGCTCGACCACCACTTGGCGTCGTTCTTGCGTGTCGCCTCCTGCTCATAAATGTAGGGCATGTTCTGCTCACGGAAGGCTCCGTTGTGGAACCAGTCGTCGCCCATCCAGCCATCCACCATTGGGTTCATGGGCACGGAGACCTTGAGTGCAGGATGGGGATTCACCAGCGCCATTAACGGCAGAAATCCATCGTAAGAAATGCCAAGAATGCCGACCCTGCCGTTGCTTTCCGGGATGTTCTTCACCAGCCAGTCAATCGTGTCGTAGGTATCGGTGGCATCGTCAACCGGCGTTGAGTTCTGCGGCCCGTGCAGCGGACGGTTCATCACGTAGTCGCCTTCCGAACCATATTTGCCGCGCACATCCTGTACCACACGGATATAACCGCCTTCGATAATCACCTCCGTGGCGTTGTCGTAGCCAACCAGCATCGGGCCGAGGTGAGAGCTGAGAGCTTCCGTTCCTTCTCCGCCGCGTGGATCGTGGCTGGTGAGCTCATCGGCGTTATAAGGCGTACGCGTAAGCAGGATGGGAGCATCGTTCGCGCCTTTGGGTACGAGGATCACCGTGTGCAGCTTCACCCCGTCACGCATCGGGATCATCGCCACGCGCCTGATGTAATCGAAGCTATCGGTTACTGGCTGGAACTTCGCTGGTGTTTCGCTTGGTAACTCTGGATATGTGATTGGTGACGCTGAGGTCTGCGCGAGGACAGGCAGGGTGATCAGCAGGACCATGACGACACGCACGAAACGAATAATTCGATCGCGAATCATACCGCATCAACTCCTTCCTAAGGATTCTGGAAAGTCTACACCAATACATCCCGCGGAACGTGCTATCTCGATGAAAGACTCCAATCGGCAGCAGAAGCTAAGTTGATATGACTGTGTAACGCTCAGCGCCCGCTTTTTGCTTTTGTGGCTAATTGGGAAACCGGAGTACACAAACGTAAGCCGGAGAAAAGTCGACCTGCCAAATGTTACTCACTGTTACGAGACGTTTGGTTTTAAGAAAGAAGTCTTTGCGGACTACAGATCTAAGGATACCGTTTGAACGAAAGACGTGAACCGACAATCCGATGCCCAAAACCGCGAAGACGCAAGGCTTACCATAGTAGACGAATTAAATAAACTCATGGCGGACCATCCCATGCGCACCAGGCTAAAGGCGAGTGAAAGCGCGTCCTCGACGGAGCTGTGGTTCCAACCACGCCAACCCGAAGACTTGTTTGCCCCACTTGCGCACAGCACGGCAACGTTGTTCGCCAAAGTGGAGCGAAGCCGCGTCCGCAAGTGTGATCAGTGTGTATTGCACTTTTATGACACCAGCAAGAAGGGGACGCGACGCTGGTGCAGCATGCAACTATGCGGGAACCGCCTCAAGGGTTATGTGCGCGTGCCAAGTTGGTCGAGCCGAGCTGCTGTGAAATCTTCCGCGCCGCAGCCTTGACCAACTCAGCCGTCTTGGGTACGCCACCTTTTTCCAGTTGGTAGGTGGTGCCACTCAGGCCGACGCTGGCCTCGACATGCCCTTCGCTGTTGAAGATGGGAGCAGCCACACAGCGGACCCCGAGATTATTCTCTTCGTCATCCACCGCATAGCCTTGCTCGCGTACCTTTTCCAGCTCGCGGAAAAGACGCGAAGCTGTCGTAATGGTCTGCGGCGTGCGTTTTTCCAATCCACGCTCTGCCAGGAGCGCCTGTAGTTCATCTTCAGGAAGAAATGCAATCAGTGTTTTGCCTACGCTGGTCGAGTGGCAATCGAGGCGGCGTCCCACCCAAGTGTTCATTTTCACAAAACCGGGCGCGTCGATCTTTTCGATGTAAACCGCCTGGCCGTGGTCCAGGATGGCGAGGTGCGAAGTGAGATGGCTGTGGTCAACCAACTTGCGAAGAATAGGCTGGGCAATCTCCCGTATGTTCAGCCCCGCCAGCGCGCGATGACTCAGGCTTACGACCCGCAGGCCGAGATGGTACCGTCCAGTTTCGCGGTCCCGGCGCAGGTACCCGCTTTTTACTAACGCGCGCAGAATGTAACTGGCCGAACTCTTGGGAATCCTGAGACGGCGGTTAATGTCGGAATTACTCATGCCGGCGGCCCGCTCAGCGATCGCTTCCAGCACTGCCAGCGTGCGCTCGACGGAAGTAGATGGGCTTTCTTGAGAATGCGGGGAACTCATAGCAATAGCGCAACAGGCACGACATATTACCACAGGCTGAATTATTGTTCAACCTATTGAACAGAATGTGCCCTTATATGAACTCCTGTTCAAGTAAATGAACTCCACTATTGACCGCCCCTCGTTGCGCCTCTATGCTCGCGGTCGCAGTATGAAGAACATATGTTCAATAGGATGAACACAGTGCAACCACCTATTGAAGATGAGTCTCTAACTGCACTGGCAGGATTGTGATGACGACAACCACTAGAATTGCCCCTATTTCCGGTACGCGGGTTGGAATGTTCATGAACTGCGCGCCCCGTGGCGCCCAGCTTCCCCGCGGTTTCACTGAATTCTTGCTGCCGCTTCACAAAGAATTCACACCTCGACAGCAGGCGCTCGCAACGCGCCGCCGGCAGGTCATGGAAGCAGCCCACGCGGGCAATCTTCCTCACCATCTTCCTCCCTCGGAAGCCACCGAATCGGAGTGGAGGATCGAGCTTCCCAATTACATCCTCGATCAGCGTAATCAGATGACGGGTCCGGCCGACGATGCCGAACTGGTGGTCAAGATGCTCAACTCCGGCGCGCCCGGCGTGATGCTGGACGTGGAAGACTCGATGGCGAATACATGGGAGAACCTGGAGCGCGGCATCAAGAACATCCTGAGCGCCATGCGTGGCGAGTTGACGTACTTCGACCGCAAGCGTGGCCAGGTTGTCGCAATCAAGCCGAGCAAGACCGCGATCCTGCTGCGGGCGAGGGGACTGCATCTTTCACAGGCTGGTGCGTTTGGCGGCGGGGAAGAAGACATCATGTCAGCCTCGCTCTACGACGTTGCCCGGCTGGTCTTTCACGTCGGCGCGCTGAGTGAGCTCAAGCATCCGCTCACGTTTTACATTCCCAAGTCTGAGTCGGCAGAGGAGGCCCTATGGTGGCGCGATCTTTTTCAGGAATTGGGCCATGCGAAGGGGTGGCCGGTTCATTCCATCAAGTGCATGGCGCTCGTGGAGTCGCATCCCCTTGCCTTCCAGATTGAGGAATTTGTTTACAACCTGCGCGATCACATCCTGGCACTGAACTTGGGCCGCTGGGACTACATGGCCAGTTTGATTCACTACAACCTGGCGGATCCCAGGTGGGTGCTGCCGGACCGCAACACGATCCCGCACGATGTTGCTTTCTTCCATAATCTGCGGGAGCTAATCCCCGAGGTCTGCCATAAACGGGGAGTTCTGGCGATCGGTGGTATGACGGCGCTGTATCCCAGCCGTGAAGATCCTGAGCTCAACGAGCGCGCACTAAAAGTTCTGGCCAAAGACAAGAATAATGAAGCCGACTGCCTGATGGACGGCGCCTGGACCGGGCATCCCGATCAGAATCAGATTGCCGTCGATCAATTTCCATATCCCAACCAGCTCTCGCGGCGTAAGCCGAATGCGGAGAGATACCCAAACCTGCGTCCCGCTCCCGACGGTATTGGCGCCAAAACGCTGGCGGGCACGCGCGCGGCAGTCCGCACCGTAATTCGCTACCGCAACGGCGTTCTCAGCGGCAAGGGTGCGAGCCTTCTTGACGGATACATGGAAGATCTCGCCACGGACCGCATCTACCGCCTGATGATCGCGCAGCGCATGCGGCACAGCGGCAAGATCGCAATCCTAGACGATTCTGGGCGCGCCGTCGAGCACACGCCCGAGCTGATCACCCGTCTGTTTGACGAAGAGCTGGAAAAGATTCTGAAGGCCTTGCCGGAAGAAACCGATCCAGAGACAAGGCAGAGGTATCGCCAGGCAAGGCAGATCAGTGAGGCCATGATTTTGAACGGAGAATTCGATCCAATCTGACGAATACGACTCGTTAACGCAAATTCGAGGACATCACCATGAACCAACAGCCAACAGCAAGCAACGGAAAGCCGGACGATCCCGGCACTTTTTCTAGAACCATAGAAATGGCAATCAACGCCATCAACCCAAAAGCCAGCAGCCCCGTAGAGACGAACGGGGACAGCGACTCGCATTTAACCCCTGCCGGCAACGGAAGTGGACAACCGCCGCGTGGGTTAATGAGCACGCCGCTGCTCCCAGACGGGTATTACGTTCCCGCGACGCGCAACGTACATCCCAGCCGGCGGATGCGTGAATTGCTGGCGACTGAGCCCTACCTGTTTGGGCCCGGCGTCTATGATCCGATGACAGCGCAACTGGTGATGTATTACGGATTCAAGGCAATCTACTTCAGCGGATATTCGTTCGCCATCAGTCACCTGGGCACGACGGACATGGATCTCTATTCAGGTCCGGAGATTGCCGATGCTGCCCGCCGCACGGTGAGCGCGTTGCGCAAATTCCAGCTCACGATGGCGGTCGGTGATCCCGAAAAAGGCACTCCGCCCAAGCACCTCGACATTCCTCCGCTCATCGTTGACATGGATGGCGGCTATGGCAACATCTTCAACGTGCAGCGCACTACCGAGCTTTATGTCAACGCAGGGGTTGCGGCAGCGCATATTGAAGACCAAGTGCTGCCCAAGCGTTGTGGGCACATCGGTGGCAAGGCGCTGATTCCGGTCAGTGAAATGACTGGCAAATTGCGGATGGCGAGGGCGGTGGCGCGCGACTGCGGCAATCCCGACTTCGTCCTCATAGCGCGAACCGATGGATTGAGCGCCGTCGACGCCCCCGAGTCCAAGCGTGGCATGGAACTGGCCGTCGAGCGCGGGCTGCGTTACATGGAAACCGGCATCCCCGATCTGCTCTGGTGCGAGTTCCCCACCAGTGATCGCGAGCCCGTGGAGACGTTCTGTTGCGAAATCCGCAAGCGATTCCCGCAGGCGAAGTTCGCCTTTAACTGGTCGTCTTCGTTTAAGTGGTACAACGATCCCGACCCGATGACGTTCGTGGCGCTCGGCGAAATGGGGGTGGCCTTCATCTTCATTACGCTTGGTTCACAGCATGCTACCGGACACGGGCTCAGCGTTCTGCTGCAAGCGATGAGCAAGCAGCAGCAGCACGGCTACATCGAGCTGCAAAAGAAAGAGTGGGAGAAGGAAACCGACTTTCCCACACGCAGCCATCACTTCTTCTCCGGCGTGCCCTATCACCACGTGGTTGGCAAACTGTACGATGCCGCCCGGCTGGGTAAAGAGTTCGTTGAAGAGTTACCCGAAGAAAAAGTAGTCTAGACTGAGTTGCGTCTTCTACTTCACTGGCCAAGTCGTCCGGTTGAGTGCATTAGGTGCCCGCCATTCAGGGGTTTGGGGTATATTTGCTGTGCTCGGTAGCTGCTTTAGGGCTTTGCGTTTGATGTTGCTCAGACTGTGGAGCGCCCCCGAAGCGTTAGCGGAGCCCGAAGGGACGTGTTGCTGGGCGGCTAAAACTAGTTCCCAGCGATCAAACCTCGTTTGTTTACCAGGCGGCCTAGCCCATAATTTGAAACGTAAGAGTTTGCTCAGACTGCTCGGGGCAGCGGTTGAGAGGGGAAATCAGCAAAATGGCTTCCTGCAGCTCGAAGACATCTACAATTTGAACCTGTCGGCCGATTTAGTGGTGCTGAGTGCGTGCGAAACCGGTTTAGGGAAACAGATCCAGGGAGAAGGCCTGATCGGACTGACCCGAGGTTTTATGTACGCGGGGGCGTCTCGCGTGATGGCCAGTCTATGGAAAGTGGATGATGTTGCCACGGCGGACCTGATGGGACGATTTTACAGAGCCATGGAGAAAGATGGCATGAGCCCCGCAGCGGCATTGCGACAGGCGCAAATCGAGATGTTGAAGCAGCAAGACTGGGGATCCCCTTACTACTGGGCCGCCTTCCAAATGCAAGGCGAATGGAAATAGAGGTTGTGCTCTCCACGAGAAATGTGTGAGATCAACCAAAGACGATGATTTCAGGTCCAGTTCTTCCAAATTCCCTGCCTGCTGAGGCAATCTAATCAACGTCTGGGATTCGCCAACATCATAGCGGCACTAAGTTTGCAAACGTCTATCTGAGTAATTGCCAATATTGGCCGATTCGGAAATAATTAGAAGATTCCGTCACCTTTAGATAGCGCGACCACCTCGTAAATTGCATAGCTCTCTTGGAGATACTTGAGTGAAGTTAAAGAACAGGTTTCTTTTGCGTGGTGGACTATTCCTGTTTATGTTTGTCTTTTTCGGCCGAAGTACGTCCAATCCCCAGGACCTCGGCGACTTAGGGGCTCACCAGGAGCTTGGAAAAGGCGTGGTGATCAATGCAGTCAAAAAAAGTTCTGAGGCTGAGAGAGCAGGACTCCAAGTGGGAGACGTACTGCAGAGTTGGGCCCGCGGCGACGCCCAGGGTGAAATTGAATCGCCCTTCGACCTGCCACAAATCGAAATCGAGCAAGCGCCCCGGAGAACTGTGACACTCGAAGGTTTGCGAGGAACCGAGAAGCGTGTGTGGGCGTTAGGACCAGGTAGCTGGGGTGTCCATGTTCGGCCGAATCTCCCAGAAAGCCTATATATAGAAGAAGAGAAGCTGATTGCAGCCGGCAAAACCCAGGATGCCGCACAATATTGGCGGTCGGCCGCGCTTCAAACGAAAGAATCGCAACCTGCCTGGCTTGCTCCGTGGTTTCTCTATCACGCTGCCGAACTGCTGGCAGATGCCCGGCAATGGAAGGAAGCCGATACTGCATATGAAAATGCGGTCGAGGAGGGTGAGAAGGCCGGATCGGCGATCAGGTTGCAATTACTCAGAGCATGGGCTGCCAGCTTTGAGCTGCGGGCCAATTGGGCCGGCGCGGAGAGGTGCTACCAGGCGGCGGCAGAGGACCCAAAAAGCGGTTCTAAAAGCCTGGTCTTCTCCGACACGCTCGATGGTCTTGGAAGGGCGGCTTTTCATCGTGGTGATCTGGCCGCGGCGGAGAGGTATTACTCCCGGGCCCTGGAAATCCAGATGCAATTCGCACCCAATAGTTTGAGCTTGGCGACAACCCTCAATGGTCTTGGCAGCACGATGCAATATCGTGGAGATTTGGCCAAGGGTGAAGAATACTGCAGCAAAGGCCTGGCCATCCGGGAAAAACTGGCTCCCGGCAGCCTCGATGTTGCCGCCAGCCTGAACAACCTGGGCAACCTTGCGTTCAGTCGTGGTGATTTAGGTAAGGCAGAGGATTATCACACTCGAGCTTTGGCCATCCGCGAAAAATTGGCTCCCGACAGCGTCGATCTTGCCAGTAGTCTATCCAACTTGGGCCTTGTGGCCTGGCATCGAGGGGATTTGACGAAGGCTGAACAATATCACCAGCGAGCCCTGCCGATCTTGGAGAAGCTGGCTCCTGAGAGTACCTCTGTCGCAAACGCTCTCACCAGCTTGGGTCTTGTGGCCTGGAAACGCGGCGATTTGGCGAAAGCTGAACAATACCACCAGCGAGCCCTGGTGATCCTGGAAAAACTGGCTCCTGACAGTCTTGAGGTCGCAAACGTCCTCAACAATCTGGGCGTTGTAGCTCGGAATCGTGGAGATCTGGACAAGGCGGAAAAATATCATCGCGGCGCCTTGACCATCCGACAGAAGTTGGCTCCGGGCAGTCTCGATGTCGCTACGAGCCTGAATAATCTTGGCGTTATAGCCCGCCACCGTGGCGATCTGGAGAAAGCCGAGGAATACTTCCTGGGAGCCTTGGCCATCCGGCAAAAGCTGGCGCAAGACAGCCTCGATGTCTCCAGCACACTGAATAACCTGGCTCTTGTGGCTCGAGATAGTGGGAACCTGAAAAAGGCAGAGGATTACTGTCGCGAAGCCTTAGCCATCCGAGAAAAATCAGCGCCAGGCAGCCTTGATGTCGCCGAAAGCTTAAACATGCTCGGCAACGTGGCTCATGATCGTGGCGATCTGGAGAAAGCAGAGGAATACCAGCTGCAGGCGCTGGCCATACAGCAAAAAATGGCTGCCGGTGGCTTGGATGTCGCCCAAAGCTTAAACATGCTGGGTAATGTCGCTCGCGACCGTGGCGACTTGGCCAAAGCTGAACAGTACTATAACCAGGCTCTGGTGATTTGGGAAAAGCTGGCTCCTGAGAGAACGGACTACGCCGAGACGCTTGCGGGGTTGGCCCGAATCAAGGCGCAAAAGAAAGAATTAGACACAGCTACCCCACTTTTAGAGAAGGCCCTCAATGTGCTTGAGGGTCAGATGAGCCAGTTCGGTGGCGAAGAGGAAACCCGCTCCGGTTTTCGCGCCAAACATCTCAGTTATTACCAGAATTATATTGACCTCCTGATGCATCAGAGGCAACCAGACCTGGCTCTTCAGGTACTGGAACGCTCACGGGCGCAAACATTATTGGAGATGCTGGGCCAGGCACACATCGATCTGCATCGAGGAGTGGATGTTGCATTGATCGAGCAGGAGCGCACTCTGCAAGCCGATCTCAGCGCAAAGCTTAATCACCGCATACGATTACAGAGTGGTCCACATACGGACGAGCAGGTAAACGCGATCAACCACGAGATCGAATCCTTGCTGGCGCAATATAACGAAGTGGACGGGCAGATCCGGGCGAGCAGCCCAAGCTATGCGGCCCTGACCCGGCCACAACCGTTGAGCGCGAAAGACATCCAGCAGCAGTTGCTGGATGCTGATACCGTGCTGCTCGAATATTCTCTGGGCGAGGATCGCAGCTATGTTTGGGCGGTGACTGCAACCTCGCTCACCAGTTACGAACTACCTAAGAAGGCCGACGTCGAAAGCGCAGCGCGGCGTGTCTACGAGTTGTTGACGGCGCGCAACCACGCCCTTCAAGGAGAAATCGCGTCTCAGAGAAAAGCGCGTTTAGCGAAAGCGGAAGCCGAATATGCGGAGGCGTCTGCCGCTCTGAGCCAAATGGTGCTGGCGCCTGTAGCTGCACAAATGAAAGGCAAACGGTTGCTGATTGTGAGTGATGGAGCGCTACAGTACATTCCATTTGCGGTTCTGCCTGAACCGGAGGCATTGCAAGCAAATAACCCGAATTTGCAAGAATTGGCCCCATTGGTGATGGAGCATGAAATCGTGAACTTACCCTCTGCCTCGGTGCTGGCGGTGCTGCGGCAAGAGAGGATCGGACGTAAAGAAGGGACCAAGGCGGTGGCGGTATTAGCCGACCCGGTCTTTGCCCGGAACGACGCCCGGGTAAGTACATCCGGGAGGCATAGCGAGGAAGACAAATCACTCGATCCCGAATCTGCGTCATGGTCGTCCGAGCGTCTGACGCGTTCGGCGGCTGATGTAGGATTGTCGGCAGACGGAATCTACCTGCCCCGGCTGCGGTTCACTCGTCAAGAGGCGAAGGTAATCATGGCAGTGACGCCTGCGGGAAAAGGAATGGATGCCCTGGATTTCCGTGCAAGTCGCACGACGGCAACCAGTGCGGAGCTGGCAAATTATCGTGTGGTACACTTTGCCACCCATGGCCTGCTGGACAGCGAGCATCCAGAGCTTTCGGGGTTGGTGTTGTCGTTGGTTGATGAGAAAGGAAAGCAGCAGAATGGCTTTCTGGAGCTGGAAGACATCTACAACCTGAATCTGCCTGCGGAATTGGTCGTGCTGAGTGCGTGTGAGACAGGCTTGGGGAAACAGGTCCAGGGTGAGGGTTTAGTCGGATTGACGCGAGGGTTCATGTACGCGGGAGCGTCGCGGGTGATGGCGAGTTTGTGGAAGGTGGATGATGTGGCGACAGCGGAATTAATGGGCCGTTTCTACAAAGCAATGGAAAGAGACGGGATGCGGCCCGCAGCGGCATTGCGACAGGCGCAGATCGAGATGTGGAAGCAGAAAGACTGGAGATCTCCTTACTACTGGGCCGCCTTCCAGATGCAAGGGGAATGGAAGTAGCGGTTGTGCTTACCAGTGAATCCCTCGAAAAACTGCTTGCATGCCTGGGCGAGGACCGGGAACGTGCCGGGGAAAAGTATGAGACCCTTCGCCTTGGTTTGATCAGGTTCTTCGAATGGCGCGGCTGTCTTTTCCCCGAAGATCATGCCGATGAAGTTATTGATCGCGTGGCCCGAAAAATTATCCAGGGAGAGGAAATTCATAACATTCACAGCTACATCACAGGAGTTGCACGATTCGTGTTTATGGAGATTGTGAAGGAGCGGGAGAAACGGCAGGCCGCTCTCCGTGAATTGCCGTCGAATCCGGTAAGAGAGGAGCTTCCAGACGAGGATGTACGGTTGGAATGTCTCCGCAGGTGTTTGCAATCGTTCCCACCCGAAAGCTCGCGGTTAATGATGGCCTATTATCAAGAGGATGAGCAGAACAAAATCAAGCTACGAAAGAAGCTGGCGCAAGAATTGGGCGTCTCTCCGCATGCTCTCAGGATGAGGTTGCAGCGGCTCAGGAGCAAACTCGAAGAATGTACCACTGATTGCCTCCGTGGGGACCGGAAGGAATCAAATAAATCATCTTGAATAGAGTGACAAAATGATTTCTTGCTCCACTATTCATTAGAGGGCGCGAAAAGGGTGAAGAGTACAAGCGAAGATAAGCGTCTGATCGACTACCTGCTGGGGAATCTGCCGGAGCCGGACCAAGTCCGCCTGGAAGAAGCCTATCTGGCAGATACTGATACCCAGGAGAGGCTGCTTGTCATTGAGGATGATCTGGTTGATGCTTACCTGCAAGGAGAGCTTTCCTCCCTTGAGCGAAAGCGGTTGGAAGCAGGGTTCCTGGCCTCTCCCCGAGGCCAAAAGAAGCTGGCATTGGCAAGGTCTTTGATGACCCTTGCTTCCGAGCAGAAATCGGCGCCGGCATCGAGATCTTTTCCTGCTTTCCCGGTTCGATGGGCATTTGCGGCAGCGGCCATGATCTTCGTTCTGGTGCTGGCTTGGTTCATCAGGCAGCAAGTATGGCAGCGATCTGGCAATGAGCGTGCGGGGAGCCAAACGACCCCCAACGGGCAGGGAGTCTCAGGGCAGGCGGCCCAAGCAGGCAAAACGCCGTTTCCGGCTGAATCTCCGCAGTTGCCGGCCATCGCCTCGATCATACTTAAGCCGGTTGGCAGAAATATTGAACGATCGCCAAGGCTCAAGATTCCCTATGGCGCCCTGAAAGCGAAGATCCAGCTTGATCTTGAGGCTGACATTCATAAGAGCTACAAAGTCTCTCTTCTTGGCGCAGGAGACAATGTGAGGTGGAGCAGCCGAGGTCTCAAGAGTCAAGCAACGGCTTCGGGCAGGGCAATCGTGCTGACATTGCCTGTGAAATTTTTCGACAACGGAGAGCACGCGCTTGTGCTGACTCCCGATGAGGATAGTGCCAGGCCCATTGCGGAATATGTGTTTGTTGTCCAGAAAAGTTAATTCGCTTATCCGGTAGTTTCTTTGTTCCCTATATTCATTCGATCGATTTCAATCCACAGGCGTGATGTTTTTCCCGTTTTCGCCACTTCAATATACAGGTTGCGGAAAACTGAACTTATGTTCCGGATCGAGGAGAAGGCGATCTTTCCGCAACCTGGACATTAGAAACCCAAGGGCCTTGCAGGTTCTACGCCAGAGCGGCACGTTTTAATGAAAGAGCCACCGGAAATCCAGATTTCGTAAGACTTTGTAAGAGCAGTTCACTTTTGTGAGGTATCCATGACCCGGATCCATCGCATTTTGGAGTGCTGTACGACGCGATACTTGCTCCCAGTATATTTTTGCATTTTTTTTACAGTAAGCCTTCCGTGCTTCGCTGCAGGAGGCCAACAGCCTGTCACTTCGCCGTCACGCACAATCGCAAGAAGTGACTTGGCAGCCGATGGCCGGGCACTCGAGCCCGCGCTCTCGGCCGGTTTGCGTCCGGAGCTGGTATGGAAGCGTACCTTGCCCAACACCAAAGCGCTGGACGGGCCGGTGCTCTATCAACTTCTGCTCAACGCCAGTGGAACTCCCGGCACGGTGCCGGTGTTCGATACCAATCCGCGCCATCTTACCAACTCGCCCATCAGCGTTACCGGCGGCAACCTGTTCATTGGCGGAGACCGCGGACTCAGCATTAACGGCAGAACCGGTCTTATCGCCTTTGCCAGCGGACAGACCTTTCCCGGTGCGACGGGAGTGAACAGCGTTAACTCGGCCGATAACTTTATCGTCGTTGGCGGTACGGCAACCAATCCCACAGTGGGATTGAATACCGCGAATACGGACGCGCGTTATCTCGCGCTCACCGGCGGGACGATGACGGGAAACATCACCTTTGCCGCCGGTCAGACCTTCCCCGCCACTGGATTGCCTAATCTGGCAGGCGAGGTGACCGGACCACCAGGTGCCACGGTGGTCTCGAGTGCGGTATCGGCCAATACCGCCAATGCCATCGTGCGGCGTGATGGTTCTGGAAACTTTTCAGCGGGAACAATCACCTTGAGTAGCAACTTGGCGCTGCCCAACACTACATCAGCTTCTGTCGGTACCGTTACTCTTGGACCAGCGCCGTTCCTGCATAGTTTCGGATCACAGAATACTTTCGTGGGCGCGTTTGCGGGGAATTTTGGCATAACAGGCGGCGATAACACCGGTGCGGGCTATCTTGCTCTCAACAGCAACACGACGGGCTCCCTCAACTCCGCTTTTGGCGCTATCGCCCTCGTCAACGATACGACGGGCGGGGGCAACTCAGCCTTCGGTTCTCAGGCGCTCGCTGCGAACACGACAGGGACGGACAATTCGGCCTTCGGCCTCTACGCCCTCCAAAGCAACACGGCCAGCTTCAACTCCGCGTTTGGTAAGGGCGCGCTGCAATCCAATACGAGCGCCGATTACAACTCAGCCTTTGGTTTTCTGGCGCTTAACAGCAACACAACGGGTGAGGGTAACGCTGCTTTTGGCAACTATGCACTGTTCAAAAACACAGAGGGTGGATTTAACGCAGCATTCGGCGGCGGCGCTCTCCAGGCCAATACAACCGGCGCAGCCAATTCTGCCTTTGGCACTCAGGCGCTTAACGACAACACAACCGGCGCAGACAACTCGGCTTTTGGCGCGAGCGCCCTTTTGTTCAATAACGGCGGGCACAGCAATGTCGCCATTGGAGAAGCACTGCGTAACTTGACGACTGGCAGTTCCAACATCGCCATCGGGAATGATGCGGGTTTGAACCTGACGGCGGGCGAAAGCAACAATATTTATATCGGTAATCTCGGGATGGCAGGCGAATCCAACACCATCCGCATTGGCACCACCCCCAATCAGACTGCAACATTCATCGCCGGCATTAATGGTGCGACGAGCGCCAGCGGGGTGAACGTCTTCGTCAACAGCGCCGGCCAGTTAGGCACGGCGACCTCCTCGCGGCGCTTCAAGCAGGATATCGCCGACCTGGGTTCAGAGAGCGACGTCCTGATGAAGTTGCGGCCGGTCGTCTTCTACTACAAACCCGAGCTCGATTCCACCCACACCCGCCAGTATGGACTTGTCGCCGAAGAAGTGGCGCAGATCGCCCCCGGCCTGGTGGTCTTCGACGAAGACGGCAAGCCCGAAACCGTGCGCTATCACTTTGTCAACGCCATGCTGCTGAACGAAGTCCAAAAGCAGCGGCGGCTGATCGAGCAGCAGCAAGAAGAGATCGAGCAACTGAGAAAAAACGAAGAGCAGCAGGTGACGATTGCCCGGCAGCAGGCTGAAATCCAGTCCGTGCAGCAACAGTTAAACCAGATGCTGTTGCGCCTGGCCGCAGTGGAAAAATCGGTGCAGCCCGGTACTCAGCTAGCCAGCGCCCGGTGAGGCCGCGCATGGAGTATTCATGATCAGGAGCCATCGCAGTTTTTATTTGTCTATATTTGTGTTTGCCGGTATTGCCAGCATTGCCGCCCAGCAGGTTCCAGCCACGCAGGTCGCCAGCCTCCGTCCAGATCAGCAACTGCTCTGGCGCAGGGTTTCGCCCACGGCCCAGCAGCCCGATGGGCCGGTGCTGTATCAGATTATTTTTCGCAGCAATGCGGCGCCGAACCATATCCCTAAGATCAGCAATAACCATACGTTGGTTAATTCCCTGCTCAGCGACAATGGATCGCAGGTGGCGGTTGGCGGTTGGCGGTCTCGCCATCGGCAGCAGCGGCGTCATCAGCTTCGCTAATGGGCAATCGTTTCCCGGCACAGTGAGCAGCATCAGCGCAGGGGATGGATCCATTACCATTGGCGGCATCAGTTCTGCGCCCACTGTGAGTGTGGCATCCAACGGAATCACAAACGCAAATGTTGCTGACAGCGCGCTCTCACAGGCCAAGATCGCCGGCAACGCAGCGATCCTGAATGGTAGTAACTTTTTTTCGGCGTACCAAGCCGTAGCCGATGCAGGGTTCAACAACATTGGATATGTTGGGCAGGGTTATTTTAACGCGGTGGCAAATTCCGGTGGACTGCTCGTAGGCGATGTTGGTTGTTCGACGGGTTTTTTGGGCCTGGGTGTCAGCGCCTTTAATCTCGGGCCCATTACTTGTACGAGCTATGCCCTTGTAAGCAACGGTATCCATACTTTCCTTAACGTGCCCACGGGCGGAGACATGGGCTTTCGAATAAACAACGTTAGTCATATGACCATGGATTCTAGCGGGAACGTGCATGTGCTGGGCACGCTTACCAAGGCTGGAGGGTCGTTTATGATCGATCATCCGCTCGATCCGGCCAACAAATACCTCTACCACTCCTTCGTCGAGAGCCCCGACATGATGAATATCTACAATGGCATGGTTGCTCTCGATGGCAAGGGCGAGGCTGTGGTCACACTGCCTGACTGGTTCAGCGCCCTGAACCGCGACTTCCGCTATCAGCTCACAGCCATCGGGTCGCCAGGTCCAAATCTTTATATCGCGGATGAAATATCCAACAATCATTTCAAGATCGCCGGTGGCGCGCCCGGAGGCAAGGTTTCCTGGCAGGTGACCGGCATACGCCAGGACGCCTACGCCAATGCCCACCGCATCCCGGTCGAGCAAGACAAGCCAGGCGCAGAAAAGGGGACCTATCTGCACCCAGAACTTTTCGGAGCACCCCCGGAAAAAGGCATCGGCGCATTGCACGGTCCAACTGCTGCACGTTCCAGCAAGCAGTAAGTCCATCGATTGGAGTAAGCAGTACTTTGGGCGTGCTGCATCAATATCCCACCCCCCATTACTTTGGGTAACAATATACTTACCTAACCAATGGCCTACCAGTATTGCGGCGCTTATCTATTATTTGCCTAGCACATCTTCTGCAAATTCTTCCAGAAACTTAATGTGTAGATCGGTTGGAAGCGGAGCCTCAGAAAAATAAATGTTCTCTTCGAATCTGGTTTCGGCGCGCACCTGAATTGTGAAATTTGCCAAGGCATTTTTTCGCGCAAGCGGATTGTGTCCCGCCGTAAAAATGATAGGTTGGTATTCAATACTTTCAGCCCAAATGTCTGATGCGGCCTTGCTGGTCTTCGCGGCTACTTTTGCCATTGCGTCGCAGCACGCGGCTAGCAGCGGACTGTCAGTTTTGAAGGTAACGTCACTAACAAACCCCCAGTGGCGTATCATGCTCGGTTCGTAAGCAAGTCCGAATTTGCTTTTGGCCCACAGCAGCATTTGTTCCGTTACCTTCTGCGCCTCTTTAGTGTTGGAATGAGTTTCAACCACTAGCAAGGTATCGAAAATTTTCATGGCATCAATTACGATTTCGCCAGACCTTCCAATTTGGAACTCTAAGCCTTTCTTATCGTCCAGCTCTGTAAGTTTCGGGACCTTTTGAAAAGAAAAATCTGCTGCAATTGCAGCGATTAAATCCGGATAGAACAAACGCCCCTTGGGGTCCAAGCGCTGAATGTCAATGAAAGCAAGGCTTCGAGCCAACAAAACTGAATGGAGTTGGATTGTCATTGTCTGCCCCCAGCAGCCAGAGAAAACTGGTCAGAACTATGTTTCACAGGCTTAGGCGGTATCTTTTCGTCTTCTTTTTCAGTTTGTCCCATGTAGGATTCCCAAGCGTTGCTTTTTTGCTTCGGCGCATCTGTGCCCTTCCCACTCGCTTCGGCATCCCGATTGGGAGGCTTAGGCGCAATGGTTTCGGCTTTTTCTAGCGCATCCTTCTCAAATTCAGGAACATTGTAGAATGCGGGCCTCAATCCATAGTCTAGATGTTGAGTACCAGTAACCCAATCAACGAAACGACTAAACGGCACAAACCATACAACAAGGGCAACATCACAGGTAGCCGCGATTTTTTTTAAAGTGCTCAGGGTGTGCTTGCCATAGTGCGGATTCTCTAATCGCGCAGATACGTTATTAGCATGGTTAATACCCAATCTGTCCGCAAATGCTGCTTGTGTCCAATTCTCCCTTTCCCGTAATGAACGAATTTGATAAGCGAGTGTTCTATCTAGATTCGATTCAACAAATCTGGCTCTCGCCTCTTTGCTCTTCGTTAGTTTGTTCCAAAGGCTAACCCTCGAAATCAAACTCGTGAATGCTCCCACGATTTTCGAGGAGCTGCCGGAGCCTTCTAGTTGCAATATCTTTTCCGTCTCGATCATTTTTTTGCTCCTTATCGGTTCCGTGAAGAAATGTATATGAGTGCTTATCTGGATATTCACGAACTCCGTAGATGCGGTATGTTTTATTTCCTTCCGCAGTCCTGACGTCTTTTGGCCTCAGTTCCGATATGCCGCCTTCACCGAGCAATGGATCGTAGTCGGGCCTAGACCACTTACCGCCAGGTAAGACTCTTAAGTGTCCGATCATGTTCAAAATCTCAAGCTGTGCGTCAATGTCGAGGCCATTAAACCAGTCCTGCGCGACACACCCTTCCTGTCTGGATTCAAAGCCGAACCACTTCCAAATTGGCTGTCCATGATTCATAGTCTACCACATATATATCAAAAAAGATACTTTTCCATTGACGTCATAGTATCATTTTTGATATATATTAAGTGCATGAAAATAAAGGTACCTATTGCAAGAGGCCCACCAATAAGCAAAAAGGCTATTTACGCGGTTCCCGCCGTGTAAATAGCCATTTCGCTGTATCTCCGGTGTCGCTAGCTTAACGGTAAAGCAGATCCCCTGTAATGATTTGATGTGAGTTCAACTCTCACGCGACACCCAACCAAAAAACTAAAAAGCGCCCCGTTATCAGCTCGAACTGACAGCGGGGCTAATCAGCAAACGGAGCGAGCCGGATGCCGACTACAAACGGATTATCCCCCAAGACACTTCAAGAAGCAATCGCACACTTTAGCGATGAACACAATTGCATAGCTGCCGTGGCCGCAATGCGCTGGCCCGATGGCAAGGCCACATGCCCCGCTTGTGGTCACAAAGACCACTACTGGCTTGCGACTCAGAAGCGATGGAAGTGCAAAGAATGCTGGAAGCAATTCTCTGTCAAGGTGGGAACGATCTTTGAGGATTCGCCACTGCCTCTCAGTAAATGGCTGCTGGCAATGTGGATGATTACGAATTGCCGGAATGGGGTTTCATCTTGGGAAATTCATCGCGCCACCGGAGTCACGCAAAAATCAGCTTGGTTTATGATGCACCGCATTCGCCTTTCAATGCAGGATGGTTCGACTATGAAACTTGGTGGCGAAGGCAAAGAAATCGAAGCCGACGAAACTTTCATCGGCGGCAAAGCGCGGAACATGCACAGAGACGTTAGAGCACGTAAAGTCTCTGGTCAAGGAACCAAGAACCATCAAGTAATCGTGATGGGAATGGTCGAGCGTGGCGGAAAAATTCGCACTAAGGTGATTCGAGATCGTAACCGCATAACCATGAACACGGTTGTGAAAGAGAACGTGAAAGTAGGTTCCGCACTCTTCACGGATGAGCACGGCGGCTACCACGGCCTTGCACGTGAGTACCAACATGAAATCATTGACCATGCCACTCGGTATGTAGACGGCAAAGTCCACACGAACGGCATGGAAAACTTCTGGTCATTGCTCAAGCGTGGCTTAGGTGGAACCTATATCAGCGTGGAACCGTTTCACCTGTTTAGATATTTGGATGAGCAAATGTTCCGCTATAACAATCGCAAGCATGAAGACAAAAAGCCTGTCAGCGATGGCGAGCGATTCAAGAGGGCTCTAGCGCATGTAGCAGGTAAGCGCGTAACCTACAAGGAACTGACAGGGAAGGAGTATCTTCCAGAACCATTCTGAGTTTATTCTGCTTTACGGTAGAAGGAGGAGAGGAAGGAAACGATCACCTCTAAGGCTTCTTGGTTAATCCAGTTCCGTAACCCGCTGCATATCCTAAACCCGCAGAAACGGCAGAGATAACAATGTCCCTGCCTAGATCAATTTTCAAGTAAGCAAATGTGAATCCCACTGCGAGAATTGCTGCAAACCCGGATAGAACAATAATCGCCATACTGTGTTCTCTATCGCGCAGTTTATCCAGAAGCTTATTGTTATCGAGAAGCACTTCCTTCTGTTGTTCATGGAAGTGTTTAAGTGCATCCTCTGTCCAAACATGTTGCGGCACATAGGCGGCAATCGCTGTAAATTGCGAGATTGAAGCCGGTACCGCCGGAAGCACTTGCGGAGCAATTACTTGCCCTTGTTGCGGCTGAGTAGCTGGCTGATTAGACGTTCCCATGCTTCTACCCTCCAAAATGCCACGAAATTGTATAACTTTAGCCCCCATTTTTTATACCCTTGGTTAGGTAAGTATATTGTTACCTTACTTTGAGTAGTCCATGCAGTGTAAGCCACTGACAATCAATGACATACATGGATGCCGACGTGCAGTGAACCCCCATTCTTCATATCTCTTTAATATCTATAATATATATCTATGTCTTTTCGGTGAACAAATGGCAACCCCTCTCGCTCGCGTGCGATGGACCAATCAGGAAAGTGCTGTTTGCGCATTTTCGAGACAAAGATCTCAAAAAATTGAAGCCCAGCATTCTTGAATGCGGCCACAATTATGATGACTTACAATTCGAGAAATTCAAGGGTTTGATATCAATGCATAAAGTTAGCGGCGAAAACCGCCAGGCTTTGGCGGGTTCTCCAATTGATTGTCAGAGAGCTGACAGAGACTCAGCGAAGGTCAATGTTTTGAATCGACGATTTTCATGAAACTCAGGATAGCTTGAACTACGGCTTCGTCGCCCGCCGCGGTGTTGATCATGGTGTGATACAGAGACCGGCTCGGCCACTCGCTACCACCTCTTGCGCTTGCACCACTTCCACCGTATCGGCGACGCCCGCCGCGAAACGATCGCGCGATTGCGTCAGCGTCTGCTCCGCCAAATCGATGTTGCTGCGCGCTACGTTGACCTGGTCCGCGTATGACTGCAGGTTCAGCAACGCGGTGCGAACGTCCGCGTCAATCTGCGCGCGCAGGCTCTCCAGGCGCTCGCGGCTTTGCTCGAGTCTGGCGTCTGCCTGCAACACGTCGCCGTGAACGCTGCCGCCGGTAAAAATTGGAATCGACAGTGTTCCGCGCACGTCGAATACTTCAGTCGCCGTCGAAGGGTGCGATGCTCCGGCTCCGTAATCCGCGTTGAAGGAGACCGAGGGAAAATAGCCTGCCACCGCCGCCTTGCGGGTGAATTCCGCCGCGCGCAACGCGCGCACGGCTGCCTGATAGTCGGAGCGCGAAGCGTAGGCACGTTTGAGCGCCTCATCGACGCTGATGCCCTCGAACGGCTGATAGAGAGATTTGTCGGTCAGTTCGAATTCCTGCCCAGGAGCCAGCCCGATGACCCGCGCCACAGTCAGCTTCTGAATGGCCAGATTATTTTTTGCCTGGATCAACTGCTGCTGCCGGGTCTGGAGTTCTACCTTTGCCCTCAAGCCATCGATCGCCGGTGAAGTGCCCGCAGTCACCTGGTCCGTCGCCTGATCATAGAGCGCCTGCGCAGTCTGGACCTGCGCTTCGGCCGTCTCGACGCGGGCTTCGTTGGCGATGGCCTGCAAGTAGGTGAAGCCCACAGCGAGCACCACGAGATCGCGTGCATCCTTGGAAGTGTATTCGGTGGATTTCAGATTCTGCGCTGCGGCGCGCTCGCTATTAATCGACTTCCAGTCGAACAGCGACTGGGCCACCACTACACGCGCGTCGAAATAGGAAAAAGGCCCTACCGACGACGGCAAATGTACGCCTGGTAAGCCCAGGGAAATGCCAAGCTCCTGGAGATTTATTTGCGAAACATTTACATAAGGCGACGCCGTCACGTGTGGAAAGAGCGCGCTCAACTGCTCCCAACGCTCTCCGCGGGCCAAGCGGACATCGGAACTCGAAAGCAGCAGCCCGAGATTCTGCTTCAATCCGCGGTTGATCGCCTCTTGCAGCGAAATTGGAATCACGCCCGGCACCGGCTTTGCCGGCACGCTGCTGGCGAATGAGCTCGCTCCCTGAGTTCCTGGAACGGCTTGCCCGGGCGTGCTCGGGCCAGAGGTTGGCCCGGTTTGCGCAAATGATGCTGCCACCCCGCAGAACAAGGCTCCGGTTATCAGGAGAGCGCGACCCGATACACGATTGAAACGGAGCCCCAAGGGAAACCTCCTTACAAGAATCCCTCCTAAGCGGCAACCCAGGAGGCACCATGCTAAATCCGACCCGCGATTCCGGGCAACCGGAAATCCGCTTGGCAAAGTTTGATGCGTAAGGAAGCAAGCGGGGAACATTTTTTCTGAACTACTTCCCCATACGGCTTGAGCGAGTCGCTCACGGCGACTTCGGCGGCGCGGAGCTTGTGGGGACGCCCGCGTGTTAGCGCCTCCTACGAAACCTAGGGTCCGCCAGAGGCGCCGGCCTGCCGCAGGACCACCTGCGACGGGTCCTTCAGTTCGGTAACGATCAGGAATCTCCGCGAAGGCACACCCGCCGCGGCTCCGGCGCCAGCTAGAGTTTTCAGCGGACCGATCGCTTGAACGATTCCTGCTCCATCGGGATTCGTCTTCAAGACCGCCAGAGGTTCGAGTTTTCCGAAAGGCGCATGGTCCGATTCTGCCAGATACACCTGGTATTGCCACTTGGGCGTCAGACCTTCTGCCGCAATCTGAACCAGGTCCAACAGACCGAGCGAGTTTACCGCCACCGAGGCCTCTGCGTCAGGCAATGCGGTTCCTGCCGCCTGCAGGTGCAGGCGCGCAACGTTACCGGCCACGCCGAGTGGTACGAGGTTATCAGTGCCAGTGCCGTTCGGAACTGCGCCCGGCACATACACCAGAGCTTGTGTCGTCTGTCCAATGGGAATGTTGGCGATCACCTTGTTACTCACTGTGTCAATCGCGGCCGCCATCTCTCCGTTCTCCAAAGCGACGTAGACTCGGGAACCATCGCCCGACGGCCAGATTCCGTGCGGAAGGTTGCCGACCGGGATGGTTGCCACCAACTCCGGCGTCGCCCCCCTGCGGAACGCCTTCACCTCGTTCGCTCCGCCGATAGTGACATAAGCAAACTTGCCGTTGCGATTGTTCACGAAGTTCAAGTGATTCGTGATCGGTCCTGTATCGAGCAACGCCTTCCGTTCAAAGGGCGGCTTGGCGCTGAACACTTGTACTTTGCCCACGTCCTTCAGGGTGATCCATACTTCGTCATTTTCCGGACTTACGGCGATGTTGGGACAAAACGGACTGGCTTGAGGTAAGCGCTTAATAATTCGATGTGAGGCCGCATCCACCACCGTCAGCTCCGGAGTAAAGCTGGAACAGACAAAAGCATATTTTCCGTCTGGGCCGAACATAGTCATGCCTGGCCCATTGGCCATTTCGATGCGGTGAGTTTCCTTCATTTGTGCCGGGTCGATGACCGAGACGTAGTTTTCGCCTCGCACCGTCACCCATAATTCGCTTCCGTCGGGCTTGAAAGATGGTTCGTGTGGCGACCGCCCCACGTAAACCGTTCCCTTCACTTTGTTCGTCGCCGGGTCGATCAGCGTGACTGAATTCGAGGCGATTGAAACCACGGCCAGCGTTTTCCCGTCGGGCGAATAGCCGAGGCCATGCACCAGGAGTTGGCCTCTGTAGAGCGGGCTGAGAGCGCCGGGCACGGGATCGCCGAGCCTGATCACGCCCAGCAACTTGTTACTGGAAGGATCAATTACAGAGACTGTGTTCGAAGTCTGGTCGGCTGCATAAACCCGATCATGGCTGGAGATGGGGATGTCTGCACGGCCCCAGGGGGCTTGCTGCGCCCACGCGCAGGGCAGTAAACAGAACAGCGATAACCACCGGATGATTTTCATACGAATACTCCTTGCTTACCTGGAAAGTGGGCGGTTGATTTATTTTTGAGGCCCATGCTGTTTTAGCCAAAGCTGCATCAGCTCAATTTCCGATTGCTGGTCGGTGATGATCTCTTGCGCGAGCCGGCGCATTTGCGGATCTTTGCCATAGAGCAGTTGTGTTTTCGCCATGACGATTGCCGCCTGATGATGGGGGAGCATCAATCTGACAAAATCAAGATCTCCGTTGCCGGATGGCTCTACCGATGCCATGGCAACATGCATCTTCTTCATGCTTGAGTTCAGCTCAGACCAGCCGGGATCGACAGCCAGCTTATCGCCCGAGTGCGTGTGGGAACCTTGCTGCAGCGCCTGCATCGCGAGCGTGCAGAAAAGGATTAAAAGAACTGCCAATCGCCACTTGATTCCCATAACGTTCTCCTCATTGCCGGCCGTATGATTGCCAGGCCCCTTAAAATCTCTTCCGCGCTGCGCACTCGTCCATGCGTGGAAAGATGTGTTTGACGAAAAAATTGTGGGCTTCTTCACTGATGCTCGACATCGCATCTTCTGCAAAGACAAGTTCGTAACCGCGGTCGAACCCTGCTCGTGCGCTGGACTCCACACCGAAGTTCGTTGCAATGCCGCCCAGAACAATTGTGCGAATGGACCTGCGGCGCAGTTGTTGGTCCAGGCCTGTTTCATAGAACGCGCCCCACGGCCGCTTGGCCAGAACGATATCGCCTGGCTGCACATTGGTCTCCGGCACCAAATCAGGCGACCTTGTGGCTGTTGAATCCCCCCTGTTCTCAGATGAAAAGAATATGTTGACCATTCCCACGTCTGTTGCTGTTTTATCTACAGGCCCAATTCGCTCAATCCTGGGTGCTCATCAGGCCGACGGCCCAGGGGCCAATGAAAAAGCCTGTCTTGTTCTTTGATCGGAAGATCATTGATGCTTGCGTGCCGGTGTTTCATGAGCCCACTGGCATCGAACTCCCAGTTCTCATTGCCATACGAGCGGTACCATTGTCCGGAGTGGTTTTGTGACTCATAGGCGAACCTGACAGCAATCCTGTTCCCATCGAAGGCCCAGAGCTCTTTAATGAGGCGGTACTCGCGTTCTGCTGTCCACTTTCTTGTAAGAAAGGCGACGATCTCTGCCCGGCCGACGAGAAATTCAGAGCGGTTACGCCAGCGACTATCAACCGTATAACCGCGCGCGACTTGCTCTGGGTTGCGTGAATTCCAGTTATCTTCGGCAGCGCGCACCTTTAGAATCGCCGTCTCTCTGGTGAATGGCGGCACGAGGCTTGCGATTGCTTTCGGCTGTGCATTCATAACACGTTCCTTTCGTCTCTCTGTATTGATAGTTTACGAAAACATACGGAGCGCGCAATCACGAGATGGAAGGTTTTTTTTGCTACTCCGGAAGGAGGCGTTGAAGATAACACAATGGTAGTAGTGGAAATTCAAGCTTGGCCGGTAGTTGAAGCCGGCAATAGCCATCTGGGCATTTTTTTCGAACTTACAAATCAACGCACACGCATACCCAGAAAATGGTATTCGGAGCAATGGGGGTTCTGTGTTCGATAGCAGAGGTTACCCATGTTCCCACAATAGCAAAGGCACGCAGCGCCGTATACATTGGCTATACAATTCGTCTGTGGTTTCACAAAGCTCCGTCAAGCCTTTTGCCGATCTCTCCGCCGAACCAGGGGTCCGCGGATTCCTTCATCTTCCCACGCGCGAAAACGGCGACGCGCTAGTGCTCACCCATGGCGCTGGGGCGAATTGCCAATCCAAACTTCTGATGGCAATAGCCGACGCGTTGGCCGAGGCCGGGGTTACGGTGCTGCGCTGCGACCTGCCCTTCCGCCAAGTACGCCCGCACGGGCCACCTTCTCCCGCCTCTGCTGAACGTGACCGGGAGGGACTGAGGCAGGCGGTCAAGGCCGTCAGACAACGCGTGCCAGGCCGCATCTTTCTCGGCGGCCACTCTTACGGCGGCAGACAGGCAACGATGCTGCTTGCCGGCCCGCAATCTGCCGTTATCCAGAGCAATAGTTTGGAAACCCGCCGCTTACAAGAGGATGAACTCCAACGGCTGGGCGGATTGCTGTTGCTCTCCTATCCCCTCCATCCACCGCGAAGACCAACCGAGATGCGTACGAGTCATTTTCCCAGGCTGCGGACCGCAGCGCTCTTTGTGCATGGTTCACGGGACCCGTTCGGTTCGATAGCGGAGATGACGCCGGCGTTGGAACTGATTCCGGCCCGCACCCTCATGATCGAGGCTGAAGGCGTGGGCCATGATCTCTTGTCGCGAAAGACAGTGAGTGATCTGCCGGCAAGAATTGTTGAAACGTTCTCATCGTTCTTTGCCTTGAAAATTCTTTAGAGCATATCTTTGGGCTGAAAACAGCAGCCACAGGCACAACAGCAATCCCCCGTTACTCCCACCTGTTTTCCCCCGTCCAGTTTGTCACGCGTCAGCATTCTCACCAGGTGTTCGGCCCGCTGCAAATATTCTCAACCAAACTGTTTGGCTGTTTCACTCTCAACTTTTCTCCCATTTCCATCGCCATCTCTATGTCAGCTATCTGCACACCGCATCTGTGAGAAGACCCACGGACCATTGCTTACTGAATTTCAATTCCGCTGATGAGGGCTTTGTCGGTTACGGTGGTAAAGACGATGACGATCTGGCCGCTGCCGTTGGCGGTGGCGCTGAACTGCTCGATCACCGCTTTGTTCATCGCGCCGGCTGCCGCAAAAATGTCGAAGTTGCTGAGCACTTGCGTGCCGTTGATAGCGACGTTAAAGACACGCTGGCCGGCTGCTGTCCAGAAGGTTTCAGCAAAGTGCAAGCGCACGGTGTGGCTGGATCCGGCGGTAAAGCCGGGAATCGTGTAGCTGAACGTGGTGCCCGCGCCGATGGTCGCCGCCACCCGCGCCGTCTGGTACACCGCCATCGGCGCCGGATTGGTCGCTCCGCTCAAGTCAATCGTGTTGGCATGATTGATCGTCACCCCACCGCTAAAGTCGGCATCCGCAACAAACGGACTCACTGCCGGCCCACCTGAGTTGATGTCAACCGGACCCGATGTCGATGCCGATGCGATTTCGATTCCGGACACGGAGGCATTGTTTACCACCGATGTGAACTGAATGACATACTGGCCGCTCGAATCAGCATTGACCACAAACTCTCTGATCACGGCCTTGTTCTGGGCGCCGGCAGCCGCAAAGATATCGAAGTTCGTCAAGACCTGCGTGCCATTGATAGAGACGTTGAAGACACGCTGACCGGCTGCTGTCCAGAAATTCTCAGAAAAATGCAGCCGAACGGTATGGGCCGACCCTGCGCTAAAACCCGGAAGCGTGTACGTAAAGTTGCCGAAGCGGCGTGATTGGTAGACGGCCATCGGAGCCGGATTGGTCACGCCGGAGGTATCCACAGCAGCCGTACCGCTCGAGACCGTACCACCATTAAAATCCACATCCGCAGCGAAGGAGCCCACTGCCGGTCCGCCAGCGTTGACGGCGTTGACGTGGACGGCAGTAGGAAAGTCGCCATAGACGCATACTTGACCACTGTTGCTGGCCGCCGTACCGAAGCTGTTCAGATAAACCTTGCCGTTGGCTATGACAGGGTAACTGTACTTGGAGTAGTTGTTGCAACTGTCGCGTCCGGCATTCTGCTGCGAATCCCAGAGTTCGTGGCTGACGTCGTCGGCGTCAAAGGCGCGGAAGATGCCAGGTTGCGTAGCGTGGTTGGCATCGCCACTGAGAACACAATTCGCCCAAAGGACGCCACTGCCGGTCGCTCCTCCGTTGGCTGAAACAGAGAGCATGCAGCCCGGCATGCCACATGTGGCCGCCGTCATGGTGCTCGTGTGAAGCGCGGAGGTATTGAGGGTCGAGCCGTTGAACTGGAATTGCCGTAAAAAATCGTTCTCTCCCCACACGTAAATCAGCGGGCCATTGCTGTTGCTGTCCCAATACACTGGAGAGCCGTGAATATGCAGCGTCGCGCATCCGTTGTGCACGAAGGTGGCTTGGAACTTCTGCACGATTTGCGTGTCGTTGGTAACCTCGTGGCCCATGCTATTGGTATTCAGGAGATAAAAGATCCCATCTTTGCCGCCACCCACGATGAGGCTGGTCCCGGGAATCAGAAGCGGCCCGGCAGAACCCAGGTCCCGGTCACCATTGTTCATGGAGTCAAAATCGGAAGGCGTAAACCAATCCTGCAGTCCTAGACCGTTGCTGGGATTCAGCTTGATGAAACTTTCTCCGAAGTTTGAATTTCCGTCGAAAGTCCCGTTGCCCGTCATGAAGTAGAGATCACCATTGAAATCCACGTTGGGGCCTTGTCCAGCCTGCCAAATACCCGCCTGGGTACCGCTGGGGGTATCGTTAAAGACATGGACCTGCTGCAACGTCGAAGCGTCATAGCCCATAACAAAACCGTGATACCCCCCGAAGTCGCAGAACGATGACCACGCGATATAAACAAGACCCTGGGAAAGGGTCAGCGCAGGGCGTTGGTTATGAACGACGGGATCAAATCCATTCGCCTGAATCACCACCTGGGCGTTGGACGCGCGGTCATTGCCCGTTGTTATGTCGATTGCCCGCAACCTCTGCACGGTATTGCCACCTTCAACCGTGCGGGCCACGAAATACATGGTGTTTGTGGAAGGATCAATGACCGGCGTACCGACAATTCCAATGTTCCCGGTAAAGTCAGTGTATGTAGTGCAGAAGCCACCAATACCAACTTCGGTATGGTTGGTGGGACGGCCACCGTTATTAAAGTTGCGCGACCAAAGTGCAGTGCCGCCCCGGTCAGCGTCGAAGGCGTACACGGAGTTGTTCACCGTCGCCACGTAGACGACATTATGCGCGACCCCACCGAGGTTCAGACCCGCTACGTACAGCGGCGACGCATACACCTGGTCATCAACGGCCAGCTTAAACAACAGACCAAACTGGTTTACGTTCACGTTGGATGTATTGAGTGTGGTCTCGTTCAAATTGGCACCGGTTCGCTGATTGTTATTGTGCTGGGTTAAAACGCTTACCTGCGCTGATGCACATATATGCACAAGCAACATAAATACTGCCAAACTCAAAAACAGCACACACTTCCGCGTTTGTGTCATTTTCATTGTGTCGTCGCCTCTGCCCTCGATTACTCTTCTTTCGACACGACCAAGCGGTCGTGGAATTTTAGAGCGCGGGAGATTTTCCGTCTTGGCCCCAGGGGAGTCAAGTTTCATTGGGTTAATCTAACAATTTGAAAAGTTAACTTAACAGGCCGGAGATCTGAAAACAGGCCGCTTTACTCGATAACGATCACAAAATGCGCTACTTAGGGTGACGGCTGCGTTGAATTTTGGGCCGGTTGGATTTTGTGGCTCCATCAATCACCGTCACTGTATTGTCGTCGTAATTCACAACATAGACCTTGTTGGTCACCTGGTTCACTGCCAGCGCTTGCGGATGTATTCCCACATGCAGCAGGCTGCTGACCCTTGTGCTTCCGTCGAGCACCATCACACTATCGCTGAATTGGTTGGCCACGTAAATCTTGTTGGTCAACGAGTTCACCGCTACGGCATAGGGATCGGCTCCTCCGGCATCCACGCTGCTCGTGTTGTTCGTGGCCCCATCGATGACGGTCACGTCATTGCTATGAGTATTGGTCACGTAAATTTTGTTCGTTACCGTGTTTACCGCTATAGCGACCGGCTCATGGCCAACCGTCACCGTGGTGGCGTTATTGGTTACTCCGTCAATGACAGTCACAGTGTTGTCGGCGTGCTTCTCCATGTGATTGTTGGCCACGTAGACCTTGTTGGTCGCAGGATTCACCACCAGTGAAATCGGGTTCGTTCCTACCTTGACCGTGGAGGTGCGGTTGGTGTCGCCATCAATCACCGATACGCTGTCACTATGTCCATTCGCGACGTAGATCCGATTGGTCACCTGGTCCACTCCAACAGCGCGCGGCTGCCCTCCTACATCCACCGTACCGGCGCTTCTACTGGCGCCATCAATCACAGTCACACTTGAGCTGCCTCCATTGGCCACATAGATTCGGTTGGTTATCGGGTTCACTGCCACAGCGTCCGGGAAATGCCCCACCTTCACCGTATCGGTATGGTTCGTCACCCCGTCGATTACGGTTACATTGTCGCTATCAAGATTCGCCACATAGACCTTATTAGTGCACAGGTTTACGGCCACAGCATACGGATGGGTTCCGACCGTGATTGTGCTGGTGCGGTTCGTGGCCCCATCGATCACGGTTACAGTAGAGCCGTTTGAATTGGCAACGTAGATCTTGTTGGTTATAGGATTCACCGCCAGGGCAGCCGGTCCGCTCCCCGTCGGCAGCGTCGCTGTCACCCTCTGTGCGCCGCCTGGCAGACAGAGCGCGAACACGACCAGAAAAAGATTTCGGATCACGGCCGATCGCCGTCCCTTTTTCGCAGCAACTAACAACCAGAAACCATCTCTCATCAATGGCGTGTTGTCCTCTCTTCCCTGCTCCCAGCAGCCACGGCGACTTCAGGAGCCCTATTTCGCGCACAGGAGTTTCCGCTACTCTTCCAGATCGAGTCAAGTTATGTGCGTTAACTCAACTGTTTAATCGGCAAATTTAACTATACGAAACTTGACTCCGAAAAAACGCACCACTATGATCGCCAAGCTTTTGAGCAAGCTGATAGGGAAATTACCCGCCCCTCAAAATAGGGTTCCCAAACGTAATGTATTGGCTCTCCTACCGGGACTCTTCTATGAGGCGGGCTTTTTCGGTCTTTAATGCGTGCACCAGGGGCAAGTCACAATGATTTTGAAAATAGCTACTTTGGGTTCTTACCGAATATCTTGGTCGATTGATCAGTAGCGATCTTCATCACGTATTAGAGACACACTCGGAAAGCTCTGGCTGATTTTATAAAACAGTAATTTAACTCCATGAGACTTGGCTCTCTTTCAAAGATCATCAAACTCCCGCACCTCGATTGGAGTATTCGCCCTTCGACCGCGTACTCAGCAAATCAGCCACAAGTAGAGACATCATGAAAACAGGAATGAAGCCTTAATTGCGAAAATTCGAATCAGGAGAAACCAAATCATGCAAACTAAATTGTTTCACTCGGAACCAGGAACGGGCATGGAACCAAGATCGTGGGTATGCTTGACGTATTTGCTGGCCATGCTGCTTCTGCCGTTGATACTCCCACAGACGGCCACTGCGCAAGACTGGCAGCTAATCTGGAGCGATGAATTTAATGGCCCGGCAGGTTCGGCACCCAACGGAGCCGATTGGTCGTTTAGCCTCGGTAAGAACAATGCTAATGGTGAACTCGAGTTCTACTGTCCACCAGGATCGAATACCTCGCCCTGCAGCGCCAGCAACCCTAATATTTTCGAAGATGGTAAGGGTAACCTGGTTATCCGTGCCATTAAGACACCGAGCGGAACATGGACCTCGGGACGCATGAGCACGTCGGGGAGACACACATTTCAGTACGGACGAATGGAAGCAAGGATGAAGCTCGTCCCAGCGGCCGGCTTTTGGCCAGCATTCTGGATGTTGGGCAGCAACATTGGCACCGTAGGCTGGCCAACCTGCGGTGAGCAGGACATCATGGAATGGGTCCCTCAATATACGCCGACGACCACGTCTTCCACGATTCACGGTCCTGGATATTCCGGAGCATCCGGCATTGGGAGACGATTTACTTTCCCCAACGGCGGCAGGATTGATGATGCCAGCTATCACACCTATGGAGTCATTTGGTCTCAAAACAGGATGGAGTATTACAGAGACGATTGGACGAAACCTTTTTTCACAGTTTCCCCGAGCGACATCCCGGCCGGCGACCAATGGGTATTCAACCATCCCTTCTTTCTCCTGTTGAACTTCGCCATCGGAGGCGGCTTTCCCGGCCCCCCGAATAGTTCAACGCCGAGTCCCGCGGATGTATTGGTTGATTATGTTCGTGTATATCAACCTTGCTCCTCCTGCACGCAGCCCGTTGACATCGATTCCGGTGGAGCGGCAGTGGTTCCTTTCGATGCCGATAAAGACTTCACTGGGGGTACGACCTCCACGCACGCGGTGACGATCGACACATCCGGCGTAACCAATCCGGCGCCGCAGCAGGTCTATCAATCCATGCGCTTCGGCAATTTTAGCTACACCATTCCCGGCTTTACGGCCGGATCAAATCACACTGTGCGCCTGCACTTTGCGGAGACTTTCTGGACCGCTGCCGGCCAGCGCGTCTTCAATGTGTCTATCAATGGCGCGCAGGTGTTAACCAACTTTGATATTGTCGCTGCGGCAGGGGCCACACATCGGGCGATCGTGAAGGAATTTACAACCACAGCGAACTCAGCGGGCAACATTGTGATTCAGTTCGTTTCGGTAACAAATAATGCCGCAATCAATGGAATAGAAGTCCAGTAAACAATCTGGGTCTGCGCTATTCATGCGCGCAGCCGCTCACGTCATCTGACGCGGGCGGCTGCGAATAACAGGATCCCCATTGGGGAATAACAACCTTGTCAGGAGGACAAACAGTTTCATGGACAATGAATTCGAGATGAAACAACGCTCCAGTGATTGCGGTGGTGGTACAGCACCGCGAAGCGGTAGGTTTTATATTCCCCAACGATTCCTGTCTATTCTGATGGGCATCCTGATCTTGCTCGCCGCCGGAGCTCAACCATCCATGGCACAGAGTGCCGGCGGTAAGGTCTTTGCGCCGTATATTTTGACTAACAGCCCGGTTCTCGTCTCCACATCGCAGGCTTCGGGCATCAAGTTCTTCACCCTTGCCTTCGTGATCAGCGGTAATAGCTGCCAGGCGTCATTTAACGGAACGCCTCTTGCGCAGGAGAACTCAATCGCCGGCTCTATCAACGACCTTCGCGCCATAGGCGGCGATGTGATCATTTCCTTTGGCGGGGCCGGCGGGCAGGAGCTGGCCCTCACTTGTGGCACCGTGTCGAGCCTCGAAGCGCAGTATCAGGCTGTCATTAACAAGTACAACGTCAAGGTGCTGGACTTCGATGTGGAAGGCCCGGCTCTCGACGATACCAACGCCAACGACCGCCGCAATGCTGCGCTCGCCGCATTACAGACGGCAAACCCGGGCCTGGTCATCTCCTACACCCTGCCTGTAGGTACCGGCGGGCTGGAGTCGAATTCCATCAGTCTCCTGGAAAACGCGCAAGTGCACGGCGTCAATGTAAATGTAGTCAACATCATGACCATGGACTACAACATGCCCATCACCGACATGGGCCAAACTGCCATCAACGCTTCGAACGGCACGATCAGTCAGTTGCAGGCGCACGGAATGCCGTCTAACCTGGGCATTACCCCGATGATCGGCATCAACGACAGCGCAGCGGAAACATTCACACTGAGCAACGCATCTGCGGTAAGAAACTACGCCGACTCCAATTCACTGGTAACCCGCATCAGCTTCTGGTCAGTCGGACGCGACCAGCAGTGCAGCCAACCCACGAACACTGCGTCGGATAGTTGTAGCGGCGTTACCCAAAGCCCCTGGGAGTTCGCTCACACCTACACGAGCTTTGGCGGAAGCGGTGGGGGCGGAGGCACCATCAACTCCAGCGCGTGGTACAACGTGGTGAACGAGAACAGCGGGTCGTGCGTGGATGCCAGGAAGTTCGGTACGACAAACGGAACCGCTGTGCAGCAGTGGGCTTGTGGCAATCAACAGTCCAACCAGGAATGGCAGTTCCAGCCGACGAGCGGCGGTTTCTTCAAGGTCGTGGGGCACAACGCACCGTTGGAAGTGTGGGACGTTACCCATGTGGGCACCGCGAACGGCAGCCTGATCCAAACGTGGACCTACGGGGGTGGACTGAACCAGCAGTGGCAGCCGGTTTCAATGGGCAACGGCACTTTTAAGTTTGTCGCTCGCAACAGCGGCCGGTGCCTGGATGTGCCGGCAGCCTCTATCGCCAACGGTGTGCAGCTACAGATCTTCGACTGTAACGGTACCGGCGCTCAGTCTTTCAAACTTGTCCAACAACCATAAAGCTTCTCCGCAAGCAGATTCTCCACCAGCGAGGCGTTTTGCATTCGCTGGTGGAGTAACCTGCGGAAAAGAATGGTTGAAATGAAGGTCAAAATGAAACAACGCATTCTGTTTTGTGTTTTGATTTTGTGTGGATTCCTGGTTCTTGTATCCGGAAGTTTACAGGCACAATCAGCGGTAACAATCGTCCTGAGCCCCAATAGTCCAGGCACGGCCATCCCCGAGGACTTCAACGGCGTCAGCTATGAGACCTCGACGCTGCTCGGTGGCGGCTACTTCAGAAGCTCGAACCAGCCGCTGTTGCGAATGTTCAGCGTCTTGGGGATCAAGGACCTGCGCATCGGCGGGAACACTTCAGACACGGGAACACTGCCTTCGCAGTCAGACATCACAGCCGCGCTTGATTTTGCGAACGCCGCCAACCTGAAGCTCATTTATGGTCTGCGATTGAAGACCTTTGATCCCGCGGGGGCTGCGGCCACCGCAAATTTTATCTTGAGCTCGAATCCGGCCGGCTTGGTGTGCTTCGCGGTCGGCAATGAGCCGAACTTGTATCTCAGCGGCTATTCTGCGTACAAATCGGAAGCGCAAGCCTATTTTTCTGTTATCACCGATCCACGCGCCAAGTTCTGTGGACCCGACGTGACCGATGGCGCCTCCTCTTGGGTGGTCAGCTATGCGACCGATTTTTCTCCCGGCGGGAGAATCGCGCTGGCCGGCCGCCACAACTATTTCGGCGGGAACGGCCAATCCATCAGCGCGCCGGCGGCGAGGGATTTGATGCTCTCCACCAGTTTTGTGAGTAAGTACCAGTCCAGCCATGATGCTTACGTGCCCCAGGTGCTGGCCACCGGGCTCACCTATCGGCTCTCGGAAACCAACAACTTTTTCAATGGCGGTTGTCCTGGCGCCAGCAACGCGTTTGCCTCGGCGCTCTGGGGCCTCGATTACATGTACTGATGGGCAACGCATCAGGCCGCTGGCCTCAATTTCCACACCGGAGACCATGTTTCCGGCGCCACAACCTCTTATGCTCTTTTCCAGACCTCTTCGAACGGTTATCACGTTCATCCTCTCGGGTATGGCGTCAAGGCGTTTGACCTTGGGGGGCACGGGCGGATCGTGCCGGTGACCATCGGAAATCCGGGCGGGGTCAACTTGACGGCATACGGAGTTCTGGCAGCGGACAATAGTCTCTTCGTGACCATCATTAATAAGACGCACGATTCCGGGGCCGTCACCGCGAATGTTACCATCCAGCCCGGAGGGAATTACGGATCGGGTGAAGTTTGGCTATTGCAAGCGCCGAACAATGATGTTTCGCTGACCGATGGGGAGACCTTGGGCGGGTCGGCCATCGGGGATGATGCCAGTTGGACTGGGACGCCAACGCCCCTGGCATCATCCGGGGGAAACTTCCTGTTGACGCTCTCGCCCGCCACGGCCGCCGTCGTGAAATTGACCGCGGGCGCCCAGACTGGACCGTTGCCTCCGACCGGGTTGAAGGCAACGGCGGGTAACAACCAGGTAAGCCTCTCCTGGACCGCTTCGGCAGGCGCCACCACCTACAACGTTAAACGCACCACGACAAGTGGCTTAAACTATGCGCTCGTAAAATCCGGCGTGACCGCAACCAGCTACACCGATACTACCGTGTCCAATGGCACCACCTACTTTTATGTGGTCTCGGCGCAGAACGCGAACGGCGAAAGTCCCAACTCCAGCGAAGTCAGTGCAACACCGGGGCCACTTATGGTCGTTGCCATCAATGCCGGTGGACCGGCGGTGGGTGCGTTCGTGGCCGATACGGACTTTACGGGCGGCAAGACCATCAATCACGCCAACACCATCAATCTAACCGGAGTAACCAATCCAGCGCCCATGCAGGTCTACCAGACGGCGCGGATAGGGAATTTCAGTTATACGATTCCGGGGTTTACCGCCGGATCAAGCCATACGGTACGGCTGCACTTTGCCGAAACCTTCTGGACGGCGGCCGGCAAGCGCAAGTTCAACGTGTCGATCAACGGCATACAGGTGCTTACCAACTTCGACATCTTCGCCGCGGCTGGCGCCATGAACAAGGCAACGATTCAGCAGTTCACGGTCAACGCCAATGCTGGAGGGCAATACGTGATTCAGTTCACCACAGTCACAGATAATTCCCTGGTGAGCGGAATTGCAGAACCTCATGATGGCGCATGGCCCGTGGCCCAAGCCAGGCAAGCTGGTCCGGGCCACGCTCGTGCAACCGCTCGCGGTACTCGGAGAGCTGTACGTTGCTGGCCGCGCAGGCGAGACTGCCAGCTTCTATGAGAAAAACTCCGGAAAGGTCGTCATTTTCAATCCCCCGAAGTACTTCATTGAACGGGCCCGATCCGATCAGCCCCGAAGCCACAACACCGTAAAGATGTACACCGATTTCACTACGAATTCGGATTTTGTTTGCAAAGTCTCAGCTCCAGAATTCCGTTCTTGTAGTTGGAAATTGCATCGCGGTCGCTGATGGGCGACGGCAACGACAAAACCTTGCGGTATTTTCGCTCGCCACACTGGGCGGTGATGATTACCGTTTGTCCGCTGAGCTTACATTGCACGGCTGACCCATCCATTCCCGGAAGCTCAGCGACGATCAGGAAGTGGTCGCCCTCGTCGAGCAGGTCGGTGATGGGTTCGCGAAATTCGTCAATTACCGGTTTTCCGCCAGGTTTTTGCCGCAGGTTGCCGAATTTTTCGATTCGCGGCTTGCCCGCCGGCCCTACGCGCACGGAAACGCCATAGACTGCGCGCGTCCCCCGGGCTCCTACAGAACCGGTGCGGCGCAATTCGGCGGACTCATCCGTTATGTCAGCCAGTTGGGCAGCGGATTGCAATAATGTGCCCAAACCACGAAAGATTCCATCCAGACCGGTTGCCAGGTCTACCTTGGGAGCGGTTTGCTCTTTCTCTTCTTTCATCAGGGATGCTCTTTCTGAGACAACTTAGCTTCTGCTTAGCTACAACTAAGCTTGGTGTACTCTTCGTGCTCTCTGGCACATTGGTTGCCAAATTGCAGCCCTGAAGAATGCAGTTCGCGCATCCGTGAGGATGCACAGAAAATACTCCAAATATTTTTTTAGGTCGAACACTCAACTCAGGTTACTTGTTTTAAAACAGCCGTAACGAACAGGAACAAGCTTTTAACTGCATGGAGAACCACTGTCATGGCTAGTTCCACAACTATAGCCAGCATGCCGCTTAAAGTTGCCGAAAGCCGCCTGCCAGACGTAGGCCGCGGACTAGCGCGGCTTGACCCGGCGGACATCCATCGTTTGTCGGCCAGTGTGGGCAGCATTCTGCAGATTACGGATAAGAAAACCACGGCGGCGAGAGTGATGCCGGCTTTTCGTGACATACGGGGCAGCCAGACGGTACAGATTGATGGCCTGACGCGCAGCAACGCCGGCGCTGTGATTGGCGAAAAGGTAACTCTTACGGTCGTTGACGGCGTGCCTGCGCAACGCATTGTGCTGGTTCCCGAGGGCACACACATTCTGAAGCAGGCTACCGGGGAGTACGTGGGCAAATTCCTGGCCGATCTTCCGGTGAACGTCGGAGATCGCGTGCGGGTTACCGTGTTTGGCTCGCGTTTTCAGGAGTTTCGGGTGACTGAAACTGCGCCCAGCGGCATCGTCCTGATTCGGCCCGATACATTGATTCGTATCGAGCTTCCCGGATCGAGTGGTTTGCCGGGACGGGTTTCTTACGAAGATATTGGCGGACTGGGACCTGCCATCCGCCGCGTGCGCGAGATGATTGAGCTTCCGTTGCGACATCCTGCGGTTTTCGGACGGCTGGGCATTGATCCTCCCAAAGGCGTGCTTCTCTACGGTCCGCCGGGATGTGGCAAGACGCTGCTGGCGCGGGCCGTGGCCAGCGAAACCGACGCCGCATTTCTTTCGATCAGCGGACCGGAGGTCATCACCAAATATTACGGAGAGAGCGAGGCCAGGCTTCGGCAACTGTTCGAGCAGGCCAAGAAAGAGGCCCCGGCGATCATATTCCTTGATGAGATTGATTCCATCGCCTCCAAGCGGGAGCATGCAACCGGAGAAGTGGAAAAAAGAGTTGTAGCCCAACTGTTGGCATTGATGGATGGCCTCGAAGCGCGCGGCCAGATCATCGTAATCGCGGCTACGAACCTTCCTAACTCGCTCGACCTCGCGCTGCGGCGGCCAGGAAGATTTGACCGGGAGATTGTGATCGGCATTCCCGACGCAGCCGGGCGGCGTGAGGTCTTTGAAATCCATACCAGGGGCATGCCCTTGGCGGCTGATGTGGATATCCCTCGCCTGGCCAAGACGACTCACGGCTTTACCGGCGCCGATGTGGCCGCTCTTTGCCGCGAAGCAGCTATGGCTGCGCTGCGACGGGTGCTTCCCCGCGTTGATCTTGATGCTTCATCGCTGCCCCACGAGCAATTGCTCGAATTGGAGGTCTCGACCGATGATTTCCATTCCGCTCTCAAAGAGGTCGAGCCATCGGCCCTGCGGGAAGTTATGGTCGAGGTGCCGGAGGTCAGCCCCGAATCTGGATACAGTCCTCAAAGGCATCAAAAGAATCAATCCGGACGAGCAGTAGCTTTATCTTAATGTGGCCGTGGTGAGCGGCTTATCGGCAACACCGAAGTTATGCTCGGGGCGAATGTGGCGTCGCCGGCATAAACAGCCTGTATCGGGTGTGTGCCAAAGCTCAGTGTGCGCTGGCTGTAAGTTGCTACGCCGTTCACATCGGTCATACCAGCGCCCAATGGAGTTGTGCCGTCGTAAAATGTGACAGTTTCAATCGCTGATGGCTTGGGAGTCACCTGCGCCTGCAGCTTGAATGGCCGCTGATAGATTTGCAGCACAAACGGATTGTTCCCGGCAGGCACGACGCTGACCGCAATTGTGGTGGCAGTCGTCTGGCTGGAGGACTCGACCACTTCTCCGATGGTGTTGGATGTGCTGGCCGTGAATACTGCATCGCCGGAGTACACCGCCGTAATCGAGTGTGCGCCTTGCGTGAGAAATGGAGGCGTGCTGGAGGGCGGCAGGTTTACCATCAGCGAAGCAACACCGCTGGAGAGCGGCACAGTTCCCAGACTGGCACCGAAGTCACGAAAGACGACCGAGCCCGTGGGCGTGGGCAATCCATTCTGGCCGGTCACTGCAGCCGTGAATGTGACGGTTGTGTCAGTTCCGATCACCACAGGATTCTTGGAAGTGGCCAGTATGGTAGTCGACGGCGACATGCCATAGATGATACGGGTGAAGGAAAAAGGCGGAAGCACAAAGGAACTTGCATTTGCGCCTGACAGCGTTCCCGCCGTTTGAACTAAATTATCGCTCACTCCGTTGAGGTTGACCGCTTGCAAATTCGCGCCGTCGGTGATGTAAGCTGCAGGATCACCGCTGATCTGAACGTATGATCCACTTACCGTAATGCCGCTCAAATTGATCGTCTGTGGCTGATTGTAGAGATTCAAAATCACCGCCTGGTTGCTGTCCGCGCCGCTAAACACCCAACCATAGAGTGACGGATAGGTAATACTCCCGCCTGCCACGTTATCTGCCACGGTGATGGAGGGAGCACCATTGAACGTGAGCATTTCTGCCTTGCTTTGTCCCCGGGCTGCGGTATTGATATGCATGGAGACCAATCCGCCCGCGGTGAAACCCCACTGCACCGTGGCCGGAACGCTTCCGTTAAACGGTATGCCGTTCAGCCCATGGGTGTCGGCAAATATATCTGAGTGAACTCCGTCGCCCACGGTCTCATGGTGGGCCAACTTCTGGATCTGGTTGTTTTGCAAGAACAGCAAATGCATGGTGGCCAGGAACAGCCCATGTGCCCAAGTGTCCCACACCGTGGTATTCCCGATAAATTTATTCATGTTGTATTCCGTGAACCAGACCGGGATATTGGTAGGAATCCATCCGTTGGGTTTGAAATCAAATTTTTGCATCGCCTGGAAACCCAGAAACGGACCTGCCAGCATGGTTTCCGCGGTTGTCGTATCGAGCGTACTGTTACTCGGAAGATTGTTGTTCTGATAAATATGCAGGGTCACGGCGTCCTCGCCTTGTAGAGCCGGCGACACCCCGTCATTTTGCGCAGGATCGAACAATCCCTGGTTCCAGGTTTGCATGCGGCCAGTGCCTGTACTCGTGTTGTGCGCCGCTACCGCCGCCAACTTTATATTCGGGTACGAGGCTTTGATCGTCTGAATCCAGTTTGTCATAGCCTGCCCGTACGATACCGCCGTCGGATAAACCATGACGTAGGTATTCGCATTGAAGGGCAGCGCGCTGGTCAAATAGATTTCGTTGCCTAATTCCACGTAAGGCAAGCTCATGCCCAGTCCGGTGGGAGGAGCCATGGGCGCGGTCGCAAATAACTGCATTTGATAAGAAAGATTGGGGCTAGAAGGACTGAAGGTACAGTTGCTCGTACAAGTGGGATCGGTGAGTACATTGATAGTGAAGATTGGCGTTGCGCTGCTGTAAGAAAGTTCGGCGTTGAATTCACTCAATGGGCTCGGATGAGCATTGTTCGCAGAAGTCTCCTGGGTGGGATACGTGAGAAGAAAGGTGCCGGTCTGCCAATCCCAGAGGTCGGCTCCCGTGCCGGCCGGAATACGCAAAATTCCTTGGTTTAGCTGGGTCAGGACACTGTGGAAGTTAGGATCACTCCAGTCCTGCGTTCCCCTCTGCTGCGCGTTGGTCCCGTACATACCATCCGCGGGCAGTGGACGCAGGTGTGTCGAATCGAATCCGACTGGGATGCTTTGCCCCACAGCGACATGACCGGCGGTGAATAACGCCAGCATCATCGCCAGACTGATCCTTCGGAACCCGGCCGTCCCGGCAGTACGCAAAACTTCTATTCCATTCATGTAGTCTCTCAATTGGTTGCTGTTGGGAGATGTGCGGGCTTCTTGTTCTATATGCTGCTTCTAACCCGAAGCAACGCCGGCAGTTTCGTGTATTCCTCACTTTCTATTGAGCGCCGAGTCGCTCCTGTATCACGGGCAACTCGGAAGTAAAGGTAAGTTGTGGATTGGTACCGGGAAACGCCAAGTGTAGAGGAATCCCATTCGGCCGGGTCATGGGTCCTCGAAACGGGCTTCGCTGACACTATAGTGTAACCCTGCCATGCCTGAATCGTCTCGAATTGCCTTGGCCTTCTGAATCTTGATCCTCAGGGAACGAATTCAGCTCTTAGCCAAAGCCGATCGGGATGAAATGCTTTCTGTTAGGAAAAATAGAAGCTGTCCGGATCAGTCATGGATTGCGATGCAATTAATCGTTCCAGCTCCTGTTTGAGCCACCCGAAATGACACCTCCTCAACCTGCACCGTTATCTGAGTCGTGGTCTTATTTAAGGTAACGAGCGAGAATTCATCACCGGCTGTCCCAACCGAAATTGGCGCTGGGTTGTCCAATGTGCACACCGATGTATAGTTCGTGTCGGGAAATGCTGCACCTGGCCAGGTAATGGTTACATTACACGAGGCAGAGGCGGCGTTAAGACAACCCGCCACGCGCGCGTGCTTAATACCGGTACCACTATTTGTGATCCCGGTATTGACGGTCATTTGCCCCATGGTTTGGGTTGCAGTAAATGTGTTGGCGGTATTGGTATAAGCGACCGTGGCAGGAAGTTGCGCTGCCGTCGCGACACCACTGAGATTGCTAAATGCAGGCTGGGTGTACGTAACTACACCAGCTGCAGAAAGACCACTGGCAAACTGGTTTGCTGGCGCTGTGGAAGCAGTAACAGCCGCAGCACAGCCTGGAGCGGCATTGCGAAAAAACGTGTTGGCAAACTGGTTCGCAGGACAGGTCCCAACACCTGAGTAAGCACTCGCCAGCTGTGCGTCCGTTGCCGTTCCGCTGATGCTGGCAAAAGACGGCTGCGCATATCCCACAACTCCCTGGGACGAAACGCTGTTGGCGAATTGGTTTGTGGGAGCGGTGGATGCCTGTATCGTGGTCGAGTTGGCGTTAGGGATATTAATCGTGCGGGTCGTCGCCGTGGCGATATTGGCCAGGTTAAACTGCGCAACCTTGGTTAGGTCCACTGTATCAGTCAAGCTAAAATTGGTCTCGGCTTGAAATACCTGTGGAAATGCTCCATGCGTGTTCGCTTGATCCGTGTAATCAATGGTCGCTGGTAACTGAGCTTTGGTTGCACTTCCACTGAGTTGCCCGAATGAGTAATCATTGGCAACAGAAGTGACAGCACCTGTGCGGCCATTGAAGTTTGTTACACCGGTATTGTTGAGAGTCAGGCTGCCTCCGAGAGCAACAGTTCCACCGCCGGAGATTCCAGTTCCCGCCGAAACAGTAACAGATGAATTGGCCAACATGGCATTGGTCACACCTGCCGCGGGGATAGAAATGGTGCCGA